>TARA_R110002153_G_scaffold92972_3_pt1 | contig 14865 bp, 10 predicted proteins | sample TARA_R110002153 | Tara Oceans TARA_R110002153 (sample SAMEA4398193) | marine metagenome | biome: Polar Biome; feature: [SRF] surface water layer (ENVO:00010504); material: water (ENVO:00002006), including particulate matter (ENVO:01000060) such as... | depth 5 m
CACACAAACACCTAAACATTCACTATTAGAACAAAAACAAAAATACATGGATATTTTAGGAGAAACAGGATTAAATATGAAAAGTGGAGATGCCCAAGGATTTGGAAATAAGCCTTTTAACCCACAAGGTAGTGGCGATACAACATCTGCAAACGGAGCATTACCAGGAGGAGAAGTAGATATGAATCAAATAATGAGTTTAATGACTAAATAATGGCGTTTGGGGCAAAACAAATATCACCAATTGACTTTGAAAAAAGTGTAGCTGTAGGAGTAAATCTTCCTTTTTCGGCTGCTGCTGTATTTAAATCTAATTATACTACTAAAGAATCAATTAAATATAATCTTATAAATTATTTCTTAACTAACCCAGGTGAAAGACCTTTAAACCCAAATTTTGGAGCAGGGTTAAGAGCTTTTATTTTTGAACAAATAACCTCAGGAAATACAGATTATTTAAAAAATGAAATAGAATCTAAATTAACATTATTTTTTAATAATATTACAATACAAAATTTAGATATACTTAAACAAGAAGATAATAACAATATTACAGTATTTTTAACTTACAGTATAAATAATACCGGAGAAACTGATACTATAAATCTAGACTTTCAATAATGGCTAAAAAAGTAAATAGAGATATCAAATATTTAGATAGGGATTTTTCTGATATTAGAGGAAAATTAATTGAATATTCTCAAACATATTTCCCTAACACTTATAATGATTTTTCCCCTACATCACCAGGAATGATGTTTATGGAACAGGCAGCTTATGTAGGTGATGTAATGTCTTTTTATTTAGATAATCAACTCCAAGAAACATTTACTCAATTTGCTAGACAAACAAATAACTTATATGAATTAGCTTATATGTTTGGTTATAGACCAAAATCAACAGGAGCAGCCCAAACAATTATAGATTTATACCAGCAAGTCCCAGCAAAATTATCTGGTGGAAATTATGTCCCTGATTATGATTATTCTTTAACTATAGGAGAAAATACATCAATCACATCAACTTCTGCTAATAGTTTAAATTTTTTAATACAAGATATATGTGACTTTTCAGTTTCAAGTTCTCTAGACCCAACAACAGTTACAACATACCAAATATCAGGGGAAAGTACTGAATTTTTCTTGTTAAAAAAATCAAGAAAAGCAATTTCAGCAACTATCAACACCCAAACCTTTAGTTTTACTACACCTCAACCATTTCAAACAATTGATATTGAAGGAAATAACATAATTAAAATTTTAGACATTACGGATTCAAATGGGAATGTTTGGAGTGAAGTAGATTATTTAGCACAAGAAATGATATTTAATAGTATTAAAAACACTAACCCAAATGACCCAAATAATTTTGCAAATGTAGGAGAAGTACCTTATCTACTTCAATTAAAAAAATGTCAAAGACGTTTTGCTACTAGATTTACATCTGAGAATAATTTACAAATCCAATTTGGTTCAGGTAACCCAAATGATACAGATGAATTAATTACACCTAATCCCAATAATGTAGGTATAGGCTTACCATTTGAACAAGACAAACTTACAACAGCATATTCACCTACAAACTTCTTATTTACAAATACTTATGGCATTTCTCCTTCTAGTACTACTTTAACCGTAAGATATCTAACAGGTGGTGGTATTTCATCTAATGCTGAGGCTGGAAGTTTAACAGAAATAAATGGGTCTAATATATTTTTTAATAATAATAACCTTAATCCTACAATATCAAATTTTATATTTAGTTCTATTGCCTGTGCAAACCCAGAAGCTGCAGATGGTGGTAATACAGGTGACACAGATGAAATTATTAGACAAAACACAATATCATCTATAGCAGCCCAACAAAGAACAGTTACACTAGATGATTATATGGTTAGAGCTATGAGTATGCCTTCTGATTTTGGTACTGTATCTAAGATATATATGGAAAAACCACAACTAGATCAACAAACATCTACGGTTGAAACCCTATGCATGTATATTTTATCACAAAATAATCAGTCACAATTATCAACTCCAACTTCAACATTAAAAAATAATTTAAGAACTTACTTATCTCAATATAGAATGATAGGTGATAGTATAGAAATAAAAGATGCTTATATTATTAATATTGGGGTTAATTTTGAAATAGTAGTTTTACCAAACTTTATAAATAGTCAAGTAATATTATCATGTATTACATTATTACAAAACTATTTTAATCTTAATGAATGGCAGCTAAATCAACCTATTTTAATCCAAGATTTATATGTCAGATTAGATAGAATAGAAGGAGTTCAAACTGTTAAAAATATTATTTTCAAAAATAAAGCAGGAATTTCAAAAGGATACTCAGAATATTCTTATGATATAGGAGCAGCTACTTTAAATAGTGTAATATATCCTAGTTTAGACCCAAGTATTTTTGAAATTAAATATCCAAAAACAGATATTAAAGGCAAAGTAGTACCTTTATAAACTATAAATTATGTCAGAAAGTCCTATATCAAATAGACCAATAAAAGCTGAAAAAGCTAGCCAAGGAAATTATATTTCTCCCTTTGTTTCTAATGGAGACCATTTTAGGTCATCTAATAGAACTAGCTATGATTTAACCAACCCACAACCAGCAGGAGGACCTATACATGCCCCAGATCAAAACCATAACCACCAATATACTCCTAACAATACTTATTTAGATAATTTTGGAGAAATTAGAAGTAATAATAGTGGTTTTGGAGTAGTAGGTAATGGTGGTAATTATGCAACTGTTTTAGATAATAGTATTTTTGAAAAAACAGATTTAGACGTTGAAAATCCCTTACCTTTAGGAGGCACTAATACAACAAATATCCCAGATATCCCAGGTGGATTTTATATAACTACAAAAACCTCTAACTTATCGGGATTAAATCCATTCCCAGGCGGAACTTTATATAACGATGATGGTACTCCTTATACAGTACAAGTTCAACAGTACAACAGTGAAAGAAAATACTTAAGTACAATCCAAAATACACAAATCCCATTAAACGAACTATAAAACATGGCTTTTTATAAAATATTCCCCCATAAAGATTCAAGTATTTATTCATTTTACCCTAATATGAATACAGGAATAGATGCTATTAATCAAATATCTAATTTAAACATAGCAGTAGATTCTAACCCTCAAGTAGCTAGAATATTAACTGAATTTGTTCAAGCTGATATAGAAGATGTTATTAATAATAAAATTAAAGGAGCTGAATGGGATGTTAATTTTAGACAATATATAGCAACTGCTCAAGGTATAGTTGAAGCTGTAGAAGCTTTTATTCACCCTGTAGCACAATATTGGTGGAATGGTACGGGTATGTATTTAGATGTTCCCCAAGTAACTGATGGTTGTACTTGGCTTTCCCCCGCATTCATGAATTCAAACATAGCTTGGTCCTCTAGTGGTACTGATAATACAAATCACTATGTTACAAGTTCTTTTAACCCTAAATATATCTCAGGTGGAGGAGGTGCTTGGTATGTAAGTGGTTCAGATGGAACTCAATATCAAGTAACTCAATCATTTGATACTAGAAGTGAAAAAGATATAAACGTTAGTGTTAAAACTATTGTAGATTTATGGTATAGTAGTTCTTTAGGTGTTTCCCCTTCATCTTCCTTACCAAACTATGGTTTTATTACTAAATGGGAAAATTTAGCAGAATTTAATGCAAATACAGCCATTCAACCTGTAATGCAATTTTATAGTGTTGATACAAATACTGTATACCCACCACAACTAGAATTTAAGTGGAAAGATTATAAATCAGTGTTAACTGGATCTGCTACATCTAGTATAGTAGATACTACTAATTTAGTATCATCTCTTCAAGAAAATCCTGGATATTTTACTCCACAAAGTGTAAACAGATTTAGATTTAATGTTGCTGCTAAATATCCAATTCCAACATGGACTACAGCATCTCAATTTACAGATGTAAATTATTTACCAACAGCTTCATATTATGCTATAAAAGATTTGGAGACCAACGAACTTGTTGTAGATTACGATACAACATATACACAATTAAGTTCAGATGTTAAAGGAAATTACTTTGATGTGTATATGAATGGGTTAGAACCTGAAAGATATTATAAAATTTGTATTAAAACAAATATAAATGGTTCTACATTAATACTAGACGATAATTATTACTTTAAAGTAGTAAACGCATTATAATGGCTGAAAATATAAATTTTAATAAAAGTGTATTTAATAAGAGAAACTATAATAAAATTATAGATACTTCTTTTAAAGAATTAGGGGTTAAAACTATCCAAGAACAGTTAGACGAACAACCAACAGTTCAAGAGTTTTTTGATATGTATAATGTTTTATTTTATAATATTCCCCAATTAGGACCTACTTTATCTCATGAATATTTAGTTAAAACTAGTAAAGAATATATAGGTTTTGAAGAAGACAATGAATTAATTACTTTATTGCAGGCTGAAATAACTAATTTAAGAACTCAAGTTTTAGATAGTCAACAACAATTAGCAACTTTTGCATCTTTAATTCCAAACGCTCCTGAAATAACAATTCCAAATATTAATCTCCCCCAGGATGGAGATGAAGATAATGATTTAGAAAGTCAATTAAATGATATCCCCACACCAGAAACACCTGACACAACTGAAACACCTGATAAAGAAGAAAGAGTTGTTAATGATTTTTCTAAATATCCCAAATCTACTATTAAAAAAAGGTCTACAAGATTAGGATTATCTAAATCCTACATCAAAGCAATTAAAAAAGATTATGATTTATAATGGCTACAATAATTAACATATCTCCAGATACTTTTGAAAGTCAAGACTATTCAGAACAAGATGAAAGTCTTTTAAATGTTATTACACTTGATACTACTTTATCTTCAAGTAATAATATAGAGTTTCATGTATACTCTTTAAATAAGGAATTAATTACATCAATACCTAATTTTTTAAATTACACTGTAAACCCTTTAGACCCAACATCTATAACTGGTTTATCTTCAATCTCAATCTCTCCAGAAGATAATTTAAAAGACTTAGAAATATATCAAGGTGAGTATGTAACCTATTATAATTTTTTAAATGATGAAATAGGTAATATTAACGAATCTTTATTCATTTCAGAAATTTCTTCAGATCGAACAGAAATTAGATTAGAACCAGGAAACAACTTAAATAATTTACCTTTTATAGAACAGGCTGAAGATTTTATAGAAAAAAGAGAATTTAGTGATTATTTTATAGATTTTCATTTAAATTTTTTCAACAATAATTTAATCCTTGCTAATAACATTGAATTAAAAAATGAAGAAACTACATCACCTTCAATTTTAGTTAAACTATATGAGCCTCTTCCAACTAAGTTTAATTTAAAATCTCTTTTATATTTAGCAACTTCTATAAATTCTCCTATAGCTTACCAAGTATCTTTTACTAGTGAAGTTATAGTAGAAGTAGATTATAATCCTCTTCAAGGTCCAAATTTTAATATTCCTATTAAAAGTGAAGTAAATAATTCATCTCAAGAATTATCTTATAATGATATTTTAAATAGTTCTTCTACAAGTTCACAAAATCAAATAGAGAGCTTACTATCCCAATCAGCAATCAACATTAGTGTAGATTATAATATTTTTAGTGATTTTATTCATTTTAGCTCGGTACAAACACGTATAGAAAATTTTTATTATAAGGTAGGTTTAATAGAAACCTATACTTCTCAATCTAATTCGTTAATAAACGTAACAGGATCATCTACTAGTCAATTAATATTTAATAAAAAAACTACTAATGTTATTACAAATTTTGATAAATTTGAATATTTTATGTATTATAATAGTGGTTCTGCTAATTCATATCCAAAAGTTAATAGTAGCCCCCCTTACATTTTATACCCTACAACAAGTTCTCAAGCTTTAACTTGGCTAGGAAGCCCAAGTGAAAATAGTGGTAATTATGGAGGTTTACTACTCTCAGCATCTAACTATGATAACGGTAATCCGGACCAACTATTAAAAACAATTCCTGAATATTTAAGAGAAGACCCTGCAAATCAACCTTATGATTTATTTGTTGATATGGTTGCTCAATATTATGACAATGTTTGGCTATATACAAAAGATGTTACACAAAAATACAATGCAGATAATAGATTAGATTTTGGTATTAGTAAAGATTTAGTCTCAGATGCTATTAAAGATTTTGGAGTTAAATTATACCAAAATAATTTTTCAAATCAAGAATTGTATACCGCATTTCTAGGAATAACCCCTGGTGGTAGTTTATTCCCCTTCCCAGAAATAACAGGATCAATGCCTGTTCCTACAGGGTTTGAATTTGTAGATACATTAATATCAGCATCAAATGATATTATATCAATGGATGATACTAATAAATCTTTATATAAAAGATTATACCATAACATACCATATCTGCTCAAATCAAAAGGAACAACTGCTGGATTACGAGCGTTGATAACTTCATATGGTATACCTGATACGATACTAAAAATATCTGAATTCGGTGGTAAAGACCAAGTTAACGCTAATGATTATGATTTATATTTTAATAACTTTAATTATGCTTTAAAAGTAGGTCCAGAAGCAAATTACATAAGTAGTTCTTTTCTAGCTAATCCAAGTTGGAATTCCAGACCTCAAACTGTAGAATTTAGATTTAAACCTGAAAAACTAACAACTACTACTTCCCCATATGGATTAACTAATTTATCCCAATCTTTATTTACTCTAGAAAATGAATTTGGAACACCTCAATATTTAGATATAGTTTTAGAATATTCAGGGTCTGGTTTATCTACAGGCTCTTATTCAGGTGCACCTAAAGACCCAAACTACCAGTATGGTAATTTAAAATTAATTCCTAACACAGGAAATCCATCAACATCTGCAAGTATATCTCTCCCATTTTTTAACGGTGATTGGTGGTCAGTAATGTTAACATCAAATTTATCTACGGGACTAACACTTTCTACGGGTAATAAAATATATAATGGAAATGATGGTACTTCTTTAGGATTTTATAATACTGCTTCTATTCTAGCAAGTAATCCTTATTCAAACTCAAATAAATCATATTTTTCTACAGGATCCCTTTACCCGGGATTTTCGGGTTCTCTTCAAGAAGTAAGGTATTATAAACCTATAATAAGCCAAAGTGTATTTAAAGATTATATAATGAATCCCTTATCTTTTGAAGGTAATGGGGTTAATAGCGCACCTGACCAATTAATATTTAGAGCAGCTTTAGGAAGTGAATTAGATATTAATACAAATACTTCAATACACCCTAAAGTAACAGGATCTTGGACTACTACTTCATCTTTTGGAAGTAATAGTAATTTTTATTTTAACAATACTCCTTCATATTCTAATAATACTGAAACATTCTTTCTAGATCAACCCGCAGCAGGTATAAAAAATAGAATTACAGATAAAATTAGATCAGAAAGTGATACTATACCTTCAGGTAGTGTATTATCACCTATTAGATCATTATCCCAAACAGTAGAATCAAGTGCATCATATACAGATAATATTAATTACTTAGAAGTAGCATTTTCACCTCAAAACCAAATCAATGACGATATTATAGGACAAATGGGTCATTTTAATATTGGTGATTATATAGGTGATCCTGCTCAAAGATTTACAGGGGATAATTACCCAGATTTAAATAATTTAAGTGAAGAGTATTTTAAAAAATATATTAAACAATATGATTTAACTGATTTTGTTAGACTAATAAAATTCTTTGATAATTCATTATTTAAAATGATTAAAGATTTTATTCCTACAAGAACTAGTCTAGCATCTGGTTTAGTAGTAAAACAACATTTACTAGAAAGAAATAAATACCCACAACCTCAAGTATCTACTACCAACGAATCAGAACTTTCTGGATCTATAGAAATGGTAAGAATTCAAGGGGGATCATCTGGCGTATTTAATCCATATAATATTAGTTATGATTTAGACTTCTTCTCAGGCTCCCAACAAATTTCAAATGTTGTAAGCGGTAGTGGATCAGGTTATACATTTTCAAATAATGATACCTTTATTAGTTCTTCATTAGGAACATTTTCAACCAATGCAGTTAATCTAAGCTTTTTTTCAACTGTAATAAATGTAGATAAAAGTATAGTTCCTAATTTATGGGTTGGACTTGAAGAAAGTAACGGAACATTAGTTCCAAATTCCTTTAACTCTGGATCTTCTAGTACCTCTATTAATACTAATGTATCTGCAAGTGGTATAGCTAGTTATAATAGTTTAGGAAATGTATTTAATTCTGTTGCAAATTTTACCAATGCAACTAATTTTCAATTTCCAAAATTTACTTCAGAAGGATACATACAATTTACTGAAGATATTTTTGATACTGGAGGAGGAATATCAGGATCTAAATCTCAAATTACATCTATAACATCTACTCCTGGGTTAGTTCAAATTACAACGGCGTTACCAACCGCTAGCATATTGACACAAGTATCTGCTAGTTTAGGAGATTTATCTCTAAATGTAGGATCTTTTGCTAGTAATAGATATTCTTATGATACTGCAGTTACTAATGCTAGTAATATATTTAGTAATTTTAATCCAAACTCAAATTCCTTTAGGGCAGGTGGGTTTATATCTGCAAGTGCAAATATATTTACAAACTCATCAGGAATTTCTACTGATAAATCACCTATATTGGTTTTATCTTCAACTGAATTAAGAACAACATTCGTAACAGCTAGTGTAGATAATAACTATAATTTATCATTTAGTGTAAACAAAGGAACTTTTACAGGTCAACCATCAAGATATACTGCTACATCTGTTACTAGTAATGCCCCTGGTGGGATTAATAATACTACTGTAGATTTTATAGGTAGAGGTTTTATTGAAGCAACTACTGTTGGAGGGGTTGCTGTAAATATATTTGAAACTGCTGGAGGAAATCCTACTAACTTATCACCTATGTCTGCACTATCAGATGCAGCTAACGGTGTTAGACCCACATTAATTGAAAATACTAGTGCTTTTCCTATAGAGGAAGTTTATAGATTTATTATAAGATCAGGCAGCGTAAGTAATTTTGCTGGTAGTACAACTATTTTCCCCACACAAACCCCAGGTGTACTTCCTAGCCCTACTAATTTTATAATATATAGTGGAAGTTATGATGATGATCAACCTACACCTTCCACAACTTTTATTTCTTCATCTATTAGAGATATTTCTAATGAATCCTTTACTATCCATAGTGGAAGTACAGGCAATGATTTAGGTACAGCATTTTTATCAAGTTCATTCCCTTCATTAACTCATGATTATGCTCATATTAGCAATATTTCAAATAACATTATAAATTTTAATAGTAATTATAGTATTAATTCTGTTGGTAGCACTGCAACTAAATTTCAATTCTATAACTCAAGCTTAGGAAACGTTAGTACATTTATCTCAACATCTATTCTTGATATTTCTAAAGAGGATTATTACTATGTTACTCCTCCTCAATACAACGTTACCCAAAGTTGGAGTGTAACAACTCCTTCATTATCTGGTAGCGTAACTACAATACACAGATCTCAAGATGAATTTTATAATGGTGAATTAAGTGGATCTAGAATAGAAGTTACAAATGGGGAATTAAACCCACACTGTGAAAAATTTAAAACACCTAATTTTACCCCAGCTAACTATAAATTAAGATTGTATTATGAAGAAGAAGGTTATAATGAAACTGCTTTTTTATCAAACCAAAACATTCCATTTAATGGGTTTATCTCTTTATTTTATGGTACAGTACCAAGTTTTTCAAACTTAGCCCCAGAAGCGCCTTCATCAGATAGTTAAAATATTATTATGGCAAATAGAGTAGAATATATAAAAATAGCAAGAATAGATCAAAATGGTAATGATAATACTATTACTTTAGAATCTTTAAGTAAACTTACAATTCCATATAGTAATGGTAATAATGCAGTTTACCCTATAGAAAGTATAACTAGACGTAGGGATTTTTTTCTATATCAAGTAGGACCTGCTAATTTTACACCTAACCCAAACGACTCAGGATCTTTATCGTATGATTTTACTGGTAGTTTAGGGGGTAATAGTACTGAAATTGATTTAGGAGTAGGAGGAGTAGCTGTTCCATTTCCAACAGTTACAGGAACTGGTTCTTCAGTCTCATTTTTATATAATACTTTAGAGGATAAAATTGAATTAGGAACTTACCCCGAAAAAGCTATTCATATAAAAACCCCTTCATTTTCTGTAACTTCCTCAGCTGAAGTATTTGTTGACTTGTATAAAGCTGATGCTTTTTATACTCCCTCTAGTATTATAAAGCTTACAAATACCCCAGCAATTCAAGGTGGATCAATTAAAGGCCCATTTACAAGAGAAGTCTCAGTATCTGGGAGTGCTTATCCTGGAGATACTTTCTTTTTAGGAGCAAGTGCTAATTCTTTTCCTTTTGCTGGAGGTCCTTTTGTAAAAGTTGGACAAGTAGATGGTAGTAAATTAAATCCTTTATTTATTTTTATTACTTCATCGGCAGAATCAGGTCCTAATATAGAAACCATCCCTGAACCATTTTTAACATCTCAATTTTATGGGGGTGATTGTGATGTGTTATTAAATAATATTAACCAATATCAATCAAACCCATTTTTACAAGATTTAGATTATTCTACTAACCCAAATGTACCTGTTAATTTTCAATTAATTATAAGTGGTACAGCTGCTAGAGGAACAGTTCCAGAATCATATTATACAGCTTTATCCCAAACTAATATTAGATATAATGGATCTAAAAACCAATCAAGTAATTTTAATATATATGACCCTACTGCAGGAACTTCATCATTTGGAAACCCTATCAATATTGGAACATATGGATCAACTCCATCAGTATCATCATTAGATGTAAATATCTATGAATTTGAATGGGGTGGAGGAACTACACCTGAAATATTAGATTATGGTGCTGTTAAATTAGGAAAAATATTACAAGCTAGTTCTAAAAATTTAGTTAAAACTGTTGATCCTAGTCAAGGAGCAGGTCAAATATTAACCCCTAGTAGAAGAGGAACTACCGTAGCTAGAGCTAGAAATTATAGAGTTGTATTTAGTGCACCTGTAGGAGAAGAATATCCACCCTTTACAGTTTCAACTAGTTCAATATCACAAACAGGGGTTTTAATTAAAAATTTTTGGTTAACTTCTCAAAGTATTTCTGATTATACTCACATATTAAATGGAAATAATATCCCAAACACAGAAATTTCTATGTTTATGTATCCCAACTCAACAGCTGGGTCTAATCCTACATTACCATCTTCTACTAGGATATTAACAACTGAATGGGGTGTACCTTCTATTAGTAGTTATGCTTTAACTTCTTCAAACTCTAGTGAATATGGGTCAATTAATAGTGCTAGTAGTCCCCGAAGATTTATTACCTTAAATAGAAATATCCACATATCAAAAGTTAAAACAGATAGTGCTGGATTTTATTCTGCAGGTAAACAAATTAAACCAAACCACCAAACATTAGGAGATCAAATAAATGTAGATTTAAATAATGGTGAAAGATGGTTTGTTACTTTATACAATGAATTCGAATTCCCAGAAGGGAGTGGAGATTATAATAGTCCTTTAACAACCGGATCACTTTCTCCATTTAATGAAGGTATTACTCAATATGAAAATGGAACTTATTCTAATGAATTAGGGTATAAGGGTGTTTATGAAATAGCAGGAACATATGATAATGCTGGTAGTTTTAGCATATTAACTTATGATGATTTTCCTAATTTTGGAGGTATTAAAAAAATAGGAGGAGGAGCTGCAGGTAATAGTTTAGGTATGCTTATATGGAAAGCAAAATCCGTAGGAAAAGGCGAATATGCAATAGTTCAAGATAACATTACAGGTGGTGTAGGTGCTGGAGCTTTTATAAATAAATATTCCCCTAGATATCTAACAGAAAATTTTGAAGAAATTACAAGAGAATATGGATCTAATACAATTTAATAAAAGTAATTTGGATTAGAAACAAACAATACACATATTTATAACATATATAATAAAACACAATGGGATATTTAAATAATCAAGTAGTAACAGTTGATGCTATCTTAACAAAAAAAGGTAGACAACTATTAGCACAAAACGATGGTTCATTCAGAATTACACAATTTGCACTAGCAGATGATGAAATAGATTACACACTCTATAATCCAACTAACCCCTCAGGTTCTGCATTTTATGGAGAAGCAATTGCAAATATGCCTTTATTAGAAGCGTTCCCTGATGAAAGTCAAACTATGAAATATAAAATAGCTACTTTACCAAGAGGAACTGCTGTTTTACCTGTATTAGTTATAGATAATAATTTAATAAGTTTAAAGCAAGGCCAATCTACAATTATAACACCTCAAACATTAAATTATTTAGGCAATGCTTCAGCCATAGAGACTTCAGGATATAGTTGCACAATATCAGATGTTAGAACAATGGCTACCTTTAATGGAACTGGGATCCAGTCTCAGGCAGCTCAACAACAAAATGCTTCCTCAACGACAACATTAGGTACAAATGTATCTGCTACTGTAATAGGAACTACAATTAATTTAAGGGCTACTACAATTAACACTTTATTTAATAATTCAACATTAAGTACTACTTTAACTTTAGTAGGTTTAGATAGTGGAGCGCGATTAACAGTCCCAGTAACAATTACACAAACAACAAGTTAAAAATAAAAAAACATGAGCTTTAAAACTTTTTCAAGTGAAGATTTTGTAGTTAGTGCTGATGCAGTACAATCTACAGCTTGGTCAACAGGTGCACCAACACTAACATCATTTTTTACCTCATCTATTCAGATGGCGGGTTCTTCAGGTGATTATTATGTAAGTGTGTATCAAACAACTTCCACAGCTACAGGTGCTGCAGTACAATTCGATGTAGCTTATGGTAATGTAAAGGGAAGTGGAAGTGGTTATTTTAATAATGCTTTTCCACAATACACCCCATCTTCAACCTCATATGGTCAATATAGAACTATGATATTAGAAGATGAAAACACTAATTTTACTTATGGTGGGGGTACAAATTTATTAACTCCAAATGATTTTTGGGTAATCTCCCCAGATAGAGCAAGATATAAAGAAAGCATATTCCCAGGTTCATTAAATATAGCCTTATCAGGATCAGGTGGTTTATTACAGTTAACAGATAATTCAAATGATACTTCAGTTCAGACATTTTTAGGTTCATCTAGAGTATATCAACTAGTATCAGGTTCAAATGGTTCTTCTATTACGGGTGGTGGTGATGTAACAAATTCAGGATCTTATGGTTTATTATTCCCAGAATTAGGAACTATCTTATTAAATCCTGATGCTATAAATGCAACTATTGGAGTAATACCTAATAGAGGTGCAGATTTAGTTGATAACACAACAAACCCTAAAATTTTAATAAACGCTCTAAATTTAGGAGGTGCTTTTACAATGAATTCCCAAGAAACAATCACTTCAGATTTTGTTTTTTGTAGAGCAGGAAATAGTGAATTTAACTACTCAGCAAACCCATCATTTATATCAGGTTCAACAGGAGAAGTAGCATATCCAACTTTTATAAACAATCCTCAAGTGTACATGACTACAATAGGAATGTATAATGATGCAAATGAATGTATAGCAGTAGCAAAATTATCAAGACCCTTACTTAAAGACTTTACAAAAGAAGCTTTAATAAGAGTAAAATTAGATTTTTAGGATGAATGAGCGTTTACAAGTCATTAACTACATCAGATGTTATACTAACTCCCTTTAAAGTAAATAAAAGTTTTACTTTTCAAGGTGCAAGTGCTCTTACTGCTTCAAGCGCAGGTATAGATAGATATTTAGGCAAAAACACACCATTTATATCTGGTTCTGATCTAACAGGTCAAATATTACCTCAATATCAATCTTTAATATACAACTCAATTAAGCAGTTATACTATACAAATTACCTTTTAAATCCTAATGGCTCACCAGTAAATTTACCTCAATTTAACGTTGATGGAACTACTACAATACAAGGGGGAAGTGGTTCTTATCAACCTATGTACGATAACTTTTTATCTAATACATTATTAGCTAATAGAACTTTTCCAACAGGATCAAATGATACTATTGGGGTAATGTCTATTCCTTCAAATTTATTTGGAGAATATATTAAACCTGGAACTTTTAGATGGAAAGCTGGTATATTAGATATTACAGATGATGGAGAAGGAAGTTTACTTTATAATAATTCAGTTAAAGTAGGAGATATAATATACGAACAAGGTATGGCTATTATTTCAAATTTTCAACTTTCTAGAATAACTAACCTTGTCACTTCAGATAATGTAACTTGTTCTTTTCAAAGCACAATAACAATATATGAATCTCAATATAAATGTACTTCATTAGCTAATGAATTTAATTATACTCAAAATCCATCTGCTATATCAGGTAGTACTAATAGTGGAATAGTATATGATTTTTTAACTGGCTCATATTTTCAACCCTATGTAACAACAGTAGGACTATATAATGGAGCAAATCAATTAGTAGCTGTAGGAAAACTATCCCAACCTTTACAAAATTCAAATATTACTGATACAACAATATTAGTAAATCTAGATCTTTAGTATTAACCAAAACAATCACATGGAATGGATAAATATAGATGGCAAACCCATATCACAAATTTCAGATTTCCCAGATAACACATTCGGATTTATCTACAGAGTAATACACAAACCTACAGGC
>TARA_R110002153_G_scaffold30015_4_pt1 | contig 14837 bp, 12 predicted proteins | sample TARA_R110002153 | Tara Oceans TARA_R110002153 (sample SAMEA4398193) | marine metagenome | biome: Polar Biome; feature: [SRF] surface water layer (ENVO:00010504); material: water (ENVO:00002006), including particulate matter (ENVO:01000060) such as... | depth 5 m
GCAAACCAAGTCGTTTAAATACAAATGAGACAACAAATTTTTATCAGTAGTTTTTATTTCAAACACTATGGGCTAACCGTATCAATCAAAGTAAACCCATGTTATCCAATGACATAACAGAATGCTATTAAGCCGTGACTTAACTCTTATGCCAGTTTTAATTAGGTTATAATATATCTATTGAATAAAGGCTTAGTTTCAGCAACCATAACAATCACTCAACCTTAGTTAGCTGCAACGAATCATTCGTTTATGACCATCAATATCCAGCCTATTGGCAAAATTAGCACTCCTTACAAAGAAAAATTTGCTATCCCACGTCAACCTGGCTTAGCCAAAAGTGCCGAAGGTAAGATTACTTTTTTGGCCGAGTTTAACGACCCTAACTATCTAAGAGGCATAGAACAATTTAGTCATCTATGGTTGTTGTTTCATTTTCACCAAACAGCAGATAAAGGCCATTCCCCTTTGGTACGCCCTCCCCGTTTAGGAGGCAACCAGAAGCTCGGAGTATTTGCCACCCGCAGTACTTTTAGGCCTAATAGTATCGGTATGTCTGTGGTTGAATTTGCTGCTGTGACTTTTAAAAACAAGCAACTTACCCTTACCGTTAAGGGCATAGATTTATTAGACGGCACACCTATTTTAGATATAAAACCTTATGTACCCTACGCCGATAATATTATGAATGCATCAGGGGGTATGGCGCAGCATAGCCCAGAATTGATGGCCGTTACTTTTACCGAACAAGCCACTGAGCAGATGCAGAAGTTACAACAGAGTTACCCAGAAATAAGTAATCTTATTGAAGAAGTGCTCAGTCAAGATCCTCGCCCTGCCTATCACCAAAATTCCCATTCAGATAAAACCTACGGCATGACCTTGTACGATCTCAATATTCAATGGCAAGTTATTAAGCAACAAAATGTGGTATTGGCTGTTCAAAAAATTTGATTATGTGCCGTACACAATCATGGTATTCAGCATAATTACTGTTAGAATAAGCGCCGTTTTTTCCTTCAAACCCAGAGATTTTAACGCACATGCGCACTAGTCAATATTTGTTATCCACGCAAAAAGAAACCCCAGCCGACGCAGAAGTCATTAGCCACCAGTTAATGTTACGTGCTGGTATGGTCAGAAAGTTAGCTGCAGGTTTATATACTTGGCTACCCACAGGTTTACGTGTGTTAAATAAAGTAGCCGCAATAGTGCGTGACGAAATGAACAAAGCAGGCTCAATAGAAATATTAATGCCTGTGGTGCAACCTGCTGATTTATGGCAAGAGTCTGGACGCTGGGACGAATACGGCCCAGAATTATTGCGTATAAAAGACCGCCAATCACGTGATTTTGTTTTGGGCCCAACTCATGAAGAAGTGATCACTTCCTTAGTTAAGAACGAAGTTAGCAGTTACAAACAACTGCCACTTAATCTATACCAAGTACAAACCAAATTTAGAGACGAAATTCGCCCAAGATTTGGCATTATGCGTAGTCGTGAATTTACGATGAAAGACGCTTATTCATTTCATCTCGATCAAAGCTGCTTAGAAACCACCTACCAAAACATGTTCCAAGCCTACTGCAACATTTTTGAACGTATTGGCTTAGATTACCGTCCTGTCATAGCCGACAACGGTTCAATTGGCGGCAGCGCTTCTCATGAATTTCATGTTTTAGCTGAATCAGGCGAAGATGACATAGCCTTTAGTAATGGCTCTGATTATGCGGCAAACATTGAAATGGCCAGTGCTTTAGCCCCCATTGGTGACTGCCCTACCGGCACCCAAAACTTGGAAAAAGTGGCCACGCCAGAACAAAAGACAATCGAAGATGTTTCTGCTTTCTTAAATGTGTCTGCTGAACAATCAGTTAAAACATTGATAGTTTTGGCTGAACCAGACGAAAAAGGCAACCAAGGGTTAGTTGCATTAGTGTTACGTGGTGATCATCAACTAAACGAAGTTAAAGCAGAAAAACTAGCTGGTGTATTTGCACCATTGACCATGGCAAGTGAACAACAAATACAAGACAGCTTAAATTGCAGCATAGGTTCATTGGGGCCAGTCGGTATGACCATTCCTGTGATCGTTGATGCCAGTGCCGCTCACTTAGCTGATTTTGTTTGTGGTGCCAACGAAGAAGGCTTTCATTACACAGGTGTAAACTGGTCACGAGACACAGCCGAATTAGAAATTTCGGATATTCGCAAGGTTATAGCGGGTGATGCATCGCCAGATGGCAAAGGCACCCTAGAGATAAAACGTGGTATCGAAGTAGGTCATATATTCCAGCTAGGAGATAAATACTCTCAAGCAATGAGTTGTGGCGTATTGGACGAAAATGGCAAGCACAAAATACTTAGCATGGGATGTTACGGTATAGGTGTATCACGCATAGTTGCTGCAGCCATTGAACAAAACCATGATAAATATGGGATTATCTGGCCAGACGCCATCGCCCCTTTTAAAGTAGCCCTTATTCCCATGAATATGCACAAATCACATCGCGTAAAAGAAGTCGCCGAATCTTTGTATACACAATTAATAGCTGCGGGTGTTGAAGTGTTATTTGATGACAGAAAGGAACGCCCAGGTGTAATGTTCAACGATATGGAATTAGTGGGGATCCCTCACACTATTGTTATCGGTGAACGTAATCTAGATGAAAACAAGGTGGAATATAAGAGTCGCCGTAGTGGTGAAAAACAATTGCTTGAAATAGACCAATTAGCAGAGTTTGTTACTAACTTATAAGTCACTTGCAACCTTAAAAAAGCGCCTAAAAGGCGCTTTTTCATTATGTAAAACAAGTTCTTAGAAACTAACATACATACCTTTATTAATATGTTTATACTTAATCTAGTCTAGCTTTAGTGGTAATGTTTAGACTCATGGATGCAAACAGTTTATTAATGAGATCATAAATGCAAGTGACCTTCTTCGGTGTACGCGGCTCCTGCCCTGCTCCCGGCCCTGAGTTTATCAAATACGGCGGCAATACTGCTTGTGTACATGTTTGTTTAGACGACGGCACCGACATTATTTTAGACGCAGGCACAGGCATTAAAAACCTCGGGCAAAAGCTGATTAAACAAACTAACGATATCCATTTATTGCTCACCCACAATCATTGGGATCATATCCAAGGTTTTCCTTTTTTTGCGCCCATTTATCAACCTAAGCGTAATATATTCATTACCCCAGGTCAGATTACCTTTGATGCAGACCATGCCATTTTAGAACAAATGAGTGGCAGTTATTTTCCAGTTGATTACAAAACTTTACCATCAAACATTCAGGTTATTCCTCAGCCCAAAGAAGTCAATAATTGGAAAATAGGCACTGCCAAAATCAGTCGTTTAGCCATGAATCATCCTGGCAGCGGCAGTTCGTTTTGCATTGAGGCCGATGGCAAAAAAGTCGCCTACATCACAGACAACGAGTTATATCCTCCTTACAAAAAAAATACCGATTTTTTAGACTGGGTTGAATTTAGCCGTGACGCTGACCTAATCATTCATGATTCACAATATATGATTTCAGATATGCCCGCCAAATCAGGCTGGGGCCATTCAGTAGCCGAAGAAGCAGTAAAATTAGCCATGGGCAGTCGAGCCAAACGTATGGCACTATATAGTCATGACCACATTCGCACCGATGAGCAAATCGCCGAGATAGAAAATCAATGCCAAGAGATCATCGAAATTGGCGGCGCAGACTTAGAACTCTTTGCAGCAGCCGAAGGTTTGAGTTTTAAATTATAGGGAATAGGATTTTTGTCAGAGCGTAATCAATATGCATTGTTATTGTCAGGCGGTGGAGCAAGAGCCGCATATCAACTCGGTGTACTTAAAGCCATTGCCACTTTTTTACCCCGCAACCAAGGTATACCTTTCCCTATTGTTTGCGGTAATTCAGCTGGGGCAATTAATGCAGCAGGATTAGCCTGCTATGCATCTTGCTACCACCTTGGCCTTAGAAAATTAGAATGGGTATGGAAAAACTTTCATACCCGCCAAGTCTACGACAGTGGCATTAGAGACGTATTTAAACATTTAGCCGGTAATTTTCTGAGTAGTTTCCAATCCGAGCAACATCAAAAGAACCCTTCTAGTTTGTTAAACAATCAACCTTTAAGAAGGTTGATCAGAAGTCGTTTAGACTTTCATCGTATCGACAGAAATATTGCAAGCGGCCATTTGCGCGCTATAACTGTCAATGCTTCAAGCTACACAAGCCATGATTCCATTAGTTTTTACCAAGGGCAAAGCGACATCAAACCTTGGCAACGTGAACAAAGGCGCGGCATTCCTTGTACCTTAAACTCAGAACATTTGGTTGCCTCCTCGGCTATTCCTATGCTGTTTCCACCGGTAAAAATGCTCGGTGAGTTTCTTGGTGATGGCTCTGTACACCAGCTATCCCCCCTTAGCCCAGCTATTCATTTAGGTGCAGAAAAAGTACTGATCATTGGTGTTGAACAACCTGAGAAAACATCTCGGTTTATCGATATGAATCGATTCCCCAGTAGCATCGCCATCGCGGGGCACTTGCTCGACACAATTTTTGCCGACACCCTAAAGTCAGACCTTGAACGTCTTACGCGAATAAATGAAACCATCGCCCACATGACTTACAAACAGCAGCAACAAACCCAGCTAAAAACCATCGACACTTTGGCGATCAACCCAACGATTAACTTTAACGAAATGGCGGCACGGCACTTTCACCGAATGCCATCTGGGATCAAGATATTGTTACGTTTGATGGGGTTACACGATAAAGCTGACTCAAGTTTATTGAGTTATTTATTGTTTGAAAAAGAGTTTTGCCGTGAGTTGATTAATTTAGGTCTGAAGGATGGGTTAGCTAGGCAGGATGAGTTGCGAAGTTTTTTGTCTATATAGCATAGGGATCTTTACCTTTTAAGAGCATGTGTATCGCTCCCTACAATTGCACAAGTGTGCTTTGAAGTATCTACAACTTAAAAGAACGCTACGCGCCATCATCCATGATGGTTTTTGTCTCGAATCCCTTCGAGCCAGTTACTCTTTTTATTAAGTGCGTCCATGCACTTAACCTTAAAGGCCAGCTAAAGCTGTTCCATATTTATCCCGTAAATATGGTTAACAGCAAAAAAGAGTAACCAGAAAATGCCGCACGCGACCAAAGTTTTTAACCGAATTGAAACTTTAATTGCGGGAAAGCAGTGGCGGAGCCACTTAAGCTGTTTTCGGTAGAGCCGATTTTTTTCATTTTCTTTTTTTTCTTGTGCTTTACCCTCGACTCAGTCTCGCCAACGATTAAGTGAAGAGCTTTGTCCTCGAGCGGAATTTTTTGCTTACTTTTTGCTGCTGTTGGCAAAAAGTAAGTCGTACAGCAAGGATGCTGTGTGAAAAAAGTCCTGGATAGAAGTCATTAACAGAGTTCCCATTTTAATGGTTTATAAAAGAATCGGCCGTAAACGACCGAGTTCCCAAAATTTCTTGGTATTTTGTTCTTTGATACCAAGCTCAATCAATTGGTTCTAACCATATTTTTTGATGGTTGGTTTCAACAAAATAAGTTAAAAGCTATTGGTCTTGTTAATTAGTCCGATTGATTTTTCGGCAAATCTCTTACCCATAATTTCATAACCTAGCACCGACATATGTAAATCATTTTGTATCTGTTGTCCTTCACTGTTGACTCCATCGTTTAGATCATCGGTATTTATCCAATCAAAATGAGGGTTAGATGCCGCTACTTTTACCTGAATATCTCGTATCATAGTCCAGTGTATATATCTTTCGTTAGACATGTCAAAGTCACTTAACCTACCAATTACAAAATTGATATCTGTGCGCTCTAAGTCATTGCTGAGTTGTTTATATAAACCTATCAAGCTTTTTTCGTACACTTTCCCATACCCAGAATTGGCATCTCTTTCACCTTGCATCCATATAAAGGTCACTGTTTTAATTTTCTCATTATTGATAACCGGATTAACTTTAGCCATTAAGGAGTCGTACAAATCAACTTGAATATTTTGTTGCTCCCCTGTTGGTGCTTCCCAGTTTCTGTACCAACGTTTGATTGATCGTCCGCCTGTGGCATCCTTAACAAAAATTGAATTTCCTTTTGTAAATTCTGAGTCAATTGCAGGAATAAATGATTCTTTTAGATTTAATCTATGCATATTAGATTGTCCTGAAAGAATAAATAAATGTTTACTTTGCTGCTCTAATTTAGATGACAAATTTTTTTCTTGGATATTTAAATTGCATGATGAAGTTATACATATGATCAAACAGATGAATAATTTTGTGGTTACTTTCATTAGTTCCTTCCTTTTTTCTCTCGACAATTGATATTTCAAAATACGTTGTTATGCGGCCTTTCATAAACAAACAATCCATATTATTTAAAAGCCACAAAGCATAACAATTGTTACTTAGGCAAAAAAAAAGCACCTTATAATTTGAAGGTGCTTTTTAACGTACTTAGGTAAATAGGCTTAGTAAACGAATCTCACTCCAACAAAGAAACGGCGTCCTGTGTATGACAAGCGATCTGAGTGCTGCTGTACATCAATATATTGATACGTATCTTCGTTGGTTAAGTTAATCCCGTCTAGAGTAAAAGAGACACGTTCATTTAAGTTGTAACTTAATGATGCATCTAGTTGACCATGACTTTCTGTGTACTGAGATTGTCCAGAAGCATTAGGAGCTTGGCTTAAGTAATCTCCACGATAGTTATAGGATATACGACTACCGAAAGTCTCATCTTCATAGAAAAACGATACGTTTGCAGTGTGTTTAGATAAACCCACTAAAGAATGGTTTTCTGAAGACGTTCCATCATCCCCAATATCACTATCTACATAAGTATAATTAGTTTGAATACCTGATTTATTAAATGGTGCAGGTAACATACTAAAGACGGTTTGATAACCAATCTCAAAGCCATGTAACGTTCCGCCAGGTGAGTTCTCTGGGCGTGTAAATTCATAACTTTCAGTAATTCCGCAACATGCTAGATCAACATTAAGGGTTTTAGTTTCGATGACTGATTCAATGTCTTTGTAGAAAGCGGCAAGTGTAAGTGCACCCGTTTCTGCAAAATACCATTCAAATGAAACATCAAATTGATTGGCCAAATAGGGGGATAAGTTAGGATTACCTGTTGTAATACGCCGGTTTGGTCCGCTAACAGAAGAGAATCCCGGTGATAATGCAGATATATCAGCACGACTCATAACACGAGCAGCTGCTAGTTTTAGGTTCATATCATCGTTAAGTGAAATATTAGCGTTGATATTCCACAACAATTCAGAATATGAATTACTTTGTCGTTGCTCTTCTGAAGCTCCGAATACGAAAAAAAGATCACCAGGTCGACTCGTGTCATCAATAGCAATGGGTTCGCTTGTATAACCAACAGAGGCTTGATCTGTCGTTACATAGCGTAAACCAAAGTTACCTATCACAGGTAACTCTGTATCAAGGGTGTAATTAGCTCGAAAATATGCGGCAAACACATCCTCTTGCACCAAACCATATCGTGAAGCATCAAACTCTTTTGCAACTGAGTCGATATTAAAATAACTGGTTAATATTGCAGGGTCGAAAACAGCCCAACTTCTTGGAAATTCACCAGCTTCTTCACTTAAAAAATCATCTACCGGAAATGCAATTTCAGCATCTGCGGGTAATACATTTTCTGCCACACCTGAACTGGCAAAAGATCGGTTACCGGTTGAGTAATATTCGCGTTCAAATGTACGTTCGCTATATTTTACTCCCGTTTCAATTGAGGAAAAATACTCGTTATCAAGTTCTAGCGTGAAATCAAATTTCGCAGCAGTTTCCTCATCATTGATAGCCGTATCAGACAAAAGCCCCAGGCGATATATTTGCCCTGAATATTCGTCGTATGGGAAATCAGCGATAATGGTAGGAATGCGGTAATTTTCGGTCCAATCAAATACTATATTGTTTTCTCCTGCCGTTCCTGGATTACGAGTAATATCAATTATCCCATTAGTCACCCTGTTATCTGACTTAGAATTTGAATGAGAAACTTCAGAATATAATGACCAATTATCATCACTAAGCGTCCCATTAAGGGAGTACATAGTTAACGAACTTGTCTCGAATTTATTACTGACATTAGCGTTTGAGAAACCGCTATCTACATCTAGATAATTGATACTCCCAAAGTCATCTGCTTTGACATCATTAACAACAAAGCCTCCACGAAGAGGTGGTAAAGCAAGTAAATATTGATCAGATTCTTTGTCAAAATCAGCTTTAAGTACATCAAAAACAAGCTCAAAGCTATCACTGGGCTGCCATTGAACCACACCATAAAAGTTCATCTTTTTACGATTTTGCAGTGTTAAATCTGGCACAGTATTAAGTGGATAAATAGAGTCTGAGTTATTTATATAGTCGCCTATGTCAGGCAAAAGATTGACGTAGCCATTTTGAGCATAACCATCGTTTCGTAAGTTACGATCACTGAATGCAACTGAACCTAAAAAGCCTAAGGTGTTATCCGCAAATGTATTACTAATTAACGCTGATGTCTGTGGCCCCCAATCATCACTCAATTCGTTGTAAACACCTTTAGCGCTAGCAACGAACTTAAATTCATCATAATCCAGTGGTTTTGCGGTATTAACATTAATTGTACCGCCAAGACCACCTTCATCTAAATCTGCAGTGGGTGATTTTACCACTTCTAAACTTGATACTAGTTCCGAGGCCAATAAATCAAAACTAAAGCTACGAGACCCCGTACCTGATGTTGCGGTACGTCCGTTTAAAGTCACCTTATTAAATGATGGACCCAAACCACGAATACTCACTTGTTGACCTTCACCATCTTGGCGTGAAATTGAAACACCTGTTATACGTTGTAACGATTCGGCGAGGTTTTCATCAGGAAACTTACCAATATCATCAGCATTAATAGTATCAACTATTGAATCAGCATAACGTTTTTCTGAAAGGGATTTAGACATACTTTTGTATATACCTGATACTTGTATGACCTCGATTTGACTGTCTTGTGTTTCGTCAGCAATGGCACTTCCAAATGACGTTAAAGCAGCCAGTACAGCGATAGATATTTTATTTTTTTGTTTCATTTTTATAGTTGTTCCTATATGTGTTTGTTTATATGTTTGTTTATGTGTTTGTTTACTAACAAGCCAAACAGATAGACCTTTCAAGCATTAAACAACTTAGCAACAATAAAACCGTAATAAACTAACCAATATTTAACAAAAAACATCAAATGATAATATTTCCATAATGACTAATGTAAACCCTTGGATCCCAGTGTTAGAAGTTAAATTCCAGAAAATAATGACGGATTAAAAGCAAATGATAGATTCGAAATGTTAGTAGAAAAAAGCATAATAATTAGCAGCACCCCCATGTTAACTCGGCTAAGTCTCTGCTGCGCGCACTGGCATCCTGCCTTTGTTCAAACTGAATTAAAAATAACAAAAGTATAAAAGTACGCCCTTTTCTTTAGCATCAGGCCAGCTGAATCTGTGCCATATTTATTTTATAAATATGGTCAACAGCAAAAAAAGTAACCAGACAAAATGGTCCAAAGGGCAAAGTGCAAAGTGCAAAGTGCAGAACGTACTTTGTAAAGTCCTCCGCGTACTTGAAGTTTTTGTACTGAAACTTTAAATACGATAAAGCAGAGAAAACCACCAAAAATAAAGCCCAAATTATAAATAATTGATAAAATTGCAATTTCTATCTGCGTAATTTGGCTTTCCATTGCCATCTTCAAGACTATACCTCAAGGTTAAGCCCTTGCCATTCGCGAGTAATTAACGCTTAATAACAGTAAGTTAGATGAACGGTGTTATTCTTACCGAGTTAACAGGACAACCATGTTAATTTCTTCGAGCGACCAAAGATCTAATCGGCAGCGCCCATGCTTTTTTCTTTTGATTTACCTTCGACTCAAGGCTCGCCAATTATTTGCGAAACATGATAAAAAACAGAAAAATAATTATTCGGTGGGTCTCGAATTTAAATACGGGGCAAGCCAACTAATTAAAGCGGTTATATTTTCTAGTTTTGGTTGTAGTGTCCACCTATTGCGAAAATATAGATTTATTCATCATCAAATTTATAAATCAGTCTGTCTTTCTGAGAAATGCGCTTTGACCATAGGCTTGATAGTTATGCTTTAGTTGCTGCTAAAGCCTGGGTCTCACTTTACCGTAAACTGGAAATAATCAGTAATTTAGGTGGGGTTATTATCCATCAAAGCAATTAAGGAAGACAGCAAGGATGCCCTGTTACCAAAGTAACTATATAAGCCAAACTTGCTATCTTAAGGGAGCTTTCACCCTATTGAGAATATGGCTCTATTCACGTAAAATATTGATAGCTTGATTAGAATCACCAATTTATATTTTACTAACAGGAAAAATACCCAATGCCTAGAGCGAGCGCACGTCATATTTTAGTCGAGACTGAAGAGAAATGTTCAGAGTTGAAACAAGAAATTCTAAATGGTGCGAGTTTCGAGGAACTTGCCAAACAGTCTACATGTCCTTCTGGTGCTCAAGGCGGAGTTTTAGGTAATTTCAGTCAAGGACAGATGGTTCCTGAATTTGATCAAGTTGTTTTTAACGATGCATTAAATGTTGTGCATGGTCCGATAAAAACACAATTTGGTTATCATTTATTAGAAATTACCGAACGCTCAGAGTAACTCTAGAGCCTTAACACTTAATAATCAGAGTTAAAGTTAACTCTGATTATTTTTACCTATCCTTCATCACGAAATTATTCCCCCCCTATCGATATACAACATAACCACTTTAAAGGGGCATATATCTTAAATTTTATTAAAGATATATTTTACAGTTCCACTAATTTGAAAAAGCTGGTATTGCGTTACATATTTTAAGAACATTGACCTTATATGTTTCTCCATAAAAGCAAAAACCAGTCTTTTGGGAAAGTATTTGGCCATCCAGCTTTAACCTTCATTAAATTTAATAGGCCGCTAATGCAACGCTTCGAATATTGTAATGCCAATACCTGTGCAGAAGAGTTACTTGCTTTAGGGCAAATTAATATGAAAATGTGGTATTTATTTCATTGGCTAGTTGAGCACGACCAATTACGACATGGAACACAGGCTGAAATGATCAAGCTGTATGTTAATGAAGAGTTAGTTGCTTACAGTTTGTTGGAAAATTATGAAGCTCGTACTGACAAAACTAAGTTATATGAAGGAGAATTATATCAAGACTTAGGTGTTGTGCACTTTGTTACTTTGCCTGAGTTTCGCAAAAAGGGCTATGCAAGCTTAGTTGCTGACGTGATGTATAAAGATGTTATTCAACCTTTATTAGCGCGTCACAGTAATGCTCATGTTTATGTAACGGCGACGGAAAAAGCGGTGCCTTTAATGCAGCGCTCTGGGATTGATGCTTCGAACTTGGTGACTCAGTTCTATTCAGATCTAAGCTTTAAAGAAAAAGTCGCTGAGATGATAAATCCTAGCGAGTCTCGCATATAGCGGATCTAACCGAACAATTAACAGCCATTTTAACTCGCCTCATGTTGATTACGCTCGATTGGATACTTTATTTTTTGGGGTGTTTTATGAGGCTTCAAATTGCTTGGGAACCATATTGAACATCTCAGGTTTGGTTTATTCTAGAGGTATTAAGTGTTGGTTAGCATATTTTAATAAAGCCAGTTCTACCGTTTTCAGCGATGAAGATTTAATTAAAGAGCAATGCCAGTAAAGAGGTACTTTTATTATAACTTTTGGACTGAGTTCAATTAACTCTCCGGTTTCAAGCTGCTTTTTTATTAACATTTCCGGTAACATGCCCCAAGCTAGACCTCTTTGAATTAACGACATATATGCATCAACTGACGGAACTCTGTGTTTAGGAAAGTCACCACTCCCGATGTTAAATTCAGTCGACAAATAGTCATTTTGTAATTGGTCTAAAGGGTCAAAATCAACTACTGGGGTTTGTTTGATAGATATGGCATTAACGCCTTCAGAGAAAAAACGTTGGAAAAATTCTTGGTTGGCCACTGCTCTATACCCCATGGCCCCGAGAGGAAGAGTACGGCAACCTTGCATTGATTTTCCAATGGCACTTATGCAACCTAGTACTTCACCTTTACGTAAAAAATGATGTGTCAGGTTTTGATCACATACCCGCAAGTCCAATAACAACTTATTTTGTTCTAGTACACTTTGCAAAGCATCAAAAAACCAAGCGGTTAGGCTGTCTGCATTTAAGGCGATCGCCAGTGAAGTAAAACCACTTTCCTCTTTTTCGCCAATGGCATCCAACAACTCGCACTCTAGCAATAGTTGCTGTTTATAAAAACTCAGCAATCGTTCTCCAGCAGTAGTGAGTCCTAAGGGCTGCCCCCTTACAATCAATAACTTCCCTAAGTAATCTTCAAGTAATTTAACCCTCTGTGAAATAGCAGATTGGGTAATATGTAATATACAAGCCGCACGTTCAAAACTATGGCAATCCGCTACCGTCGCAAAGGCTTTTAATTGGGCACTGTTTAAGTTCATTAGATATTCTTATGCTATATAAATTACTTTAAATTAACTAATGTAACAAAGATCGCTATGCTGCACATCCTTTTCAGTAAATAGATTATGATATGCAAGATAGCAGCACACAATTCAGCGTTCTTCTTCAGGGATTTTTAACCGGGGCGGTTTTAATTATTGCGATTGGTTCTCAAAATGCCTTTCTGTTGCAACAAGGACTATTACGCCGTTTTCACTGGCAGATTGCGACTCTTTGTAGTGTGCTAGATACACTGTTGATTTGTGCTGGTGTATTTGGACTTGGCATGTTGGTGAAACAATACCCACAAAGTTTAAAACTCATCAGTCTGTTTGGTGTGGTGTTTTTACTGATCTATGGATACAAAGCGCTCAGATCGGCGATGAATAGTACGACTCTCAGCCCAGGATCGAGGGGCTCGACCTCTTTGAAAGCAGCAGTACTAACAACGCTTGCCTTAAGTCTGCTTAACCCTCATGTTTATTTGGATACGGTATTACTGATAGGCAGTGTTGGTAGTCAATTTGAATCTTCGCTACGCCCCTGGTTTGCCGTTGGCGCGGTATCCGCTTCCTTTTTGTGGTTTTACTCTTTAGCTCACGCAGCTCGTTGGCTCGCCCCTTTTTTTAAGAAACCTATTGCTTGGAGAATTTTAGATTTATCTGTTTGTTTAATAATGTGGGGGTTGGCGTTAAATTTAATGCTACGTTTTTTAGCTTAACGCCAGTAAAACTGGCAATCACTAAAACCTAGGGCTACATAATTTGAAGTTTAAAATAACTAAGCTGAAATCTGGATAACAGTTACTACTTTTATAGCGGCTACCAAGACAAACTTGAGTAGCAATAGTTATCCATTGGGAACATTCAATAGGGAGATTAGACAGCCTTACCTAATATGTTTCCCCCGTATTCGATAATATATTCAACTATCGACTTTTGTTGGCCTCACACCCAAAACTGTATCTGATGCGATTGAAAGGCACCTTTTAATCGAAATGCCCAATTGATAAAAGTGCCCAATGCGTAATCATCTATTTGTAAAAGATCAAGCCTCTTGGGCGTCGACCTCACCACGTATCTTAATCTGCAACCCTTTCAAAAAGTTACGCATAATTTGATCGTTACAAGCACGATATTGACGATTTTCTGGTTTTCTAAAAAAGGCACTTAATTCGTGTTTACTGATTTTAAAGCCACTTAAATCCATTGCTTCCAACACGGCTTCAGCTTGCATATTTAGCGCTATTTTTAACTTCATAAAAATAATATTGTTGGTGAGTTTGCGCTCAACTGGCGCTTCAACGCCTTCGCGTTTACCACGATTCAAGTTAATCAAACCGTTCAAAAACAGTGAAAACTGCAGATCGGTAAGTTCGACAAAAGCAGGATCATCGTCTTTGCGTAACCAAGTGTGCAGTTGCGCAACAGTGGCGGGGTAATCAGCTTGGGCAAAAATTTCAATCATTTTTGCGTCGTTGAAATCGAAGATATAACGCACACGGCGCATGACATCGTTGTTGATCATAATATTCCTAAAAACGAGGTTGGTTTATCCAACCTTAAACATATTGTTAGTTTAAAGCTTTTTATGACTAATGCGTTACTTTATTAAAAGATAAATATCCATGGGCATTCCATATTCTGCTACTTCTGGATAAAAAGTCGTACCTTTAATAAAACAGCGATAATTTTTAAGGCTTTCATCGCTTTGTTGTAAACATTACAGAATGCTCAGGCCTTCTATAATGTTTAAAAACAAAAACTACGTTGTTGCTTTTGCGATTTAACTCGTTTGGCTTGCTGCTCTTTAGCAAAAGCTCTGAGTTTATCCATACGACTAAGAATATTGTCCGCATCTTCAGACATTTGAGCCTGACTACATAAATCCATACTGGCATAATGTTCAGCGCACAAGCTACTGTGGTTAACTTTATGTGCTCCACAAATTGTATTTAAATGATTATTCATGTTGCCTCCAACAAACAACTGTTTATTTGTACAGTATAATATTGTTCACTAATTGTGCAACTGTTTTTTAAATTGGTGTTTATAGTCATACTTGCTGCAAAAATGTAGTAATGCATGTCATCAGAGTGAGATATGCTACTAGCGAATTTATGATTGTTTATCGGTGTGTTTGGGGTGGTAATGGCTAATACAAATAATTGGTGGGGTGATGTGTCGCTGGCGCTAAACGAAGTTAAAGTTTGGAGTTTAGGTGAGCGCAAGATAGCCATTCAAAGA
>TARA_R110002153_G_scaffold273997_6_pt1 | contig 14833 bp, 12 predicted proteins | sample TARA_R110002153 | Tara Oceans TARA_R110002153 (sample SAMEA4398193) | marine metagenome | biome: Polar Biome; feature: [SRF] surface water layer (ENVO:00010504); material: water (ENVO:00002006), including particulate matter (ENVO:01000060) such as... | depth 5 m
GGCTCTACTTGCGGTGGCGGTACTCTAGCACCCTGTCGCTTTTTAGGAACTACGTGTTGTTCATCGCTGTAACTGTTGTCACTACTGTCACTACTGTCACTACTGTCACTACTTTCCACGCGCTCTGTACGCGCTGTACGCTTACGTACACGGTCTCGAGCACGGTTTCGAGTGCGGGCGTAATCGGCGTCTGTAGGTTTAACGTTCAATACACGTATTACAGTTAGTACGTCGCCGTCAACAGTGCAAACGATGTACCTAGTCGTAACACCTTTTAACGCAACAATGCCAGCGCATCTGACAGCCATAAAGCAGTTATTATCTCTATCGGGGAATTCACCGACGGGTGTAAGTTTGACCATGTGCATGTTCTGGCCAAATGATCGACTTAAGACCAAAGTGTCGTCGTTTTTCTCGTACAGGGTTCGATTGGCGGGTTTAGGTATGATTCCATCATAAGTGAACTCAGTTCCTGTAGCAATACCATCAATACGGGTGGCGTTCTTGACCCTTTGAGATTGGGTCATTTTCTTTGCGAGGTTTGCAACATCTTTACTCATTGTTGTTGATATGTACGTTGATATGTATGTTGTGTTGTCACACGCGTCAGAATACAGTTATTGGTAATCCAAATTCAGTTTTTTTCCGTTGCTGTTTTGTGAGTATAACCACAATGGATATAACCACATTATGGAAATTATACACTGTATTGTATAGATCTCTACACAATGAACAATAACGCCAGATTGATTCTTAAGTATTTTAGCTGTGGGCCCAATACGCAGCTGTTATTTACTGTACTCAGTCAACAATTTAACTCGCGTACAGTGGACCAATACATGCACGAGAACTTGGAAAGTGCGATAAAAAACTTTATGTATCGGACCGAACAGGACTTTGGATTGAGTGATCCGATGCCGGGTGTGACAGTTCGTATGCAGGTTGAGTCGCTTAACCGTCAATTTATAACCGAACATCGGGAATACATTACCGATCATGTACTGCGACTGAGTGACGATCGGCCAGAATATAGTGTGACGGATGGATTTGCAACTAGTAGATTCGGTAAGGCTCATCATGGAAAAACCGCAGATGATATACTGGATGTATGGAAGGCAAACCCAACCCGCGGCGTACAGGGTCGCGACGATACGCAGTCCGACGCACTTGGAGGCAAGGGAATGGGTTTTGGAATGGGAACCCCGAACATGGCAAACGGCGGGTCAGCAAACGGCTATTGGGGGCCTAGTGCAGCAACCGGAAACAATATGAACCCTCTTGATAGTTGCCGGGCAGGAGACAATGCTACTACTGGAATCACATTTTGCGATCAGTCGACGCTTAATACGTCAAACCACGTCGAGCAGTTTAATGGCACTAGTTATATGATCCACATGAATAAGGAAACTGGTCATACGTCAACCGGTTTTGGCATCAGCACGCCGGAAAGTGATGCTAGATTGTTGTCTAGACGAACATTTAAAAACAACGAGCGGGGTGAAGAAAACGGTATTCCTGCATACCGCGCACGTATTCAGCGCCGAAACCACGATTACGATGCATCGGAAGGGTTTGCCGGAACTGAACGTGAGTGCATGGTACACGGTTACGACATGAAGTCGTTATACGATCGTGTAGACCATAAGCAAAAAGTCCGAGCGAAACATGGTGGCGGATATAGTACTGGCCAATATGACCCTAGTACGGGAGACATGAAGCTTCAAAATTGGTAAAAAATAGAGTTGGTGTTAAGTGTATCCGCGTATTCGTGTGTATCCGCGTATTCGTGTGTATCCGCGTATTCATTTGCAAATACACACCCTACATGAGTAGTTCGTCTGCCATACTGACAGCACCGTCTACAGTATTACCTTCTACAATACACATAGCATCAATGTCGACACGGGGAGCGATGGAAATGTCGCTCTCGGTTCTAATTTGCATATCGAACGAGTCTTTACTATACTTGCTGTAAAATTCGGCAAGTTCGGTTCGTGATTTCTTTCTGTATGCCAGTTCCTCTTCCTCAACTTGTTTTTGGGTCTTATCTGCAACTTTAGTAAACGACTCGTGTTCTTGTTTTAGAAGCGTCAATATATTTTTTCTCAGGTTGGCAATCTCTTTTACATGCCAGCGCGGATGTGTTGATTTATATAGCATTACAACATAGTCACTCTGCGATTCAAGATACTCGTCATGTGATTTCCACGGGTGCTGCGCAATGTGTTTTAAATACTGCGTCATCGATTTTCGAGTAAACTCCTGCATTTGACAAATATAGCGCAATACAATAGGATAACTCTGCGCAAACTCCGAATGTTCTTTACGGGTTTTAGCCGTAAACTCATCCGCCGCTTCATAATCGGTAATTTTGTAATTTGCAGCGCGCATTTTTTTGTAAATCAGCGCCGCTTCATTCACGATGTAATCTAACGTAACCTCTTTTTCATTTGTGATCTTAACGTCCTTGATCTTAATGTCAACATCTCCAGTTTGAAACGATGTCATGTTACTGCTGATACTGCTGATACCGCTGATACCACAATTACCGCTGTCACCGTATGTAATATTACCACCGTCACTCTAAATAGCTATCCGGTGGATTTGAATAACCTGATAACTTTGCGTAACTATGCCCACTCCAATTTACCCTCGGCGTGTAAGCTCCCACAGAAACCCTACCCTGTAGTTTGTTTGCGGCTACACTATGTGATCGGGGAGTATACGGACCAAATACTTTTCTCTCATTATCAGATATGGTACTTGCTGAAGTGGCAGTTGCATTTATAGTAGTTGCACTTACACTACCGCCAATGCTACTGTCAATACCGCTGCCACTATAAGTGTTGCCGCCACCACACTCTCCGATGACAACTACAGAATAATTAAGCTCATCCATTTAGATTGTATGTGTGTTTATATGTACCGTGCTATATACTAATATGGATGAGCTTATCATAACTGCGTTAATAAAAGAAGACGTTACTGAACATGAAGTCGATAACGTTTCAAAACATCAACAAAAAGAGTATATTAAACGTTACATTAATGCTATTCCAATAATTGAACGCGCACATGTTGCTCGCGTTATAGTCTTCAACAAAAAAGAAGATATGATGAAAGAATGCAAGGAAGGAACGGTTATTAATCTAGAAATACTTCCTGATTTTATTATGCGACAGATGTATGACCTGCTAAAATATAAAATTGATATGATTGAACAGGGTTGAGCATTTACTATATACTCTATATACCCTATACATACACCTACACTATACACCTACACCATACACCTACCTACACTATACACCTACACCATACACCTACCTACACCGTACACCTACCTACACCATCTACTTTTTACGGGACGCGTAGATTGCCCATAAATTTTTATGCGAATTTATTAGCTGTGGGGTGCTATACGTCTTGATAAAGTCGCGAATGCATAGCAAGTATTGCGTATATTGCTGGATAAGATACAGTGATACTTCGTTTGCCGGTGCCGTGACAACTGGTCTAGTTTCATCGATTGTAGTAATCTGCACTCGAAGCGGAAGTGGATGTACGTTTGATACTACAGTATCTGCAACAAGATCATCATAAATACTGACAGTTGGTAGTTTAGGTTGTGCCATAGTGATCATTCCCGAAAACACTTTCCACTGTTTAGTATCGATTAGAGAAGAAACCTCATCTTCGGCAGCACGTGCCGCAGCAATGGAAGACTCAAGATAATCATCGGGGTGTGGAACAGCGGGTAAAACAATATATTGGGTTGGGTGCGACGGGATAAACGGCAGTGAGTTAATTGCAATTTTGGCCGACCCCGGAGAATACTTCGATGTTCCTACGACAACTGTAATAATTTGACCAATTACAATGGATTCAAATATGTTTGTGCGGCGCAGCATCACAAATGCGATATCGGTTTCACATACCATAATATTGCTTTTTTTATCAATTCGCTTAACCACGCAGCCAGTTACAATGTCTCCCGGAGAATAGACAAGTACGGTTGCCTCAAATATGACAGCAACTGTTCCGGATCCATCGTTTACCTCTTGATTAATAACGCAGTCCGAGGTTCGTAGGATCTTATCAACGGTGATTATGTAACACCCTTTAAAGCAAACACCGGCATACTTTTCACGAATTACATATTCTATATTGTTTTCATTCGAGTAAAGGTTGATGGGATCTCTCACATCAAGTCCAACCTCAATTCTCTTTTTAGTGTTCATTTGCACGTAGTGACAGCGCTGTTTTCTATAATTATATATGTATATATTCAATTTTCCAATTACTACACCTTACCAATTACTACACCTTACTGCACCTTCATATACCGTGGTATGTTGTGACTCCATACACTTTCCATGTTGTGACTACATGCACCTTCATTCACTGCACCTTCACTGCACCTTCAAGCACCTTCAAATGTTGGGCATGTCGTCCCACCACCCGTAAAAGTACTTATATCTAGACTTGGTCTTTCTGGCCTTTAGCTCTGACGTTATTAGTGATTTCTTTACTTCTTTACACAAGTCTTTTACCTTTAGCCTGGTGTTTAATCCAAGCTTTTTTGCCGTCTCTATTAGGCCACTCTTGTTGCTTGTTCCACACACTGCACCCTTTTCAACGCGGCGATTATCTCCATATTTCTCCATCTTTTGGATTGGCTGTCGCAGTTTAAACTTTGCACGGTCGGCAGTTGTTTCTAGATATCCGATTACGATCTCATTTTCTTTGTAAATGTTTTGTCTGTTCATGGATGATAATGATGTTTCAATCCAACCATCCGCAGTATAAAGCTTTACTACGCCAACTGCAGTATATCCGCATGGGTCATCAGGTAACAGATCGGGAAGTCCATTTTTATACAGCTTCACTACGTCTGCGTATTTTACAACTTCTGAAAATCTCACAACGGCATCCAACCGAGAATATATGGAAATCATCCGTACAGAGTCTATACCTAGAGGAGATTGTATCGCCTCTTCCAACAAAGAAATTTGAAAACCTGCCGGTAATCTTGTAAGATACATTAAGCATTCTATATCAGTTAACGATGCGGCGTTCTTGTAAAACTCGGCCCGCTGAATAATAAAGTTTGATTTTAACTTGCTCTCAACAATATACGTGTTAACGCTCATTGTAATTCCACTGCGAGGGATGTTAGTGCGCATATACATCTCCACATCGACAATGGGTGCGGCTTTATTTTCACTTAATTCGACAACCTGTCTTTTTTCCCTGTCGCGGATTTGTCTACGGTATTCCCATGTCGCATTAAGCTCACTGTATGACGGAACGTTAAGTGGAAACAGTATGTAATATTTGCCAATATGTACTATACGATTACCAACATTACTCCCCGCGTATATGATATTTGATGTTCCGAGTGTGGATTCGATGATATGGTCATTAGAAATAGAGGCATCCGCCGCAGTCGCTCGCGTTAATATCGAGGTTTCATTTCCATCAATCACAAGAAATTTCATAGCGATAACAAAACATTCTTCATTAAACAGTTCCGGATTCACTTCCATACGCACCGGGGGTTGTCTAACTTTTGCCCATAATTGATCCCAAGTATATACTGGCGACAGAGTATACAGGCGCTTTATAATGTAGGTTATATGTGCGATTTCCTCTATATAGTGTTGATGAGCAAACCATGTAGATGTTGTGTATGTGGTTGGTAGTTTATGCACCGGCTGAAAGTACAAGTTACCCAACTTTTCGGTTGTGTCTTCTATCGGCATGATAATATCTCTATTAATGCTACCATCCATAGCATTTGCATTGATTTCTCGCTCTATTGTTTGAATAGTAATATAATCTCCCAACTTAATGAGATACCGTCGCATTTCTGGCGAAATCTCATCGTCGAATGGCAATTTAGTATTGGTTGTGGTGCAAAGTATATAAATTGCAACGTTGCGAGATTCCAAAGGTAAGTCAATATGTGAATTTTTACGCACGCTGCGCCCAATTACTTGTAAAAATGTTGGTATATTTACAGGAAGAGATGCGATTATAAGGTGCTGGATCGACTTAAAATCGTAAGCTTCTTTGATGATCTTACTACCTATCAGAATTCGAAATTGGTCACCATATGTGTTTTCAACAGAATTAAACTTTTCAAGTGATTTATTCATCGTGCTACGGTCAATATCGGAGTGAGCTATGACAAATCTGCAGGGCGTAAATTCATGGTCTTGTTTTTCTCCGTGGTTTTTTAACAGGTCACGACACATACCGCATATCGAAAAGTCGGTTGGTTCAGTATACTCATCCAGAATTCCGTTTTGCTTTAAGATTTCTTGAATAAGCATTACCCCCGACGTTCTAACACGATCATGATAAATCATGATTTTTTCGCCCGGGTTTTTCAAAATGTCAAACATAATATCTAACATTTTTTCATACTTTGTACTGTATTTCCCAATATTTGCCCGGTCTAATATGCTACCGTATATTATATCAAGAGTATCCGATATCTTTTTTATGTGAATGCCCTTAGAATCTCTCCATTCGGAACTTGCAGATTGTATGGAATTCTTAATATTTACGGACCTGAATAAGCCATGTTTAGGACCGGGGAAGGCAATATCGTATATCGCATAACCGTCCGTCGGTATTTTTGTATACCCAACCAGCTCGTCATCTGCTTCAGCGTCTACTTCATCTGCAGCCACCGCGTCTACTGTGACACCATCGGCGGCTTCAACATCGTCAACGGTTTCTACACCAGCGCCGCCATCGTCTACAGCATCGCCACCATCCACATTCCGAACACTTTGGACGTATTTTACAAGTGTATTTTGATGATATTTACTCATGGGACATTCAATAAATTTCAAATACGGTATATATTCGCCCTGAATATGATCAACCGGATATGGAATTTTAAGTGCAACCCCCATGAACTCTTTCGATGGAAAATAACGCGGACTGAAATCTTGCAGGAATGATACTTTTCCCGTCATCAACACACCAATTCTCTCAGCTGCACCCGGTTTAAGATATCGGTTGTTTACAAAGAAGTCGCTCTTGTGCACTGGTTCCGGTAATAAATAATTCATCCATTCTATTACTTCGCTTGGTGAATTATTTATAGGAGTTGCACTCAGAGATAAGAATCGTACAGTGGGAACGGAGTCCAATATGTACTGTATAGCAACACCTCGATTATTTTTTGTGGAAGTGTTATACGTATTATGAATTTCGTCACATATCATCAACGTATTTGCAAACAATTTGAGTAACGTCTTGTTTACCCTAATAGTGCCATCTGCGATATATTCGCGCAAAATGTCATCTAACGGCTTCTTTTTTGCCACTGCAATAGCTTCCAACTCTATCAAATTTATTGTATCGGAAGAGAATAATCGATTCACAAACTCGTCATAACCATAGAATTTAAACGTACCTCCGACAGTTGACTTTGTGATTCTGCGTTTCATCATGGAATAATAATCAGTAAAATGCTTTACGTCAAACGCGCTACCGGACTTTGCTTCCTTCCTACGATTCTCAAGCTCGTCACGCTCACGGTATGAGATGTAGCCAAAATCCGGATACTTTAGTAAGTCACGAATAAATGCGGCCTTTGTACCCCCAAATCCAAGGACATATATGTGCTGCGGTTCAACATTTTCTTTACGCTGGATAATAGAAAACTTATGAGCAATCGCCAACGCGCCTAATGTTTTACCCGTTCCTGTAGTATGCAATAGATGTAAACGCTTGTAAGGTGTATCTGGAGATAAAAAGTTAGCAACAAACAACTGATATGAGTTAATATTTAGTCGCTTACTAGATATAAAGTCATTGATATTATCCACTGGGTTTCTATAATCTCGGCCACCGGGTGGATTCGGTATCAAACTATAAAATTCCTTTCTTTCTAGTAGATTATTTATGCGTGTACCATCCGCGGCATTGTCTAAGTTGGGAAACATTACGGTGATCGCGTTCAGAGACTACACGCGATTGTATATACTATAGTGTGCATGTAATGTGAATTGTGTTTAATGTGTTTTGTGAATTCACCGATGTGTTTTGTGATTTGTGAATTGTGATTTGTGAATTCACAAATGCGATCATGTTTATTGAAATTAGAGTTTTAACTATGGATTGTATATACCTATAAGATGAATGCAGTTAAAAGCATTAATGCAACTATAAACAATCTATTACTGAACAGAAATGTATTTACTGGCGAAATAAACATGGTAACATTTGAAAAACGTGAAGATTACCTTTTTGAAATCAAGTCAGTGGAATCTGCACTGCGTGAAGTACTGGAAAGAGTAACTGAACAACTACATAATGTGACGGCTACACATCAGAAAGAACTTGATATGATTGCAAAATTGGTAGGATGTAAATTAGGCGACACGAGTACAGATACTCGCAGTATCTCTGATTCGTCATGGACGCAAGTATATAGAAAAACGTCAAAAAGTAAAAGATCACTAAAACCTAAAAGCTTGATGAATATAGCACGAATCCCTACTAATCAACCTACTATCCCTACTATCCCCAATCACACTACTATCCCCAATCACACTACTCACACCACTAACCCTACTATCCATCCTAACCATCCTATCCATCCTACCCACACCACTACACTGCAGAATAAGCCATTTAAAGCATATACCAAAATTGGCATCACTCCGCGGTTGTATATTCCCGCGATCATTATTGATTCTGCGAGTAAGTGTGAGCAGGATGGTAACCTGTACTGGATCAAACCAAACAAACAGTTTGCATTTAGGCTCGCCGGTATGATGTATTATGGCAATATTGGAAATATCTATGTCGACGCAAAGGAACCTATAAAGATTAAAGAGTGTAAATACATTGGCAATTGTATGAAAATTGATACCTGTAATTATTATCACGATCCAAAAATGTTCCCAGAGAGCACCGATCACAGAAACTACATTGCTAGTTCTTTCGTATATAGTACCGACATTCATAAGAGGGGTAGATCTCGTAGATTTGGGTCGCTAGATAACTTGGATCGCGATATTGTTGACTTAAATGAAGAAGAACGACTGCGTTTTTGCGATCAATCAATGCACGACTTTCTTTGCGCGATTCTATTGAAAAATGTCGCTTTGTTGTAAGTTACATTGGTGTCACAAAATACAAGGCGACATACTAACAACATACTAACAACATACTAACAACATACTAACAACATACATACTAACAACATACTAACAACATACATACCAACAACATACATACCAATGCCACACCATATTTTTTCTATATATTACCATTATATGTTTGTTTTTTTTGCGTTTCATGGTGATGGTTTTTCATTGTGGTTAGGTGGCATTTAGGCTGTATTTAGGTTGAGACCCGGCCAGAGGGTAATCCTATCCCGCGTACAGTTTACGGATGCGGTTTAGTATGCGTAATGTTTTTTATACCATTCCTAGAAAAAGGGGGTGTAACATAATTCTATCTCGTGGGTATGTAACACAATATCATATACCGCATCTGAACGAGTATTTTTCTATATAATACCAATACATGTTTGTTTTTTTGCGTTTCATAGCCGTGGTTTTCGATAGTGATTGGTAAGAATATGCTGCTAGCTTCTATGGGGAGTGGTTAGAGGGCAATCATATCCATAATATACGGTTTACGTTTTTTAGGCATGCACATTTTATACCATTCCTAGAAAAAGGGGGGTGTAACATAATTCTATATTCCCAAATATCACCGAAATCTCACATTATTGTAAAACGCGACAAACGGTGTATTTTTTTCTGTTTAGTACTCTCCACACTAGTTTTTTTGCGTTTCATAGCCGTGGTTTTCGATGGTGATTGGTAAGAATATACTGCTAGCTTCTATGGGGAGTGGCCAGAGGGCAATCATATCCATAATATACGGTTTACGTTTTTTGGCTGGGCACATTTTATACCATTCCTAGAAAAAGGGGGGTGTAACATAATTCTGAGGACCTGACCCGTGTCCAGAATATCACAACCAGCAAAATGCTGGCCTGCTGGCCAGACAGTAATCACACCCACTATATACCGCGTTTGCTGGCCTTGTGTCAAATGGAGCCTATTTGTATCATATATGATTTGGGTATGCGTATTTTACACATTTTCAAATTATGCATATCGAACATCGCCCTGGCCGCGGTAGTATAACACCGTCTTGTGCTGGCCGCAAGTATTTGTAAATGCACTTTTTATGTATAACGCATAATCGGTTTTCGTACATGATGTATTTTGCTGGCCGAGGTAGTATAACACCGTCGCGTGCTGGGCGCAAAGTAAAATATGGATGTAAATATTAGATATTAGGGTGTAATTTATAATCGGTTTTCGTATATCGAACAACGCCCTGGCCGAGGTAGTATAAAACCACCACGTGCTGGCCAACAAAAAAAACATTTGTATTGGACGGATCATATATAATGTATATAGTGGTAACATCATAGCGGTAACATCATGTCGGATGCAGACTTACTAATTATTAACAAACAGATTGATAAAGAAATTACAGAAAACAAAAAAGAGAAAGAAGTTACCCTCGAGTTACTTAGTACAACTTTAATAGATGCTCAAAAAAAGTTTGACTCAGCTACTGAAAAATATATACAGGCTGAAGAACTACTAAATATTAAAAAACAACATACACGCAAATACCTTGAACTTCATTCAACTCTTTTAGGTTGCGTTACATCAAAAAACATTCTTGCGCTAAAGTATCACAAAGCACTTATACATAGAGTGCTAAATCAGGAATTCAAAAAATACAGTAATGTAAATCACTTACCATCTACTGATATCTGTATTCTGATTGAAGAAATTGGTATATATTGCTGCTGTAGTATACATGAATATCTACACTTTATGTCAAATGTACGTATGGACTCATTTGACTCAGATATATCGTATACCGCTATACAAGTCATACCAGTCGCAGGTTTACAGCGTGTTATGTTTAGATGTAAAAAAGAGCATCAGTGGAAGATTTCGCAGTATGCTAACTCTTACTTTAACACTGTTAAACAAACATGCGATAACACGCACTACACTTTCATCGTAAATTACGACACTGTGGAAACACGCATACGTGCATCTGAAATTATACAGAGTTTCAAAAACTGCATCACGGAAGAAGATAGAAGCAACATTGAACTTATTGATTCTGTAGATTATTTGTATATGCCAATTGCAAATCATAATCTACCTGATAGAGATATAACTAAAGAGGACTTAATGTCAATGTTATATGGTGGTAGAATATTCGAGGATGCGACTGGTATAGACTTCGATTCTCAGTGGACGGCGCACAATCCACCTAAAAATAAAATATTCGCTAGAGACTATTACGTCTTGTACTGTAAGGCTGGAGGCGTATTGTCAAATGCAGCATTTGGAAAACTAATTAAGAGTAAAGGATACAAATCGGCTAAAATGAATGGTGTTAGATATTATATGTAGTTTTTTATTTTTACAACCTTTAACCTTACAACTTACAACCTTACAACTTACAACTTACATCGTTACAGCCTACCCTTTACATAATTAAATAGCTTTCTAACGACCGGATAAAGTCGTTTAGACGTATCTACGGCCTGAATTTGTATTAATGGCATCCAGCGAATGTCTGCAATTTCTCCAATCTGCATAGAATCGGCAATATTTACTTTAGGTTCGAACTTATCTCTTGAAAATGCATAATAATAGATGTTTGTGTAGCGAGTACCGTCGCTTATATAAGAATACTTGGTATAGTCGTCAAACACTTTATATTTCTTACGTTGTACTCCAGTTTCTTCGGCAAACTCTCGAATCCCACATTGTAAATCGGATTCACTCTTGTTTTTCTTTCTACCCTTGGGAATTTCCCAAATCAAGTCAATTGATTGTGTTGATCTCGACATTAGTTTTCTTAGATGCGCACCGCCATCAATCGCAAATGTGTTTTCATACTTTGACTTTGCAATATAAAAGTTTGACGTTTTCTGGGGGTTATGTAACCAGATCCTGTACCAAATCTGCACAAAGTTTAGACTTAAAACGTCTAACTTTTCATCTATGGTCATTTTGTTAAATAATTGAATAAGTTCCGAATTGTCTCCACGGTACCTACCATTTACAAATACATTGTACGCATACGAATACCTTTTTTTGACAACTAGAACTTCGAATCCCGCGTCACCTTTTCTACAACAAGCGATGCCCGCGGAAACCTTTTCATTCAGCTTACGTGAGTACATCTTCACAATATATATTAGACCGATACATGTGTCTTAATCAATAAACCTAAAACTGAATGTCGTACAACTGAATAACTACCATCTACTGTTTTACAATATCTACACTATATATACTACAATATCCTATCCAATCTACCGCAATGGAAAAAGAACTAATCGCATGGGTAGAAGAAAAGGAAAAGAATGGGGTCTTGCAACATAGCGACGAATGGCATAAAGTACGAAAATATACCGTCGGCGGTTCAACAATGGCCGTATTGGAAGGGTGTAACCCGTACGGTGATCTGTACAAATTTTTGGAAGAACGATTGGGTATAGTACCTTTTAGATCGGGCACTGCAATGCAATGGGGGAACCTGTTTGAATATATCATTCAGCAGTATATTGAGCTAGATATCGGAGCTGTTGTATACGGTGAGAATTTATATATTGCCGGACCTCCTGGAGCATCATATTCTCCTGACGGATTTGCGATGGTTGACTGCGCACGTGTAAAATGGGTAGTTTCTGGATTTGAAGATGATTTACCATCTACACCATCGAATGTACAACTAACTCTACTAGAATTTAAGTGTCCGTATTCGCGTATTCCGAAAAAGTCTGTGCCGATCTACTATGTTCCTCAGGTTAAAATGGGCTTATCAATGTTAAAATATCCAACTACCGGACTATTTGCAGAAACCGTCATACGAAGAACAAAGTATGAAGACTTGGGTTATAATGTGGTACACGACACAACGCTCGTATCAACATACAAAGGAGGAGATTTACCTCTAGCATATGGAATTATTGGATTTTATATTGACGGTAGTAGCGACACCGCTGACAGTAGCGATGCCACCGACACCGATGCCAGTACCGAGTTTACACTGCCTACGCCATTAGAAAACTTTTATTATCACGTTCGACAGCATTTCAATCACGTACACGGTAGTAACGACTTTGGGTCAGCACCGCCAGAGCTATTTAAGTTATTGCTTGCACTAGTTGATACAAAACAAATAAAAGTAAAGTACTATGATATGGTAATGTGCGGCCACTCTCTTAAACAAGAAAATTGCTCTCATAAACAAGAAAATTGCTCTCCTAAAGAAGAAAAATACCCTCCTAACCGAGACAACTCACCTCAACGTTCACATATAGTCGATGCAAATCTGAAACAGTTTATTGATTCTACTGCAGAGGAGTCAAACATATGCATAGGTATAGTTCCATACAAGGTGTTTATGGTGGATTATCATAATATAGCTCCCACCGAAGGTTATTTTGAAAAACATTATCCGATGATTGTAAAAATAACAGAGTTTCTAAAGTCTACCCTAGAATTATCAAACGCAGAAAAAAGAAACGCTCTGGATAAGTTTTACCCTACTGTCTGCCCCGACGCAAAGCCACGTAAAAAGAAAGTGCTTATTGGATTTTCGGATTAGTTACTAGTGTATGCATGTATGCGTATACTGTGCGTATACTGTGCGTATACTGTGCGTATACTGTGCGCATATGCATACATCTTATATTTTTTGTATGTATGTGCTGGGTGTATGCATCTACATGTACTTATGGTACCTGTCTAAACGCACAATCTGTATACTATGGCGCTACATGCGCTTTCGCTTGCTCGTACTACCTTCACAACCATACCGGGCTTTAAATCCAACCATACTGCCTGTGGGTCAGTGGATAAGATCTTTGGAAACTTGTCTGGTTGTGTATACCATCTATTGCAGAATTCTTTAATCTCTGCTGGGTCTGCTATGATATGTTGAGGTACATTTACATTAGTTGTCGGGTCATATAGAAAGATATTTGCACTGACGTTACTAATCGTTGTTATTTTTTCGAGTATTCTACCCTTTATAGGAGTGTGCGTCACTACTAATATACTGGCCGATGGTTTTTTTACCTGCGTTAGCATAGTTCGCATAAGTGCGGTTTTGTTTTGTATGGTCGCATCCTCCTTGATATATACTGTAGTAACTGTTGTATTGTCTACAACTCCGTGAAAAGCTACATAGTTTACAGAATTTAGCTTTTGGCTCAGTGCAGCGTCGTCTAGGTTGATATCGCCCGATAAGTCAACTGCTCCAATTCTGGCCATTCGTGTGTTCAAGTTACGGTAAATTACGCCTGGTATATATAGTGCCATGTCTAACGTGCGTCCTAATATAAGCTATATAGTATAATCAATTTTAAATCCAAATTACTTTTTAGGTTTTTCTGTCTGGGCGTCATGTATTTCATCAATTAAACTATCAACTTGTTCTTCGTCATCTTTAACAGATTCTGCAGAAACCACTACTTTCTTTTTTCCTCCGGGGGTAGAAGGCTTTCGTAATGCGAAATATAACATACCAATGATCAGTATAATTATCAGTCCAAACAATATCATTGGGTTAGAGGATCCCCATCCCATTACACGAGAAAACTTTGTAGGCGATTCATTTGCGTCATCTACTTGACTCATTGATGATAAGCAGAGTATAAATCAAGTACAAAGTACAAATCAATATGAGTACTGGTTATATACCAATGAGTGTAAAAACTTTAAATAAGTAAAAAAAA
>TARA_R110002153_G_scaffold1580_8_pt1 | contig 14832 bp, 15 predicted proteins | sample TARA_R110002153 | Tara Oceans TARA_R110002153 (sample SAMEA4398193) | marine metagenome | biome: Polar Biome; feature: [SRF] surface water layer (ENVO:00010504); material: water (ENVO:00002006), including particulate matter (ENVO:01000060) such as... | depth 5 m
GATGACCGCAGATCCGCAGGCGGAAGACTTCAGGGAATGAAAGCCAAGAGCGCAAGCAACTATGGTAAGAATAACTCATACGTTCGCAACCCAGGCTATTCCGAATTGAAGAGCATCGCAAATCTAACTTATGAAGAACTTGATACTACTTATAAGGAAGAGCAGAAGCTGTTTGAAGTAAACAATCAAGTTCGCAAACTTATTAATGAATTGGAGACAAAGAAAGTTGAAGTCAAAACTGAAGCATAATAAAAAAAGAAACACCGCTTTTCTTTACGAGATGTTGGTTAGAGAACTGACCAAGTCAGTCGTAAAAAAGAACGAAGAGTTAAAAAATAAAATTATGGGAATGATTAAAGAGCACTTCCACAGAAACACACTCATGGGGAAAGAACTGAAACTCTACAAGCAGTTATGCGAAACATACAACATGTCTCCACACTCAGCAGAGAAGCTTATCTTTGAGATTAGGAAGCAACACGATGAGCTAGATAAGAAAAATCTGTTCACCGAGCAGACTACACTTATCAAGAAGATTAACCAAATCCTTTCTAAACAATCTTATTCAAGCTTTGTTCCAAATTATAAAAGCTTGGCCACCATTTATCAAATTTTCAATGGAGAGGCCACAACAAAAGAAAGAGTTCTCCTTGAAGAGACAATGATGAGAACGATGGTATCATCTCCAGAGCAAAAGAAAGCTCAGAATCTTGATACAATCGACAACATCACTTACAAGACATTTGTAAAGAAGTTCAATGCAGAGTACGGAAACAAGCTTCTGGAAGAGCAAAAGCAACTTCTAAGCAAATACATCGTCTCCTTCTTAGACAACGGTGTCGAGTTTAAAATCCATCTCAACGAAGAGATCGGAAGATTGAAAAGTAAAATTCAGCAATCACTCTCCTCTCTTGAAATAAAAGAAGACGACGACATGCTAGAAAAAACAAAGACAGTCTTAAAGATTGTCGAAAGTTTCAGCACAAAAACAATCAATGACGTTTTACTCCAAAAGGTCTTGAAAATTCAAAGCTTAGTGAAAGAAATTAATAATGGCGATAACAGTTAAAATAAATCCTAGCACAGTAGAGGTCGGCACAGTCAAAGAGACCATTACTCTCCAAGCAAGAAAAACTCTTGATGGAAACATTATGATTTTTGATCATGAAGAGATGGACATTGTTATAATGCCAAATAAAAACAAAGTCGTCGCTTTTCCAAAAGAGTTAGTTAACGATAGAGTATACGCCGCCCAAGACAGATTATTCTTTTTCCTTAGAGACCACGGCGTCTTGGAATTAGGAACTACGCAAGGTGGAAACATTTACGGCTCCATGGAAGCAAAGCTTGGCGCTCCTCTCAGAGAAGATCTTAGCGCCGTCAATGCGACATTATTCTCAATCAGTAAATTTATTGAGAAAGAGAAACCATACTACGCTTATGATAGAGTGGAGGCCAACACCGTCGATAGACTTACAGACCCCGACGAAGAGGATTCAACCAGACTTGGTGAAGTTCCACAGGAAGTAGAGAAGGGTGGCTTGCGCCCCGGCTGGATTCGAGGCCCATACGGTCTGAACTACATGTATCGTTTTTAATTGGTGACGTTTGGAACTACTTTATTTCATTTTATGCACCTTTGGTATGACACAAATCCTCGTATACGGAAGTATATTTGATAGGATTCGTCCCAAAAGCAAATTCTTCCATTGCCCGATGTGCATTGGGTTCTGGTCTGGGTGCCTTCTTTTCGGTATAAACAACTATACGGAACTATTTACATTTGATTATAATCTGGCGAACGCATTTATTTTAGGATGCACTTCATCAGGAACTTCTTATGCTTTATGTATGTTGTTTGGTGATACCGGATTGCAAATTGGAGAATCTAAATGAGCAAATGGATGCTACAACCAGTGAGACGCTGCTGTAAAGGCAGCATAAACGTGCGGTTAGCGACCGCTATTTTCAATCGAGGAATAAATTATTATGGGTAAAATGATTCTAAGTGAGTTTTATGAGTTGTGCGAAGGCGGAATTTGTGAAGACCTTCTCACAGAAGATGAAAAGAGACAGATGCGTGAAAACGATGCTTGTTATTTAACAGGTGTTATGCAACGCTTTGGAGAACCAAACGGAAACAAAAGAGTTTACCCAGAAGGAGTTCTTAAGCGAGAGGTTGAGAACTATTCCAAATTAGTAAAAGAAAGACGAGCGCTCGGAGAGTTAGACCATCCAGATTCATCAGTAGTTAATTTAGCAAATGCATCCCACCTTGTTATAGAAATGTGGTGGGACGACAGCGCCCTGATGGGAAAGGTTCAGATCTTAGACACTCCATCGGGCCAAGTTTTGAAATCCCTCGTTAAAGCGAAAGTGAAACTAGGAATTTCTTCCAGAGGTCTTGGGTCTGTAAGCGAGCAAGCAGGTCAGACAATCGTTGAAGATGATTTCCAACTCATCTGCTTCGACTTCGTATCAGAGCCATCCACAACAGGGGCCTTTATGATGAAAGAAGGCAAAGAGCCTAACATCTATACTAAGGCAGATAAAATCAATAGACTTCTAAACGACATTATTAGAGACGAGAGATGAAAAAAACAGAATTAAAAAAAGTACTCAAGCCCCTCATCAAAGAATGTATCAAAGAAGTAATCTTTGAAGACGGAGTTCTATCAAGCATCATTGCAGAGGTCGTCTCTGGCGTAGCCAATGCACCCCCAACTCTGAACGCAGCCCCTCCTAAGATTCAAGAGGCACAAGAAAACCAACGCCCCGCCAAAGCTGAAGCAGCACGAAGCAGCAAGATGAAAGAGACCAGAAAGAAAATGCTAGACGCCATCGGTCAATCTTCTTACAACGGCGTAGACCTTTTTGAGGGAACGAGGCCAATGGCTCCAGCTTCAGGAGACCAACATGGTGCTCTTGCCAACACAGATCCAGAAGATGCAGGAATAGATATCTCTTCGCTTATGGGGAATACAAACACTTGGAAAGCACTAGCAGGTAACGACAAATGAGCAAACCAGTACACGTACAAATAAAACCAAAAGATAGAGAATCTATTGAGAGAACTGTAAAAAGGTTTTCTCGTAAGGTCAAGAAAGAAGGCATTCTAGAGGATGTCCGTTCAAGAAGATATTATGAAAAGCCAAGTGCTAAAAAACGACGCTTAGAAAAAAAGAGAAAAGCAGTTTTGAGACGTCTAAAAGCAAAAGAGCAATCTAATTACTAAAAAGTCAATCATTACTAGGAGATAAAAGATGGCAGAAGCAAATTACACAAATTTCCCCACAGTGGGTATTGGAAACGTAGGTTCGTATCAGGTAGCTGGTACCCCTTTTATTACAGGCTCTACCGCCGCAGGGTTAGCCCTTGGCGCAGAAGCTAAGGTTGAATTCCCGAACGTGACCAAGAGAATAACCGTATTTGCTTCCGGAAGCGCCTCTAACATCAGAGTTCATTTTGCTAGTAAGGACGACGGCGACGGCGGAGCCATCGCTGGCGAACATTTCGTAGAACTAGACGACGCTGGTGGAGCAGTTGGCACAACATCTTTCACTTTCAATGTAAAGTGCAAAGAAGTTTTCATCACTTCCAGAAAGGCTGGCTCCGGGTTCAAAGTCTACGCAGAGTTAACTCGTATTCCTACTAAAGAGATGTATGTGCTCTCTGGTTCCGGCATCAACGAGTACACCTAGAAATTCTATATTTAGTGCGGTTTTCAACAAGCTAATGCTTTTAGTGACTTATCGCACTATTTATTTTTGACTTATTTTTATTGGAGTGAAATCATATGTCTGTAATGTTAGAGCAAGCAATTGTCGACGCTGAAGCCCTTAAAGAGGCTGCGTTAAAAAACGCCGAAGCAGCAATCATCGAGAAATACTCAGATGAGATCAGAGAGGCAGTTGACAGCCTTCTTGATGAAGAAGAAGAAGAAGAATTAAATGTTAACAACGACCTTGAAGATATTGAGGCTCTACCACAACTTGAAGAACAAGAAGTCGTAATAGACGACGAAGAAGTAGAAGAGCTTCCAGAGATCCCAATGGCTCATCAACACGACGCAGAATGTGGTTGTTCAGACCACGAAGACGGCGAAATCGAGATCGAGCTTGACCTCGGAGCACTTACACCAAGCGCAGAAGAGATGACTTCAAGAGAAGAAATTGTAGAAGAGACTCCATTAGAAGAAGAAGCCCTCCAAGAAGAAGAAGTTCTTGAGGAGGAAGAAATTGAAATTAATGAGGAAGACATTGCTGAGATCGTTGAAGAACTAACAGTAGACGCAACAGCAGTTCCTTCCGGAGTCCCTGGAGGTGGAACAAACCACGCACAACTTCAGGACTTAGCAAACGTTATTGCCGCTGAGAATGCACAGATTGAAGCCGAAGGCGAAAAATTCGACGAGGAAAAAATTGAACTCGAAGAAGCTTTCAAGAAAATCTATTCTGAAAATCAGGAAATTCTTGGCGAGAATAAGAAATATAAAGATTTACTTATGCAGATGAAAGAAAGACTTGAAGAAGTCAATCTCTCAAACGCTAAGTTGCTTTATAATAATCGTGTTTTGGGCAGTACCTCTTTGAATGAGCGACAAAAAACTAAAATTGTTGAAGCGATTTCCAAAACCGATAGTGTTGAAGAGGCGAAGGTCGTTTTCGAAACACTTCAAAGCGCAGTGGGAGCAATCGACAGGAAGCGTTCTCCAAAATCACTGAGCGAAGCAGTTACCAGAAAATCTTCAACAACACTTCGAAGCCGAAAGGCCAAGAAAACTATCGCAGACCCCGTTTCCAATCGCTGGAAAGCGTTGGCGGGAATCGAATAAACTAAACTTAAAGGAGTTAAAAATAAAATGTCTGTATTAAATAAATTAACAGAAGGCATTGTTAATAGAGATCTCCAGAAGGAAGGTGCTGCTCTACTGAATAAGTGGGAGAAGACTGGACTTCTTGAGGGTATTAACAGTGACTCACATAAAAATGGCATGGCACGCCTGCTTGAGAATCAAGCAAAAGAGCTACTTCGTGAGGCAAGCACTATGGCAGGTGGAGACGTTGAAGGTTTCGCCGCTGTAGCTTTCCCACTTGTCCGTCGAGTTTTCGGTGGACTTATCGCTAACGATCTCGTATCCGTTCAACCAATGAGCCTTCCATCAGGTCTCATCTTTTTCCTTGACTTCACATTCACTGACACCAAGCTTGGTGCAGAAGCAGGTGATTCACTTTACGGTGGTGGAGTTGTAGGCCAGGAGATCACTGGTGGTGTCCAACTCGGCGTATACAACAATGGTCTTGAGGACGGTGGTGAAGAATCATTCTACTCCCTTAACCAAGGCTATGCTTCTCCAACTTCTTCATTTGACGTTGGCGCAGGCGGATTCGTCATTATCGCATCCGGTACCGTAGGTGAGCAAGCAGGCGCTGGAGATCACCCACTTTCAACCTCCGATCAAGAAACACTTAATAAATTGTGTCAATTCGACCCAGATCTTTCCGGAACAGTTTGTATTGTTGGAGAGTTCACCGGTTCTGCCGCATTTGAGCAATTCAATGCCAAGAACATGGTAGCAATCACACCAACATTCTACACAGCCGGTGGAACAATCGAGAGCGTTCGTATGGTTCGTCGCTTGTCAGACCTTTCCTCTGGTTCAGTAGGTGCTGATCCAAGCAATGCTGGCTATAAGGTTAAGTGGGCTATACGCTCAACAGCTTCCGCTGGAACATCCGTAACTCTCGGTGGTCCAACCGTACCACTTGTTTCAGCATCACAGGCTTACTCAATGTACTGGGCTGTTACTGGTAGTGCTCGCTGGACATTCGCAATGCCAATCACTGATAACTTCAACAACGTTTCTGCTGTAGCAGATGCTCGTGGAATCGGTGCTGTTGTTGGTGCTGACACTTGGGGACTTGAGGACACTACTGCAATTCCTGAGATCGACATCAAGGTAGACAGCGTCTCCGTGACTGCTAGAACCAAGAAGTTGAAGGCTAAGTGGACACCAGAGCTTGGTCAAGACCTTAACGCTTATCACAACCTCGACGCAGAGGTTGAGCTTACAGGTATTCTCTCAGAGCAGATCGCTCTTGAGATCGACCGTGAGATCCTTGAGGACCTTATCAAGGGTGCTACTGCTGGTACATTGTACTGGTCACGTAGTGCTGGTAAGTTTGTAAACCGTACTACAGGTGCCGAAATCGGCGCTAGCGGTGCCCCAGACTTCACTGGTACTGTGTCTGAGTGGTATGAGACTCTTTGTGAGACTATTAATGATGTCTCCGCTCGTATCCACCGCAAGACACTTCGTGGTGGCGCAAACTTCATCGTTTGTGGCCCAGAAGTTGCCAATCTTCTTGAGTTCACCTCCGGATTCCGTGCTGACGTAACTGGCGATTCGGATCGTGGTACTGTCGGCGCTGTAAAGGTCGGTAATCTTAGCAAGAAGTGGGATGTCTATGTTGACCCATACTTCACACGCAACGTCGTCCTTGTAGGACGCAAGGGTGGTTCATTCCTTGAGAGCGGATATGTTTACGCTCCATATGTCCCACTCCAGGTAACTCCAACTATCTTCGGTACAGAGGACTTTGTACCACGTAAGGGTGTCATGACCCGCTACGCTAAGAAGATGGTTAGACCAGATATGTACGGTCTAGTTATCGTCACGAACCTTGTAGGTTAATTTTAATTAATAAATCAACAGGTTAGTAGAAAAGACCCCACGTTAACTTTATGTTAGCGTGGGGTTTTCTATTTTCAGAAACTATTTACCGTAGGAGAACTTTATAGATGGCTCGTCCCACCCTAACCCCAAAAAGTCAATCAAGCAAAGTCATTTTGCCCATTACAGGAAGCCCCGGTCACATATCCGCAGTTTTGCCGTATACAGTGTACACCGCTTCGGTTGAATTCCTGTCTGGAGCATCAGACCAAGTTGCTTACACATACAGCAAATTAGGAGGAGATGTCTTAGACATCGAGCTTTCTTCTTCGCAAGTATACACAGCCTACCAGGAGGCGGTATTGGAGTATTCCTACATCGTCAACATCCACCAGGCAAAGAGTATTCTTCCAAGCATCTTGGGGGAGCAAACAGGGACCTTTGACCATGAAGGCCGCTTAAGATCCGGGGAACTATCCTCAAGCCTTGATAGCGGTCTCGTCATCGATGGGCATTCAGTTCACGCAGAAGCAGGTATCTCACTTAAATACCCAGGCTTTCAATTCACCTACTCAAGAGAGGTAGGGAATAGTACATCGTTTGAAGCAGGTTTCGGTGGAACACAGAATCACTATTCAGCCTCATTCGACACGGTCGTTGGCCAACAAGATTACAACCTTCAAACCATCATCTCCGAGTCAGCAGCCCTATCTTCAAGCTTCCCATTCTTTGAGAAGGTGAAAGATAGAAGAATTGAAATTTCAAAAGTATTTTATAAAACACCATCTGCTTTCTGGAGATTCTATGGATACTACGGAGGACTCAACACGGTTGGAAACCTCCAAAACTACGGACAATACGCAGATGACTCACAGTTCCAGATTATTCCAGTTTGGCAAAATAAACTACAAGCGATGGCTTATGAAGACGCAATCTACACACGAAATTCCCACTGGTCTTATGAACTCAAAAACAACCACATTAGGCTCTTCCCAGATATTACAAGACTATCCCCTACTAAGATGTGGGTTGAGTTCTTTATTCCAAACGAAAAGAACGCTTGGGACGAGGATGACGGATTAGAAGATGGAAAGAGTGGTATTAATAACATTAACACTGCTCCGTTCGCCAATATCCCGTATGAGACCATTAACGGTATTGGTAAGCAGTGGATTAGAAGGTTTGCCTTATCCCTCGCAAAAGAGATGCTAGGGCTAATCAGGAGCAAGTTTGCAACGCTACCCATCCCAGGTGACTCCGTAACTCTAAACGGGCCTGACCTTATTTCACAAGCGAAGGCAGAACAGGAATCATTACGAGAGGAATTAAAACAAGTTCTTGAGGACACCACATACGACAAGCTGATGGCGGCAAGATCGGCCACAATGGATAGTGTCAACAACATTCATACGAAGATTCCATTACCAATCATGACAGCATAAGGAGGGCACCATGGCAGATAAAAATAAATGGTCCCAGCCAGATGCTCCCCCACCCCCGCTTTTCACAGGAAAGCCAGAGCGTGATTTCGTCAAGCAGGTAAACGATGAACTGATTGAGAGAGTAATTGGCCAGCAAGTTGCCTATTATCCCATCAGCGTGAAGCACACAAACTTTCACCCTCTTTATGGAGAGGCAATCAAAAAGACATTTTTGCCTCCAGTCAGAGTTTATGCCCTCGTGGAATACGATGGTCGCCCTACAACGTATATGCCGAACATCGGCGTGGACAGGATGTCTTCTATCACAATTCACTTTCACAAGAGAAGGCTGACCGAAGACCAAGATTTATTTGTGCGTGTAGGTGATTTCGTCTTGTACGGGGATATTTACTATGAGATCGTTGCGCTGGATGAACCAAAACAGATCTTTGGTCAAGTAGACCACAAGATGGAAATCTCAGCGAAATGTATCAGATCCAGAGAGGGAGTCTTTGATGTCTGCTGACGATAAATCATACACCGGGGTTGAAGACCCAAGCATTCTTCACGAGTATGCAATTCAACCATCAACCTTTGAAACAATTGACCAAGCGTTGTACGACTGGGTCAACAGTGATTTGAACATTTTCTCCGAGACTAATAAAGGATTTAAGAAAATTCCTGTCCTATGGATGTCCGCTGAGAGATCACACCAGATAAAAGCAGACAGAGCCCTGAGAGACGATGAAGCAGAAGCGTTAATCCTCCCTCTCATCTCAGTTGACAGAACTTCTGTAGTAAAGAGTCCAACAAGCAAGGGCATCTTCTATGGAAACATCCCGCCTGTTCCAGACGCAAAGGGCGGCTCCATCGTCGTAGCACGAAGAATCAAACAGGACAAGACATCAAACTTTGCTAATGTCAATGCTCTTAATAAGAGAAGACAGGCAAACTTCCCCAAGAAGAATAAGAAAGTTGTCTATCAGACAATGTCTATCCCAATGCCGGTCTACGTCGATATGTTCTACAACATCACACTCAGAGCGGAATACCAACAACAAATCAACGACATGGTCACCCCCTTCATCACAAAGACTGGAGGCATCAACAAGTTCCTTCTTAAGAAAGACGGACACATGTTCGAGGGATTCATTCAAGAAGACTTCTCCCAGGGAAACAATGTCGCCACCTTGGACGAGGAAGAAAGAATCTATAAGACCGAAGTAACTATTAAAGTTCTTGCCTATTTGATTGGCGAGGATAAAAATCAAGAACAACCAAAAGTAGTGGTAAGAGAGAATGCAGTAGAGGTAAAAATCCCAAGGGAGAGGGTCATTCTTGGTGAAACTCCGCCATGGATTGATAAAAGAGGTTTTTATCGTAGCTAGATTTACTTTTAGCCCTAGTCCTTACTATTTATTAGAGAAATTATTGTACAAAGGAGACGTTCCAACATGGCATCAAAAAAATTCAATTTTGTTTCACCAGGCATTCTACTCAATGAAGTAGATAATTCACAGCTTCCAGAGGGTACTACAGCCCAAGGTCCGGTCATCATTGGCCGTACTCGCAGAGGACCAGGAATGGTTCCCGTAAAGGTAAATTCCATGTCCGACTTTGTAAGAGTTTTCGGAGACCCAGTCCCAGGACAGGGTGGAGGAGACACCTGGAGAGACGGCAATTTAATTGGGCCAACATACGCTTCCTATGCTGCACAAGCATGGTTAGCCAACAACTCACCTTGTACAATGGTGCGTCTGCTTGGAGCAGAGCATACCAATAAGACCTCAACAGGGAATGCAGGTTGGACCATCGCTGACGTAACTGACACTTCAGCCGGTGGTGCTTACGGACTTTTCGTAACAACAGCTAGTGCTCAAGGTTTGGCAATGGGACACACATCGTCCCTAGCCGCAGTCTTTTACACTGACGCAACCACAGCAGTTGCCCTCCACGCAGGCGACCACTACAATTCAGCGAACTCAGCAGGTGCTTTGTTTTATGACACAGTGGCCACGTCTTCAACCAACTCTTGGCTCCCAACGTCTTCCGCAGACGCATGGGGCGAGTTCACTGCCGTCATCGGCACATACGCCAAAGTGGTAGCAGGAACTGCTGACAAGTACGTCTTCAACTTCGACAGAAATTCAGACAAGTACATCAGAAAAGTATTTAACACAAACCCAATCCTCACCAACACAGCGGTCTCAACAACAACAGACGGTTATTGGTTGGGAGAGACTTTTGACAACTTCCTTAGAGAAGAATACAAAGCCGGAATCACTGGAGCAGGAAGTATCGCCAACGGGATGATCGCTGGTCTTGAGACAAACGGAGAGAACCAATGGGGAGACCGTGAGTCAGCATTCTCAGATGCAAGAACTGGTTGGTTCATCCCACAGGATCTTGGAAACCACAACACATTCCAACCTGAGAGCGCACAAAAGCTCTTCCGCTTGGTCGGCCTTCAAGGATCAGGAGATTGGACACAAAAGAATATTAAGGTTTCAATCCAAGATATCAAGCCTCCAACTCGTGAGGACGATAAGTATGGAACTTTCTCTGTGGTTCTTAGATCTATCACTGATAGTGACAAGGCTGTCCGCATTGTAGAGTCTTACACAGATTGCAACCTTAACCCTAATTCAATCAACTACGTCGCAAGAAAGATCGGTGACAAGTACATTGAGTGGGACGATACAGATAGAAGATACAGAGAGTATGGAAACTATGACAACGTGTCTAGCTTCGTCCGTGCTGATGTAAACACAGATGTAGACGCTGGTTCAACCGACGCTCGTTTCCTTCCATTCGGTGTTTACGGCCCACCTCGTGCCGCACGATTCGGAAACAGCACCGAGCAGGCTACTGGTTCTGCTAGTGCAAAGGTGGCATACACAAACTCCTTTATCTCTTCAAACAGATTCCTTGGACCCAGTGGTTCTGTTTTCGCAGCGAACACGAATGCAAACATTCTTGCTTTCGGTATTCCGTCAACAGGCTCATTCCTTTACCCATGCGTTGGACTCCGAACAGGATCAACTGCTGATGATTTGGCGAGACCACAGGATGCTTACTTTGGAGCTACTACAATTCAAAGTGGTACTGCAACAGTATACGACCCAAGCACCCCTGAGTCACTTATAAGAAACGCCAACAACCTGGACATCGACTATGGTTCAAACAGTTATATTCCAGCTTGGTACTTCACCCTGGACGATTTGATGACAGGTAGTGCAGGCGTCGGCGACCCAAGACTGTGCCACGTTTCAGGCTCACGCCTCGCAGGACAATCAGTAACAGTCCATAGCGGTTCAAGCCTGCTTCTTACCGGAAGCGGCCAAAACCTTGGTTACAATCGTTTCACATCTACCTTCTACGGTGGATTCGACGGATTGGATATCACCGAGTCCGAGCCATTCAGAAATACACTTCTGAGCGGCAAGACAGAGCTTACAAACTATGCTTACAACTCTGTGAAACGTGCCATTGACACAATCAGCGATCCGGAGTATGTCGAGTTCAACCTCGCAACAATTCCTGGTTTGACTAATGAGTCCCTGACTGCAACACTAATTGACGCATGTGAGGATCGTGGTGATGCTCTTGCTATCATCGACTTGAAGGGCGACTTTGTTCCTTCAACCGAGAACACAAGCACCGCAGCCACAAACCGCCCTAATGTAACAAACACAGTTGCAAACCTTAAGACACGCCAACTTAACTCAAGTTACGGTGCCGCTTACTTCCCATTCGTCCGAGTCAGAGATTCTATCTCTGACGTAATCCTTGACGCTCCTGCTTCCGTAGCAGCGCTTGGAACAATCGGATACAGTGAGTCAGTAAGAGCACCTTGGTTCGCCCCTGCTGGATTCAACAGAGGTGGATTGAGTAACGGTGCTGCTGGAATTCCAGTGGTAGGTGTAACCTCAAGATTGACCGCTAGAGACAGAGACACACTCTACGGAGCCGGAATTAACCCAATTGCTTCTTTCCCAGCAGAGGGCATCGTAGTCTTCGGACAAAAGACACTTCTCGGAACAGAGAGTGCTCTTGATAGAATCAACGTCCGCAGACTTCTCATCCTTATTAAGAAGGAGATGTCCACCATCGCTGCCTCTACTCTCTTTGAGCAGAACGTAGAAGCAACTTGGTTGAGTTTCAAGAATCGTGCCGAGACCGTCCTTAACAACATCAAGGGTGGTCAAGGTCTCGTAGACTACAAAGTTGTCCTTGACAAGACAACAACCACGCCTGAGATGATTGATAGAAACATCATGTACGCAAAGATTTTCTTGAAGCCAGCACAGGCAATCGAATTCATCGCTCTCGACTTTGTCATCACAGACACCGGAGCAGGATTTGCCGACTAAGAAGCGAAGTATAAAATACTTCACTTCACTATTTAATATTAAGGAGATTATAATATAATGGCTGACTTTTGGGCAAATAGCACCCTAGAACCAAAGAGGAAACATCGCTTTTTGTTGTTCTTCAACAACTACGATTTACCACAATACGTTATCAAATCAACGGATAAACCTGCGTTTTCAATCAATGAGACAACACACAACTACTTTGGTCATCAGTTTCATTACCCAGGACAGGTTATATGGCAGCCAATCAATGTTACTCTAGTTGATCCTGTTTCCCCAGACGCCTCAACGGCCCTTAATAAAATCCTTACCAACTCCGGTTATGGAACTCCTGACGAAGCAACAGGCGACAAGAGTATCCTCCCAACAGTCTCAAAGGCTAACGCAGTCGCTGCTTTAGGTGGAAAGGTTATCATCAGACAATATGATGTCGAGGGCCTCAACACAGAAGCGGTCGAGAGTTGGGAACTTTATAATCCTTGGATCCAGTCAGTGAATTATGGAAGCTTAGACTATGCTTCTGACGATATGTTAGAAATTAGCTTAACACTTCGCTTCGATTGGGCTAAACTAGACTTCTAAACATAATGAGGTAAAATATGTCTGTTAGAAATAATGCTGACAGAACGGCTGCGCCCGTTCCAGCAGATACGCCCGTGACGCAAACTGCCGATACGGGCTTTTCCTTTACGACTCCCACGGAGTTCGTTGACCTTCCTTCTGGAGGCAAGCTCTACCCTGAAGGGCACGTACTACACAACGTTGATTCTGTGGAGATTCGTTACATGACTGCAAAGGATGAAGACATCCTAACGTCCAGTTCTTTATTGAAGAAGGGAATCGCTGTTGATAGGATGTTAGAGAACATTCTCACTAACAAATCTATCAAGGTCGACGACCTTTTGATTGGAGACAAGAACGCTTTGATTCTAGCTGCTAGAGTAACAGGTTACGGAGCAGACTATACAACTGCTATTGTGTGCCCTGTCTGTGGTGAAAAGAACAATCATGAGTTCGACTTGTCTTCTCTCAAGGTAAAGGAAGTAGAAATTGATGTAAATCTCTCGTCAGAAGGAAACTTTCTGATCACCCTTCCAAAGTCTAATGTCCAAGCTGGTGTCAGGCTTCTAACCGGAAAGGATGAGAAAGACCTCGCCGCCCAAGCCGAGACAAGAAAAAAACATAATCTTGAAGAAGCAACACTGACAGATCAGTTTAAGAAAGTCATCTGTTCCGTGAATGGAAACACAGATACAGATACAGTCGCTCAGTTTGTAAACAATATGCCCGCTGCCGACTCTCGTTATCTACGAGGCGTTTATACAGACCTTATGCCAAACATAGATATGAATCAAAACTTCAACTGCACATCTTGCGGATTTGAAGAGGAGGTAAGTGTTCCGTTCACAGCGGACTTTTTTTGGCCTAAGTAACGAGTACATGGAGAGCGTCTACGAACAGTTCTTCTATCTAAAACATCACGGTGGTTGGAGTTTCGTTGAAGCATACAATCTCCCCGTCCCAATTCGTCTTTGGTTTGTCAATAGACTTTCCAAACAGATACACGAACAAAACGAGGAGATAAAAAAGAGTATGAAAAGAAACTAAATCACTAATTATATTAGGCGAGTATAACCCCAGGAGATTTATAGGATGACAGAGCAAGACGAAATGGTTTCACTTTCATTTGATTTTGGACCCGCAAGGCGTGGAGAAGTAACGGAAAGTTATCTCACAGCCCTTGGTGCCGTCACAGGATCTGCACTCCGACAAATGCTCTCCGGAGCAAAGGGCACGATGAACATCAAAGGAAAGCCTTCTGAGATTGATGCCTATGTTGGCGCTCTCTTCGCAGAGAAAGCATACATGCAAGCCATCTCTCAATCTGGCCTTGGTAACCCCAAGACCCGGCGCAATGCAGCCGAGCTTTCAAAAGCGGTTAGAAGGTTTGAAAGAAGAACAGGTCTGAAATGGCCATTTAAATAAGGGGTTATTAAATGCCGAGCCCACCAGAACTTCGAGAAATATTAGACCTAAAACGCAAGATCGCTGAAATCGATGAGAGAGCGTTAGAAGGTGTTGAAAAGATCTCTGTATTACGCAAAGATAGAGCAAAAGGGCTTAAGGAAGAGTTGGACTTTCTCGAACAGGGGTTAACTAAAAGAGAAGAAATAATCGAGTCTATCACAGCCAGAGCGGCGTTGGAAAAGGATCCGATTGTTCAACAAGCACTTTTCGATCAAGCACTCGCCTACGAAAGGATAAAAAAGGTCGCCGGAGCGGCGAAAGATGAGGCAGTCGAATATACGAAGGCACTCAAGAAGCAAACGGAAGCCCAAGAGGAAATGAACCAAGCAATGTC
>TARA_R110002153_G_scaffold5049_1_pt1 | contig 14795 bp, 29 predicted proteins | sample TARA_R110002153 | Tara Oceans TARA_R110002153 (sample SAMEA4398193) | marine metagenome | biome: Polar Biome; feature: [SRF] surface water layer (ENVO:00010504); material: water (ENVO:00002006), including particulate matter (ENVO:01000060) such as... | depth 5 m
TTGTTAAATGTTACCCAAATAGATCTCATACTTATTCCTTAAACAATGTTACTTGCTTGTGGTCCTTTCGGTCCCTGCTCAATGTCGAATGATACTTCTTGGCCTTCGGCAAGTTTTGCGTATCCTTCCATTTTAATTGCTGAGAAATGTGCGAACACATCTTCAGTGCCATCGTCTGGGGTTATAAACCCAAAACCTTTAGCGTCATTAAACCATTTTACTTTTCCTGTTACTGCTGTCATATTATTTTTCTCCGTATATATAACCATATTTTCTCAAGCATTCCTCTCGGGTCATGCCCCATTCTTTGAGTACTGTGTCTATCTCGTGATCGTAGTACCCGCCCGTGATTTTTCTAAGTTGCGATCTATAACTAAGCATGATTGAACTTTCGTAACAACCATAGCCCATAAATATTATAAATGCGACACCTAAAACAATGCTTACAAAATATTCCAAATACTCAATCATCGTATTCTGCCTCTTGCAGAGCTATAATTTTCTCTTTGAATTCAGTAACCACTTCTACTAAGTCTTCTATTTCTGACATATCTTCCTTAGTATCGATTTCAACTTCTATTTTTATTTTCATTTTCTCACCGTATGTAACATTATAGCATCTTTGCTATACATGTCAACCTTTTTTGCCTCCAAGTAATTGTACTTCAATATACTCTTCTGCTGTTTCTTTCTTGTCGAATAGTCTTTCATAAACTACTCTACTCTTTTTAAATCCTGTAACACGGTACTTCTCACCACCATGCTTCTCACCATAATACACAGGCCACACCGTATACTCGTCTATATCTATATTCCTCATACTACGTGATCCTCTCTATTTTTTTTAGCAGTTCTTATAACACCGTCTTTAGTGTTGTAAGGTTTTTTAGTTATACCTTTTGAACCGCCACTGCTGGTTAATAAATTTGTTATTGCTAATGCTACCACACATGATACCACAAGCATAGTTACTGTTACTATTATTTCATACATATTATTCTATTATTTCATCTTTGGTGTATTTGGACCAGTCTGTAAATACTTTCCTGTCCATTAAGTCATGTAATGAGTGCGACCATACACCGGGGTTAGTTGCATTAAAATCCTTATCGTCTAACTTTAATGTTGCGTTGTAGTTAAGTTGTCTAATGTAAGGCAACTTAACACTTATCATTGGGATAAAAGTGTCATACTCTGTCATACCACCTTCAAGCACATCCTCATGATGTGTTATGTCATAATCAAGTGTTACCCATATATTATCTTTAAGTAAGGCTATCATTATAAATTCCCAATCCTTATACTCTTGATCAGAGCAGGGCATGTAACTTTGGTTAGCACCTAAATAGATATGCGGACAATTGTTATTTAGAGCTCTTGCTAATATTTCTTTAGGATTCTGGGTACCAATAACAAACAATGTCCTTTGCCCATAAGCAGGACTGTGTTCAACCTCTGTACCTATAAAGAACTTAGTGTCGTCTGTGTAGCCTTCTCTTTCCATTAGTATGTAGTATATCCTAATTTAGTTAAACGAGTTTGGTAATCCAATGCTTCTAATAAAGAAGTCTCACGTGGTACTGTGGGTGTACCGTTAAATGTTTCCACAACAGTAACTCCATCTTCATCTACATGGAAGCCAACATCGTGTCCTTCGTTAGTGTATGTTCCTGAATACACGTTTGGATACTGTCTGTTGTCTATGCTCACAAGTCACCTTCCTTAACAAAAATACCATCTACCATCCTACCCTTTCGATCCTTGATGTCACCGTATGCTTGTGCAAGACATCCATCGAGAGTGTAATTGTTACGTTCCATTATATTGATCATGACAACCATAATGTCACCGAGATCATCTCTCATGTCTTTGCCTTTACAACAGTTATCTGAAAGTTCACCAACCTCTTGTATTAGTTTTAATACTTGATCTTTATCAGTACTGCCGCTAATTAAGTTTCTATCATGGTGCCATTTGCGTATTTGTTTATCAAATACTGCAATAGCCTCACCTGTGTCCAAAGACGTTCTATTCTTTTCTGTATTTTTAAAAATACCAAACATATTAAATTTCATACTTTCCTCAAAAACTAAACAATGATAGTGCTTCTTCTTTTACGGTGTCGTCTGCGTCACCGCCCATGCTTAAATGATCTAATAGTTCTTTGTTGTCTGCAATAATCTTACGAGGATTATCACAAGCAGGATCTAATACATCCTTAATAAGACTTGCAAAGTAAAATATGTTAACTGGAACATATGGTGATACTTCTTGTGCTTTACTGCTTTTCTTCTTAGGTTTAACCCAATTAGTGTAATGTACAGATTCTCTATGAGCTTCTACATCAGCAAGTCTATTTGCTTCTTGTACTGCGTCAATGTGATTAAACACACTGTGACCCATGTAGTACAAATAAGTCTGAGTGTCCCATGTAGTACTGTCATTCTCTGCATATAACTGCTCACCAGTTTCACTATCAATCTTAGGCTCACCGTGTTTGTCTACAAGAGGTTGTCCTTTTTCAAACTTAAAGTTACCGTTCTTATCTCTGTCTCCTGCGGCCATTGTGCATAGATCTCCCATTACCAACTTATCCATTACAGGACTATGTCCAAACGGAGCAGGTAATTGACTGCCTACTAACGACTGTTGATCAAATGCTCTGTCCATAAAGTATCCGAACTTACCTGGTTCGTAGAAGTTATGTGCATAAGTTTGACCATAAGCAGTGTTAACAAAAGGGGAAGCGGCGTCGAAACTTAAAATGATATTAGGATTATCATACTCTCGCAACAAACGTTGCATAGCGGTTAAGTAACATGCCCATTGCAATTTACCAGTACCAAGGAAGTGTATCCAATCCTTGCCTTCTAATAGACCATCGTCCCTTAAATCTAAGAGGAGGTTTAGAACACAAGTTAGGTCCTTCATGTTGATACCTGCAAAGGCATATCCCTCGAGCGTACGGTTAGCGTCACCATATACTTCGGTAACGAAACTGGGTTCACTAAAACACTTTACTGCTTCATACCATGCCTTACTTGTAGCACCGTCGGTGCCACTTAGTACATTCAGGAACTTGGTTTTACCAGGCACTCTGTTTTGTACAAAGTAATGCAGATTAAGAAGACTTATATCCACAGTGTCTTGGAATGATGTCAATCCAGTTTTCTTGCTCAGAGGTTCGACAGCCGCAAAAGCTGGTATGTCAAGTGTCATACTCCAATCGGCTGTGTGTTCAAGCCAACGCAAAATCTTCTCACAAATAGCAATCCTTTCAGGATCGTTTTGATCTTTTGCATTAGCCCAATTCATTTTCATAACACCAGTAGCAATCTGGAAACCACCTGAGTCTCCTAATAGCGTTGTTACTTGCCTATCCCTGTCTTGAATCATTGGTTCGTCTGCATGACTCTTAGTAATATCTAAGTGTGCATGACCTGCCGAGTACAATCCATATGGGTAGTGGTAGTATGAATCTTTGTTTTTGAGAAAATCAAGTCCTTCATTGCCTAAGTGGAACCCGGCAGGTGTACGACTTTCGTTAGGTACTTTGTTAACAATCTTATCTAATTGTTTTGTATAGAAACTACTAATAGCCGGTAAGTATACCGCATAGTCTTTCTGTGTTTTACCTAAGTCCTTCATGTATTAACCTTGTGCTGGTAAGTAGTATTTGTATTCACCAATACCACTATCAACTACAATCTTAAGAACACCTTGATTGTTAATGTTTAGTGATACATTAGAACCGTCGCCAAGTCTAAGAATCTTAAGAATTACATCTAAAGGCCAACTAAAGTCTCTTGTTATAGTTCCGCCGGCCACATCAGCAATTTTAATCTTACTTCTGTCAGCACCTGCATCTCCAACATGGAAATACAATGCACCATCTTCTACCTTAGGTATAAACATACTTTCGTATTGTCCGAGGATGCCGTTGATAGCAGTTAAGTCTTTTAAGTTTTTCTGTGTAGGCACAATGCTTACGTCATAGTCTTCACTACCGAGGTATTCAATGTTACCTAACTGTGCATCAATAATACTTGCAGGCATAAATCTAAAGTTTGCTGTGTTACCATCAGCACCCTTAAGAGCTATTTCAGTTGGTGCTTCCTCGCCGTTACGTTCTTCAGTAATAACTTCTACTGTATCGTTAGCATCATTAAACATCTTAAGATATCCATCGAGTACTGGAAGTCTATTCCAACCAATTGTAGAGTCTACAAACTCTGGTACTGGTCCTTTAGTGTTAGCAATAAAGATTACAACTTTATCTGTATCAACTGATACAATGTCTGTTCTCTCTACTGTGCCAGCAATCTTAAGCATTTCAAATATGCCTAAGTTATGCGTATGCCTCAAAATATCTTTGAGTGTGTCTTTAATAAAATTATCTGCCATGGGTATTCTCCTGTATGTGCGTTAGTATACTACTGTTTAGGTTGTTTGTCAAGTGTTTTTGCATATTATTATTTAGATCTTTTGTGATCTCTTTTCCTCTTTTTTTCGATTTCTTTCATCAAAGAATAACCTAACATAAGTTTTCCTTGTTATAGCAAACACTGTAAAGATTGATGTCATTATAACACTGGTCCAAAATGTTCCTACTTGCCACACTGTTATACACAGGTGTACTAATAAGAAGTTAAGTGGCACATTAACAACAAATGCTAATCCTGTGTCACTGAGTGCTTCTCTTAATGCTAATTTAAATTTCTCTTGGTAATTCATTCTCTATTCCTTAGAACTTAAATAAGTTCTGTACTATTTTGTTATCGTTTGCACGTTTTAAATCCCAACCCATTGCTCCGAGAACATTGTGTATCTTTTTATTAAGTACACTTTCTTCCATTGCATCTTCGTCGAATGGTAATTCTTTAAACCAAGTTGGTACGTGTGGTTCGTCTGTTGGGTAAGCAACACTGGTGTAGCCCATAGGATTGTCTTTTAGTTTACACACAATAACTTTTTGCCCATCCATAATAGTCATGCTGTATTGATCGCTGTTTGCTTGTTTTAGATTGTTCCAGTTAATGCTGGCTCTAACATGTCCAGGCACCATTGTGTTTTCTTTCTTCTTAATACCCTCTAACTTACGTAGACGTGGATTCTTCATTAAGGAGTTATGTGCATCACGTTTTTGTTTAGCAACCTTCTCTCCATATGTAGTTAAGTTGTTAACACGTTTAGGCATACCCTTTTCCCATGGGTCCATAGCCTTAAATATATCTTTAAAGTCTCTGATCTTAGTAATTACTTCTGCTTCCGGAACACCATCAAGTGCGTTATCTAATACTTCTTCAAGGAAGTCTTGTATGAACTCTGGAGTATCACTTCGCTTGATATCCATGCCCATAATTTTAAGTTTGCCACCTTCTGGTTGGTAGCCTTCAATGTCTAAACACTTAATCGCATAACGCTTCTTGGTAATGAATAGTCCTGCCCTACCAACTACTTCTCTACCAGCCTGCATAACCGAACCAACTGACCTTGGCACGTTGAATTGTTCATTCAGCATATCCGGGAATGTAGCACTTACTGTGTCTGAGATATGATCATACAGTTTGATTGCACTCTCCATATCTAACTCTTGATCATCCGGCAAGGCTGGAACAGCACTAAAGTAAACAGAGTCAGTGTCACCATAAACAATAGTATCGCCTTTGTGATCATACTTGCCTGTTAGCAGTTCGTTTGTTTTTGCACCCATGTGCTTGGTAATAGCTCTGCCTGTGAGTGTAGTACTCTGTCCTATACGTTTGTCAAAGAACCTACAATGAGGATTAAGCAATGCACCATATAAACTGTTTAAATTAATCTTTTTAACTAACTGTCGCTTATCCCAAAACATTATTTCGCTTGGCTTAGTTGCTTGTTTCTTCTTAGCCTGTAGTTCTTTACGTTCTGCATACCAACGCTCAAGTAGTCCGGGCACAGTGCCTTGCACTGATGTTGTAAAGATTGTGCCATTAGCACTAATGTTCCAAGGTTGATCACTGTTAAAGATTAAGTTGTATACATCTGCACCAGTTACTTTATGTTCAGAGCCATCTTCCATGTCTAATGTAACAGTGTGGTTAACATCTTTTGCCATAACCATTTCGTATTCATTGGTACCAAACTTACCTAACCATGCATCAGCAAATGACTTCTTCTCTAATAACATTTTGTTATGAACTTCTTCGTCAGTGTACTCAGGTCTAAGTTGTCCTACAATTGTCTCTGGTGCCATGTTGAGGCATCTAATAACACTGGGGTATAGACTGTTTAAATCCATTGAGCCTATCCACTCATGCAAGCCTACTTTAGGAAATGCCACATAAGCACCTGCGGCCTGTGTGTTTTCTTTATTGCTTCGTACCCTATCAGGCACAACCATGTTACGTCTGTGACACTCATTAATGATTGCTTGTTCTGTAGTAGCAACAGCACCCATTGTAGTAGGTAGCAACACTGTGTTATCATGTGCAATAGTGTTAGCAAGATCGATAAACTGTAACTTTGTATCAAGTTTGTGCAATAGCATTGTATCTTGAATGTTATAATCTAAAAACTTTTCGAAGTCATGATTATAAAGTTTATCCAGTGTGCCTTCGTATGCTACTTTCTTCTCACCTAACTCCATCTCTGCAATAAAGTCAAGTCTATATGAATGGCGTTCTTCGTAGTTGTACTTACGATACAATTGCATATAGTCTAAATGTACACGCCCAACAAGGTCGTATGTTTCACGTTCGCTACCAAACATTTCGTATGTTCTTGGCTTAGGCATCTGATCCCACAAACATAAGTTACGCAATTCGTTTTTGCCTAACACCTGTGTGATACGATTAACAGTGTAAGGAATATCATAGCCCTCACTGTTCCAACCAGATAGTATGTCAGCATCATCTATTAGTTGCAGGAATGTTTGTAGAAGTTCTTTCTCTGTCTTGAACAACATAACTTCAGGAAACTTATCTGCAATTTGCTGTGCTTGTCCCCAACTTAATGTTTTAGGTGGAACCGCTAAACATACCATTGCCTCCATCCATTGCAAATACACAGCAACAGATGTAATAGGCATGAATGCATCTTCCGGTGAACTATATCCTCGCTCAGGGTCAAAGTCTACCTCAATATCAAAGAATGCTGTTTGTAACACAGGCTGTTCTGCATTAAGATAATGTTTTGCTATTGTTTTGTTTAGGGGTTTGATATCGCTTTCGAATTTCTTTTGCGAACTATGTATTGCTACGTTCCTGCGAAATTCTTTTACGTTGCGACAACGTATTTCTTGTACTTGGTCACCGTGGATAGTGCGGTGAGAACCGCGGGGGTCTTGTATATAAAAATTGTATTCCGGCTTGTGCTCAACAAGTAATCTCTTACCGTTAATGCGTTCGACTACCTGAATAGTGTCCTTCTTTTTATCGTAGAAGGCATCTACGTAACTCATCTATGTTCTCCGAGCATCATTTACGGCTGACGCAATACCAAAATTAAAAAGTAAACTAAAAAATATTAAAAATATTAAAGAGTTTTACCAACAGTTTCAAGGATAGTTTCAAGCTCATCAAACTTGTCAAATTCATCCTGGAAGCTGGCTTTGTGGGCAACTTTAATTGCCTTGTTTATGATCCCTGGCTTTAGGTCCATCTCTTCTGCAATTGCTTTTACAGTGTCTCTAAGACCTTCTCTGAGGGTTTCCATTTCGTAAGTAACTTGCATGCCTTCTTCAATTAGTTTCTTGAGACGTACTTGTTCTTCACCGTTGAATGTTCTATTAAATGCCATCTGTGTTCCTCTGTGTATTGATATTTATGTTTACAGTATCTATTATAGCAGGTTTAACGGTTTCGTCAACCATTATATCTACATAATAATTATTAACCATTCCCGGCGGTTGTACAAAACTTATCTCTTCGAGAATGTTTCTGTCTTTGATTTGGTTACCTTGTTCATCGTATGCAATGAATTGGTCGCCTGTTTGATAAACTTCAATGCGTTTCTTCATGTTCACACATTTTTTTACTGGCATAATCCTTTAACAAAAAAGGAAACAGTCCGTGAATGATTAAAGCAAAAGCCATGCTCCATGAATGTGCTAAGTGTTCTAAGTAACTTTTATTAACTTCTTTTAAGTGGTTCATCTTATTGCATCACTCCAGCCGCCAAACGGATCAAAACTCCAAGTCGCCCAACCGGCTTCACTATAATGCCAGAGGTCTAAGTCTGGTAAGTGTATGTTTTCATTAAATGGTTGAACAGTTATTATCTGTCCTACTAATTGTGCCATAGTAGCATTGTTTTCTAAATTTAAATGGCACGGTCTTGTATCTAACAGTGACTGATATCTTTCGCCATTGTTTATAATAGTTTCCTTCCATTGTATAGGAGTTCCTTCACCATACTCATATGGCTCTAATCCAGACTCTCTGGCACTGATCTCATCTAATCCAGTTATTACAGGAAACTTAGATGGATACTTATCACCATACATGTGATCAACTGGAAAGCAATCTATATTGATTAAGTATATGCCTAAACGTTCACATGTTTCTTGTACGTCTTTCCAAATGTTATTTGACACATACATCATGTATTCTGTATCGTAAAAATACTTTTGCCACATTTCTATTGCTGTGTTAAACTCTGGAGGCCTGTCAGAATCTCGTTCGTACATCCATGCCTGTCCTACTCTGTTGTCAGGCAATACAGGCATTCTGGAGTAAGCAGTCCACCCAAAAATTACAATTTTGTCTTTAAATAATGGCGCTGGATCTTTAGCACTGGATAGATTACCTTCATTGATAACACTTTGTACCCAAGTTTGAAATTTTGTAAATGAATAGTAAACACTTGTGCCACACTTTGCATAGTTGTGTACGTGTCCAACACCATGGTTGTGAATTGCTGATGGCCAAGCAACCTTGCTGTCTTCTTGTAACCAATCGCTGTCGTCTAAATAGCTACATCCGAATAGTGTAACGTCTCTCTGCTGTGTCATGTAACCTCTAACTGTAATCTACTTCAACCCAACTTGTAGCATCATCCTTCTTCATCATGATTTCGTTAACGCCTGACTGTCTATCTCCATTTGAGATCTTTACAAATTTTGATAATAATTTAATAGGGTTTGGGCCTGTGTATACCCAACGCTCTTGCACTAAACCATTACCAATTGGTTCTTGTTCTTTGTGAGCCCAACCCAGATCCTTTAAATCACCCCATGCATATCCTTCTATGCTGGAAGACGCATCATGTATAGAAGGAATTTTACCTGCTTCTACATCTGCTTTTAATTGATCGTTGTCTTTGTTGAGTTCTGCAATGCTTCTAAAATCTCTTGAAGGAGTAAGTTCACCTGCTTTTTTAAATAGTTCTGATAGTTTCATTATATCTCCAGGCTTGTTTCGAATTCAAAATCAATGTCATTAAGTTCTGCATTGAGTTCATCTGAGATTGCCTCTCCCTCTTCTAAATTTAATTGATCTTCTAACACAATTTCGTATATGCTTTCGTTGTCATCTGCACTGTACACAGTAACGTCGGCACTAATTGATTCGCCATCTTCACTGTATGCTTTAACAATCTTAGTAGGAGAAATGCTTTGAACAATATCAAAGTATTCCATCACTTGATCATTGTCAAGTTCTACTTGCGTGATTAATCTACAAAAATGTTTTACAAAGTTCATTAATATTACTTACCTTTACTAAATGCTTGAGCACCAAAGAACGCGGCTACGATACCTGCAACTGCTACAAAATATGTTGGTGCCATATCTCCAAGTGTTGACTGTGCTTCGTTTAGTCCTGCCAATGATGCAATTACTACTGCAAATGGGTATAGTAACATACCAAATAATGAGAACCATGCCATCTTGCGTTGAGCATCTCTCATTGCATCAGCATCTTCTAATTCTTTACGTTTAAACTCTAAATGCATATCCATTTCACCTTTAGAGATATGTCCATCTCCGTTAGTGTCTATGTCTTCCATGCCTTCAATAGTTTTAAATCCGCGGTCGTCATACTGTTTACCAGTTGCTGGCGCTGACGGAACCGCCCCAGCCTTAAGAGCATCGTACTCTTTTCGACTCATACTTACTTCTGATTTATCTTCTGCCATAATATACTCCTACCAATGTCTATGTAGTAGTATTTATCACATCACAAGGTTTACTCTGTGATCAACTTAAACATTAATCGACCATCATCAGCTGTCTGTAGTTCAAACTTACTACCTAACTTAATATCAGTAGGAAGGCTGGCAAAAGAATCAACAGTTATTCCATAATCAAACACAACACTGCCTTCAGGATAGACAGCAAATTCGTAGTCTAAAAATCTACGACCGTCTGTTCGTTCATTACTCACTTGCTTTTTTCCTACCAAACACAACTGATGGTGATGGCTCTTTAGGAGGCGATTTTGCAAATGCTTCATCATATGTAATCTTGCCGCCTTTTGCTAAAAACTCATCCACGAGTCGTTGTGCTTCTTCTTTCTCACGTTTAATTGTAGCTTCAGGTTTGTTCATACTATATTCCTTTTGTTATTTTCTTGCATTCTTGCATTCTACGAATACTCATTAATGTACCGTATAAGTCGTCGTCTTTTTCTACTAACCATGCTAACCATATAATTAATAGTACTCTTAAAAAGTTTAGTCTATTAATCCCACAACCCCTCATAGTACTTGCCAAACAGTTTAAATCCGTTTGAGACACGCTCTTGATATGCTGTACGACCTTCCCAATCAATTTCGTATGTGTGGTTAGGACCTTCTATCATTTCGCTCATACCATTGTCAAGATCAATCCACTGAATATCGTGTTCGCCTGATGTAAACTGTTCTTCCCAATCTTCATGTTTGCTCTCAAAGGCAAAGATCATTTGATCCATCACCCATTCCCAACGTTCAAAAAACTTGCTATCAACATCACCTTTTGTGGTGTATGCTGTTAGTTCTTTCTTAGTAGGACGCAACTTTGCTGGTACATCCTCAGGATACACATAGGGAGCACCTTGCTTGGTCTCCTTGAGTTGCTTGAGCATTGGAATTATAATATATGCAAGGGTATGATCCATGCTCCATGTATCATAGTTATCAATACGCACAGATACTTTAGGTTCGTTATTAAAACCCAACGTCTCATACAAGAAGTTGTGGTACCAACGATGCTTTGGATACGAGCCTATTTTAATTTTCATTACTCTTTGTTGCCCTTAGTCTTAGTTTTAGTCTTAGTCTTAGCAGTTATACTTTCTTCAGGCACAGGACTTCTGTGTATATATTCTGCAGTATCTACTGGCGCACTTTCTTGCGGCAATTCTTTGCTTGATACTACACTTTCTTGCACTTGACCGTCATCATTTAAATGACCATAGAGAGCGTTATGTATAGCAAAGTATCCACAGTCCATACCTTCCTCATACATGTGTCCGCCAAACTCGAATACATCATACAGTCCATAGCGATAGGAACCGCCCTCAGTAGACGCTTTAAACACACGTTTCATTACGGCATAAAAAGCATTCTCTCGTTCGGTCTCAGTAAGCCCTGCCCAGTAAGTATCTGTAATATCTTCTCTAATTTGTTTCATATTTTATCCTTATTTAATATTGGCAACCCAGTAAGGATTCGAACCTCAATCGCAAGGTTTTGGAGACCTGCATCTTACCATTAGAACACTGAGCTATAAATTGTACTGGTGCCCGGCACCTCTTCACGGGACTCTTTTGAAAGATATCCTCCGACGCTTCGGACTAACGCACCCAATTATACGGACTACTGTCATCGTGCTCCAATTCTTAGGAACGACCCTAAGTTCAATCATAGAAGGAACAACTTACTATTAGCACATAGTCACTGTGCTCGTATGGTACCCGGAGCCGGACTTGAACCGGCAAGGCCATTACAGCCGGCGGATTTTAAGTCCGCTATGTTTACCAATTTCATCATCCGGGCAAACTATAAATCTATTTATTAAACATTCACCTTGTGTAATGTTTTGACTGGCTCTAACGTCCAACGATCATGTGTAACATCACATACAGTACACTTCCAGTAACTAACACCATCGTATTTACCTTGTACTTCAACGCCAATTACATTTACACCAAAGTAACGAGGTGTGCTTGCTGAATGACCATACATGGAAGCAGTATACCATGCTTTATCATGGTTACCATCATACTTACGTAAAAAATGTTCGTAAATAGTTTCTGCTTCGTTCCATGCTACTCTACAACTTGGGCACTTGTCCGGGCTACTCATTGTTATCACCTTTAATAATTAACCATAAAATTAACATTGGTACAAACACTATTAATAATCCAAAAATTTCTATATTACTTAACACTCTGCTCTCCTATAAAATGGTGGGCCTTCAAGGACTTGAACCTTGGACCTGACGATTATGAGTCGTATGCTCTAACCAACTGAGCTAAAGGCCCTAAACATTTACAACACGCCTCGCTTTACTAACTCGTTGCGAATTTTTTGTTTCTTCTTTGGCATTGTTGATGAACTTTCTAATGCTTCCTTTAATACGTCTACCGGAGTTGATTGCATGTAATAGTTTTGCACTGCTCCAGTTTTTGCATTTTTTACTCCACTTTTAAATTTAATTGGCATACTGTGTCTCCACTTCTTCTAAACCATGTTCACGATCAAGGAACTTCCATTCTAATTTTGTTGGCTCGAACTGCTCCAACTCTTCGAAAATATCTTCTTTGTTAAACGGTCCACATGTGTACACGTCTAATTGTATTAATGCAGGACTGGGTTCGTCCCATACATGTATTGCTATGTGGCTGGTCTCAATAATTACAACACCAGTAACTCCACAATTACCAGGTACATCTACGTATGCTGTAACTGGTCCCATACAAATAGTCATACCAATCTTATCAACTAACCGTGTCATCCACTGTGTAACCCATGACTTATCTTTAGGTGGATTATTTACTTCTGCCCGAATTATTAAATGCTTATGTTCGGGTACTACTCTTGTTACCTCTTCCATATCACTTGCCTGTTGTTGTGGTCTCCCGAAGAGGATTCGAACCTCTGACCCACGGCTTAGAAGGCCGTTGCTCTATCCAGCTGAGCTACCGGGAGATATTAGTTTACTACTAAACTGTCTGTAGCATATCCTTCATTTCCGGATCTGACAACACTTGATCGATATGCTGTATATCAGCATAGACCCATTGCATTCCTAACTTAGGATGTTCATATCCGCATTGGTCTTTACCATTAATATCCACTACTTGATGCCATTCGTTACGAACACGAATCCAATCTCCAATAAAAACTATAGTAGTATCTCTCATAGTAATTCGCCTTTTGTGTGTAGTTCCGCCATTATGTATTGTAACTTGCGAGCTTCTTTTTCCCAGGGCTGATCCCAGTACTCAATATTACCTGCATACCTGTTACTTTTCCAACGTGTTAAGCCAGGGTCAAGTTCCCCCATAGCAAATTGTTTTACATGCACCATTTCATGTGCAAGATTACTTAACCAATTGCTGTATAAGCCTATGTCGATTCGAAAGTGTCTCTCATCAATAGCCTCACACAATGCTTCAGCATCTTGTCCGTCTACCAACGCCGAATGATGTAACTTGACGTGGATGGTAGTCTTTAAGCGATTAATACCGAGGTACTTGGCAAAACCTTTGACTGCGGCATAGGTTTGTAGTACTAAATCTTCTTGTAACTTACCGTTACGTGGTCCTGAAATAGCGATATCCAATACGGATACTCCTCTGCAATTGAAGTACTATTATAGCAAATATGCTGTGTTTGTCAACCGGTTTTACTTAACTTTTATTCTGTTAATCATGGTTTCTTTACCATTGTGATACTTGCTTATTTGATGAGATTTAACATAACCGTCTAACGTTACTGTAGCACCTTCTACTAACTTTTTCTCTTCAGCGTCAGCAAAAAACTTTACAATGTTATGGTCACCTTTACTACAACAAACAAGGCTACTACCTACAGAATTAATAAACCTAATGTTCTCAACCTTAAGTTCAAACTCACCTCTACTTGACAATGTACCAACATACTCACTCAACCGAGCCATCTCGTTCTCACGTGCAGACCATGTATCTTGCAGTTGCTTGTTAAGATAGACTTTAGGTAAACTTGCGGCAATACCAATACTCTCTTTGCCTATTTCTTCTGTGGTAATTACATTAAGTACATTTGACTCAAAGTCTGTGAGCTTACGTTCCATTGCTTTAAAACTTAAACCTTTAAGATAATCTACAACCTCAGTTGCTTGCCTTTGATCAGTTAAAGTTACACGCAATTTAGTGTACTCATGTTTATTTGTGTCTTTATTCATTGCACCTAAGAAGTGACTATACAGCATTGCACTGTTTGGTAACACTCCGTCTGATTGATGTCCTGACTTAATAAAGCCTTTGTTTATTCTATGCGCCGCACATGCAACTTCAATTACATGTAGAGTAGAAAACTTCGATGCTTCTTTCTTCATTACGCAACCTCTTTATTTAAGTCTAATTTAGCAAACCATTTGCTTAGGAACTCTTGTCCTGTGCCAAGGTCACCATTCTTCATAGTCCACAAAACTCTGTAGTCATCTCTGTCGTTCTCAGGAAGAACCATCCAGCTCTCTTGCTTTTCAGCAATCTCTGAACGCATGTAACCCATGTCACCATTAATGGTGGTCTTGGTAGCTCTCCATGCCTTAAGCATTGTGTCAAACTCCAACATAATTGGAGTCTCCCACTCTTCACAAACAGGAGCATTATCATCCTCTACAACTT
>TARA_R110002153_G_scaffold13189_3_pt1 | contig 14730 bp, 15 predicted proteins | sample TARA_R110002153 | Tara Oceans TARA_R110002153 (sample SAMEA4398193) | marine metagenome | biome: Polar Biome; feature: [SRF] surface water layer (ENVO:00010504); material: water (ENVO:00002006), including particulate matter (ENVO:01000060) such as... | depth 5 m
ACCATTAAACTAAACACATCTAAATGATAAGTATCAATACAACAGGATTTTAAAATTATGGCAGGCAACACCTTCGGTAAATTATTCACCGTCACCACTTTTGGCGAGAGCCATGGCATTGCTAATCGGAATTAGTGGCATTATCGATGGTTGTTCTCCGAGATTAGACCATTAAAATAAACACATTTAGACGATAAGTAACTAAAATAATAGGATTTTGAGATTATGGCAGGCAACACCTTCGGTAAATTATTCACCGTCACCACTTTTGGCGAGAGCCATGGCATTGCTAATCGGAATTAGTGGCATTATCGATGGTTGTTCTCCGAGATTAGACCATTAAAATAAACACATTTAGACGATAAGTAACTAAAATAATAGGATTTTGAGATTATGGCAGGCAACACCTTCGGTAAATTATTCACCGTCACCACTTTTGGCGAAAGTCATGGCATTGCTATTGGTGGCATTATTGATGGTTGTCCTCCTGGTTTAGAGTTGTGTGAAGCTGATTTACAAGGTGATCTAGACAGGCGCAAGCCTGGCACGTCCCGTTACACCACAGCTAGGCGTGAAGAAGATGAAGTGAAAATTTTGTCTGGTGTGTTTGAAGGCAAAACCACAGGTACCAGTATTGGTCTGTTGATTAACAATACCGATCAGCGTAGTAACGATTATTCAAAAATTAAAGACACCTTTAGACCCGGTCATGCTGATTACACCTATCAACAAAAATACGGACTACGTGATTATCGTGGTGGCGGTCGTTCTTCGGCTCGCGAAACCGCTATACGTGTTGCTGCTGGTGGTGTGGCTAAAAAGTACCTGAAACAACAACATGGTATTGAAATTCTTGGTTATTTGTCGCAGTTAGGGCCGATCAAAGTTGAAACAGTTGATCATAGTGTTACTAACACTAATGCGTTTTTCTGCCCAGATGCAAGCAAGATAGACGCTTTAGATGCCTATATGCGTGATCTTAAAAAACAAGGTGATTCCATTGGTGCAAAAGTATCAGTGGTCGCAACTAATATGCCTGTTGGTTTGGGCGAACCAATTTTTGATCGATTAGATGCTGACCTAGCTCATGCCATGATGGGAATTAACGCTGTTAAGGGGGTAGAAGTGGGCGATGGTTTTGCTACAGTTGAACAAAAAGGTAGTGAACACCGCGACGCATTAACCCCTGAAGGATTTGCCTCAAACCGTTCTGGTGGGGTTTTGGGAGGGATCTCAACAGGTCAGGATTTAGTGGTGCATATGGCACTTAAACCTACTTCAAGTATTAGTGTTCCCGGTGAAACCATTGACATACATGGAAAATCGGCAGAAGTGATCACCAAAGGTAGGCATGATCCTTGTGTGGGTATCAGAGCCGTACCTATTGCTGAAGCTATGATGGCTTTGGTGGTGATGGATCACTTACTTAGAGACCGCGCCCAAAATGCTGATGTGCATTGTACAACCCCCGTTATTCCTGCCCAAGCCGGGCCTCGCTAGCAGCGTTTCGACAGGCCTAACTGGCCTGTTCTACTGTTACTCCATTTAAGTATTTACCATTGCCAAAATCCGCATTTTCAAATTCGAATCTAATTTTACTCGCGATAACTTATCTGTTTTATTACGGACAGTTTGGTGTGCTGATGCCATATCTAGGGTTTTTTTTAGATGGCAGAGGCTTTTCATCCAGTGAAATAGGTGAACTTTTTGCATTGATCACCGTTGCTCGTATTGCTGGGCCAAATTTATGGGCGGTGCTTGCTGACAAAACGGGTAGGGCGCTCAAGGTATTACAATTAGGTGCATTGTTGACCTTTGCTACTTTTTGTTTGGTATTTTTTGTTGAGGGCTTTTGGGCGCTGACTCTTAGCCTTGCCCTAATGATGATGTTTTGGACCGCTATTTTGCCGCAAATTGAGGGATTAACCTTAAATTGTGTATTGGGTCATACGAGCCGATATGGCCGAATAAGATTGTGGGGCAGCATTGGATATATTTTACTGACTATCTTTACCGGTAAAATGATCGATATGTTTTCTAGTGAAGCGCCCATTTACGTCGGGGCGATAGTGTTGTTTAGCCTGTTTGCCATAACCTTATTACTCAAAGAGCCGCCTCGAGAAAAAAATACCGACCATCAACACCTGTCTATTTGGCATAAAATTAATACTCCTGTGTTTTATGCTTTTTTAATGTCTGTTGCCTTGCTGCAACTTAGCTTTGGTGCCTATTATGGATTTTTTGCTTTATACGTTCTTGATTTGGGCTACAGCGGCCAAGCAACCGGATGGCTTATTGCATTAGGGGTATTGGCAGAAGTCATCATTTTTTTGCAAGCAGGTAAATTGATTACACTGTTTGGTGTAAAGTGGATTTTGGTGATCAGTATTTTACTCACCGCGCTACGTTGGTATTTGTTGGCTGTGGCCGCAAACAGTCCTGCACTATTAGTGCTCAGTCAAATGTTACATGCATTTAGTTTCGGAATGACACACGCCGCGTCTATGCATTTTATTCATCACTATTTTGGCAAAAAATTTCAAAGTCAGGGGCAGGCCATTTATATCAGTGTTGGCTTTGGGGTAGGTGGTGCGGTAGGTGGTTATGGAGCCGGTTATTTTTGGCAGCAAGGTCAAGGTGCTGAATTAACTTTTACCTTAGCTGCTGTGGCTGCAGTTTTATCTGCTTTGAGTCTATTATTCGTATCGTCAAAGCGAATGTAAATATTAGAAGTTTGCAACCATCTCATTGAATTATATGATTAAATATTCATCAATTGTGGTTCGAAATAAGTCAGAAAGTTGCTTGATAAATAAACAGTTGTTTCAGTTTGATTTTCTTGTTTGAGATAACATAGGTATAACAAAATTGTGACTAACTCGTTGAAACAAAAAGCCTTGTTCGACCAGTTTTATTAATAATAGTTGTTGACCTGTGGAGTCTTAGAGATATACTAACCAAGCTTGAAAGTAAGTTTGATATTTATGTACATTGTTTCGACGTTCCATTGTAGTACCCGGTCTCGTAGCTCATAAGTAATTGCAACACACTTCAGCACAACTTACGTCTCCTCGGAGACACAATTACTCTTGAAAAATATAGGAAAGACTATGTCTGCAACTACTGGTACAGTAAAATGGTTTAACGAATCAAAAGGTTTCGGTTTCATTCAACAAGAAAACGGCCCTGATGTTTTTGCTCACTTCCGTGCTATCACAGGTACTGGCTTTAAAACTTTGGCCGAAGGTCAAAAAGTTGAGTTCACTGTAACTCAAGGTCAAAAAGGTCCTCAAGCTGAGAACATCGTAGTACTTTAATTATCAAATAATTAAAATTCTATAAGAAAAAGCAAACCTTAGGGTTTGCTTTTTTTATGCCCGGAGAAAAGCCGCTTTGAGCATAATAAAGATTTTAACCACAGGGAAAAGGAGAGCACAGAGGAAAGACATAATAATATGCTTTTCTTTTACTCTGTGGAGCGAAGCGCTCTGTGGTTAAATTTTTTAATCTTTTGTTATTGCTTTAACTATTCCGTTAGCTCGCCCCGTAAGTTGGCAATTAGTTGGCGTTTGATATGGCTTGGAGGTAGGTTTTTACTGAGTAGATAATGTAACTTGGCGAGGGCTGCTTCTGGGGTCATGTCTTGACCTGATACTACTCCTACTTCTCGTAATACATGGCCATTGGCATAACCATGCATATTGACTTTACCGCGCACACATTGGGTACAATTTAAGACAATGATGCCTTGTTGATCTGCTATGGATAATTGTTTCAGTAAGCTTGGGTTTTGTGGCGCGTTACCGACCCCAAAACTAAGCAATATTAAAGCTTTAACCGGTTGTTGTAAGGTATTTTTAATCACATCAGTACTTATGCCAGGATACAGGGTCACCACACCAATAGGCTGTGATTCAATTTGACTAACATGGAGGTTTTTACTGCTGTCTATGCCCAGTATATTTTTGTTAACCTCAATATTAATGCCCGCTTTGAGCAAAGGTGGAAAATTGGGTGAATCAAAAGCATTAAAGCCATCGGCATCAAGTTTGCGGCTGCGGTTGCCTCTAAAAAGCTGATTGTTAAAAAATAAGGTGACCTCAGCAATAGGGTAGTTGGCTGCTATGTATAACGCATTTAGTAGATTTATTTGACCGTCAGAGCGTAATTGGGCAAGGGGAATTTGTGAGCCGGTAACTATCACAGGTTTACCCAAGTCTTCGAGCATAAATGACAAAGCTGAGGCGGTGTACGCCATAGTATCTGTGCCATGTAAAATAATAAAGCCATCGTATTGTTGGTAGTTCTGATGGATATCATTGGCGATTTTTTGCCAATCCGTAGGGTTCATATCAGAAGAGTCAATCAGGTTGTCGTATTCGTGGATTGTAAAGTTGGGCATTTCGCTACGATGAAACTCCGGCATTTTTGCTAAGGTTTCAGTTAAAAAACCCGCAGCAGGAATAAAACCGTGGGAAGAAGGACGCATGCCAATAGTCCCGCCTGTGTATGCGACATAGATGTGTTTTTTCATATGAAGGATATACACCTCAGATTATTTATGACTACTGTAACTGTTACCCTCGAAATTAACCAATAATTCCATTAAGTTAGAGGTCTAAATATTGATTTATCAATATGATGAGTAAAAGCCTACCATTGGGTGAAGGTTAACAGCACGTAAATGGTAGTTCCCTATAAAAAGAGAGTATTAAATGAATAGAAAACACCTTGCCCTTGCCGTTGCTTTTTCACTTGGGGTAGTCGCCTGTAATCAGTCAAATACAGCACAAACGCAAAAAATAAACGAAGAAAGTGTGATAGTAAGCTTATCTGAGTCTGAGAAAGCCAATGCGCTGTTTCAAACGTATTTTGATGAAAGTATGCAGATGGATCCTATCTCAGCGACATACGTAGGCATAAACGATTTTAACGACAGGTTTAGTGCTCCTATAAATAAACAAAATCTTGCTCAGTCTTTAGCTTTTGAAGAAAAGTATTTGGCCAAAATAAAAGGCATAGATGCATCAGCACTAAGCGGACAGGATTTGTTAAGTTACCAAATATTTTTGCGGGATAGAGAAATTGCCATTAAAGGTGCACAATTTCCTAGCCACCTCATCCCAATTCATCAAATGGGTGGGGCACATAGTTATTTTGCCTCCTTAGGTTCAGGTAGAAGTGCGCAGCCTTTTAATACTGCAGTCGATTACCGCAATTTTATGAGCAGAGCAGAAGGTTTTGCGACTTATATGGATAGCGCGATAGTGGCCATGAAAGAGGGGATCGAAAAGTCTATAGTGCTTCCTAAACCTTTGATTGAAAAAGTATTGCCGCAACTGCAAGCGCATATACTTGAAGATGTTACTCAGAGTGTCTTTTACGCTCAATTGGAAAAGCTTAAAGAGAATCAAGACATAAACGTTTCTGATAAAGAGCAAATTACCAAAGATTATATTGAGACAATCAAAAACGTCATCATTCCGGCCTATGGCAGAGTTTATGAGTTTATGTCTGAGGAATATTTACCTAAAGGACGCAGCACTTTTGGTTTAAACGACTTGCCTAATGGTAAAGCTTGGTATGAATATCGAATCGAAACCAACACAACTTTGCCTTTAACGGCTGATGAAATACATACCTTCGGGAAACAAGAAGTAGCACGAATTCTAGCGGAAATGACCAAGGTTAAAGAAACCGTTGGTTTTGAAGGTGACTTACCGGCCTTTTTTGAATTTTTACGTACCGATGAACAATTTTTCTTTAAGTCAGAGCAAGCCTTAATTGATGCTTATACCCAAGTTAAAGAAAAAATTGATAGTCGTTTGCCCATGTTGTTTGAAGTATTCCCTAAAGCGGACTACGAAGTTCGGGCAGTAGAAGCTTTTCGAGCAGCTTCATCCGCCGGAGCTAGTTATCAGAGTCCAGCACCAGATGGTTCTAGGCCTGGAATATTTTATATTAATGCCTACAACTTAAAAGCACAGCCAAAATACTTGATGGAAACCCTAAGTATTCACGAAGCTGCACCTGGCCACCATTTCCAAATTGCTATTCAACAAGAAGTCGAAAGTTTGCCTGATTTTCGTAAATTTGGTGGCTACACAGTATTTGCCGAAGGGTGGGCGTTGTATGCCGAAAGTTTAGGTAAAGAAATGGGATTATTTACCGACCCTTACATGTGGTACGGGCGATTATCAGACGAACAACTTCGCGCCATGCGTTTAGTGGTGGATACTGGTTTGCACGCTTTTGGATGGAGCAGACAAAAAGCCATCGACTTTATGACAGATAACTCGTCACTTGCTGTAACTGACATCGAAGCTGAAGTAGAACGTTATATTGCCATTGGCGGACAAGCGGTGAGTTACAAAGTGGGCCAACGACATATTCGAATACTCAGAAATAAAGCTCAGCAGATACTTGGTGATAAATTCGACGTGAAAAAATTCCATACTCAAGTGTTAATAGATGGCGCCTTACCTATGCCAATTCTAGAAGCAAAAATAGATAGATGGATTGAACAGCAAAAGGGCTAGCTTGAGGTTCCAATTTTTAACCTGTGTTAGTTTTACTGCTTTTTAAGACGGGGAATATCTTGCTGGATCAGTTTTATAATTAATTGTGACAAAAGGCCTACAAACAATGAAAGAGTATATGAGTAATGCTGAAGTAGCAGAACGGGTTCTCCGCCATGTTAGAGAAGGGACAACCGATCAGGGTGACCAGGTCTGGCGAGAGCCGGTTGCAAATTATTGTTCAGAGCAACGTTTTCAAAATGAACTTGCTCTGATAAAGCAGTCACCTATAGCGATATGCCCCTCTGCTGCGTTAGCCAAAGCCGGAGACTTTATCACTCAAAATGTAGCAGGTGTTCCCCTTATTGTTGTGCGCGGTCAAGATAAAAAAATTCGCGCTTTTAAAAACGCCTGTCGACATCGTGGTACCCAGTTAGTATCCGGAACTGGGTGCAAAAAAGCTTTTGTTTGCCCTTACCATGGATGGGTTTACCGATTGGACGGCCGCTTGCAAGGTATTCCCCATGAACAAGGTTTTCCAGGTTTTGACAAATCAGAACATGGACTTTCTGAAGTCAAAGTATTCGAAAAGTGCGGGCTTGTTTTTGTCCAACAAGGTGGAAACAGTAAGACTGAAAATCTACTCGAAGGCTTGCCAGTATTACTTCAACAGCACCACACTATTATCAGTAAAAATGAAGCCACGATTGAAGCAAATTGGAAAGTTTATCTGGAGAGTTTTATTGAAGGTTATCATATTAAATTTGCCCATCCTGAGACTTTTTATCCCTTTGGCTACGATAATTTGAACATTATCGAATTTTGTGGTCCCCACGCTAGGGTTACATTTCCCTTTAGGAGGATGGAAAGCCTAACCGACGTTACGCCTAGTCAACGGGATGTGTCTGGAAGATTAACTTACGTTTATCATCTTTTTCCAAATGTTGTAGTCACATTATTATCTCATCACACAAACGTTATTATTCTTGAACCTGTCGATATAAACACAACTCGAACAACTCTATATCAACTGACGAATCAGACAATAGATGGCGATCAACAAGTCGCATTGGAGGCGGCCAAACGAGATATGAGTTTTGTTGCACAAACAGGTGCTTTGGAAGATTTAGCTTTAGTCAGGGGAATTCAAAAAAGTATTAACTCTGGGGCCAATGATGCTTTTACTTTTGGTTACTTTGAACCGGCAATAGTCCATTTTCACCAGCACTTGGGCGCGCAGCTTAATGAACTAATATAAGATGCTCTAAGAATTTTCTGTTTTAGCCTTAATCAAAATTTTCTGGGTACAACTCACGAGCAGGAACGTTTTCATATTGTTCTAACAAATGACTAAATAACTTGTCATCTAAAATGCCGTCGAGGGAAGTCACTACATCAGTTAGATTGTTATCATTTTTGCGACAGCAGTCTTGATAGTAAGTAATAAGTTCAGTCAAAGAGGTATTGTATTTTTGAGCCAACAATTTGTCTGCATAAACAAAAAAGTAAGCACTGCCCCAATAGGCGGCTGGGTATTGATTATTATCCATCAACCTTGTTGCAATTGACGCTGCAGTTAAGTCACTATTAAACCATCGTAAATGGGGTGCGATTTTCAGTTGGTAACTTTCATCTAATGATCTTTTTAATATCCCAGATTGCGCCATAATCTGATACTGCATATAACTCGCAAACCCTTCTGAAAGCCAGCGGTATTCTGGCCCTAAATAGGGCAGTGCCATGTGGGCTAGTTCATGGTAAATGGTCCAGTCATCGACAAACTTTGTGAGACCAAATCTAGGGTCTACATGAAAATGTACACTGCCTTGTCCATATCTCCTTGTATAAGCCCAAGGTACTGGTTGATTGGATTTTCTGGGGTAGAGGTGTAATGCAAGTGGTGTTGGGTAGATACCTAAGGTGGCACGTGTGGCATTCACACCTTGGGTTAGCCAGCTTTGTAGCATCTTGCCTTGTTCTGTATTGAAAGCTGATAGCCCATGCACTTTAAACTGATTTTCTGTAACAGCCAAAACTCGAAACGAGTTAAGTATTAACAGTATACAGAAACTTAGTTTGAACCATTTCGATAGGAATGAGTGGATCATTGTTAGGTTATGGACGCAAAGTATCGTGAAAAAAATCAATCGCCATTTTGTACATTTGCATGGCTATGGCTGCATCATATCTTTCCCCTTCATCTCGCATAAATGCATGTTGGGCGTTGACTTCATGCCAGCTAAAGTCACATTCATTTTGACTCAGCGTTTGGTGAATGAGTACTCGACCTTCTGCTGATACGTGAGGATCTTGTTTGCCAAAAACTAACACCATGGGGCAATGAATATCACTGCTTCTGGTTAAAGAGTCATTGCCTTCGTCGCAAGGTAAGGTGTTAGAGTGTACATCAGTAGGGTACAAACAAAATGCTCCAGAAACTTGGTTGTTTAGGGCTGCTCTAAATGCAAGATGACCACCAATACAGACTCCCATCACCCCAACTTTGCCAGTGCAATAGGTTTGTTGCTGCACAAACTCAACCATGGCTTGGGTATCACAATCGTGACCTTCCAGTGGCTTAGCAAATTTGTCTGCATTGCCTTTGTCTTTTCCTACATCGTCATATGCCAGCACAGTACCTAATGGATTGAGTTCGTGGAAAATTTCAGGCACTAACACCACAAAACCATGACCTGCCAATGTTTGTGCGCTTCGGGTGATAGGGCTGGTTTGTTGAAATATTTCTGAGTAGAAGATAATGGCTGGATATTTCCCTTCCTGTGATGGACGAAATACCGAAGTTCGCATTAGGCCTGTTGCAGTTTTAATATCATTAACGTGATGCTGAATAATCATGTTTTTCCTTAAAAAGTCTGACAAATTCAGGTCAGTTATTATAAAGACCTGATTTAGCTAAGTTTTATTTCTTGTGTTTTTTTAAACTGCCTATACTTCATTACTATGAAAGTTGTATATGTCAGTAGTTTATGAATCGTGGGTTAGGCAAATTTTTGACTTTGTTTTTTGCTGCCTGTTTTTTGGCTTTACAGTTTCACCCAGTTGCTGAAATCCAGTCTGAACTGAATGATAAACGAATCTTTCATATTGAAGAAGTCAGTGTAAGTATAATAGATAAGAATATTGATAATAGATTTATCTATGTTCAACAACTCGCATCAAAACAAGCTTATTTACCTCCTCAAAAAATAAAACTTACCCAGCAACGCCAATATCTTTCAGGGATCGAGCGGCAGCTAGCACATCCATTTCGGGTGTTTATGCTCGAATGTCTCGACGCTATTTGTAAAAATTACCAAGACAAGTTAACTACCTCATTTATCTATCAACAGAAACGTAAACTCTCTTTTGAGCTTGATCCAATTTTAATCTCAAATAATATTCAGGTTCACATCGATGAATCTGATCTGCACGTCTCTCTTAGTTAAAAATTATTAATTGGCAAATACCCTTTGCTTAATATTACATTTTTGGGGATCGCTGTGTTGCAGCTCCTTATTTATTGAGAGATATAATGGATACTTTAATTATATTATGGCAGTTGCTGAAGCCTTGGTTGTGCTTCGTTGTCTTTATTTATCTATGTATAAAAATGGCTGGCTGGGCAAAAAATAGGAAAGCGGGGGCCATAGCTTTTGGTTTGTTTTTTCAAATGATCTTGCCAGACCCTAGTGCAGAATCCACCATTGAAGCCGTGGCAGAACGCAAACAGGAAGTTAAAAAACAACAAGATGGAAACAAAGAACCTAAAGACGAAGATGAAACTTTAAAATTGCCCTAGTTCTTTTACTTCTAATTTAGGTTTTGTTGGTGGCTTATTAGTGTTTAAAAAACTGTTAAATTGGCCACCAAGTTTATCCCTATATTTAATGAGAAATAATATGTTTGAAGTTAACGAATATTTTGAAGGTAACGTAAAGTCTATTGCTTTTGATACAGCCACATTACCTGCAACAATAGGTGTCATGGCTCCGGGCGATTATGAGTTTGGTACAAGTCAATTTGAGACTATGAATGTGGTCAGTGGAGCGCTGATTGTACAATTGCCTGATAATGATCAGTGGCAAACCTTTGGACCGAATGAAAGTTTTACGGTAGAGGCGAATCAAAAATTTAAAGTACAAGTGAAAGGCAATACTGTCTATTTATGTACTTATGGCTAATTTTTTAAGTTGAGCATGAACAAAACAGTCAAAAAGTTAGATAACAATGTGGTCAAAGCACTGACTATTGTCTGCGAGATGGCTAAACAAGACATAGTTGGCTTTGAGTGGTTAACTCACTCAGCCAATTATGCTAATTTCCCAGGCAGTTTAATGGTCACTTGTGTGTTGGATAATTCCAACTCATTGGACCTTATGTTAGCCAATCAACAAGATCAAGAGCTGCGTAAGCAGATTCAAAAGCAACTTTTAAAAGTAGGCATTCTGCTTAAAGATGCTAGGCGAAATGTATTTTTTGATACAGAAGAAGCCTGTTTGATGGAACATAATGGTGATTGGAAACGCAGACTAGCAGTGAATTAAGTCAATTTCGTATTCGTTAACACTCATCTGACTCGATACCAATCTCTGGGTCTGAACCGTTTTTCGATTGATGTAGTAATCACCACATTCGTCGGAGTAACTGTATCCATTGAGGATTCATTTACCTATTCTTCCACCACCAGTTGTACTCAACCAACTAGGTGTGGTGATGCGATTTCCATACCCGCACCATTTATCTTCGCAAACACCACCAGTGGTAGTGATATCGAGATTACCTGTTTTAGCAAAGCCATTCAATCTGCCATCTGGATATCCACTATTAGTGGTAATAGTTTCGCCAGATACAGTGACAGAGCTATCACCATTAGTTTCACTTGCTATAACTGCCATTGCGTAAATATGTGTGGCGCCTGATTTTAATGCGCCTTCCATGCCTTTTAGGGGGGTAATCTTTGCATCGGTAGATATATCGATAAAGCGTGGAGCGGATATCACAGCCAATATGCCTAAAACCACAATTACGATAATTAACTCAATTAATGAAAAGGCATTAGTTTTTTGTATCACAAGCTAACGTATAGATAGTCTTATTACATTATTCAATCCCAAGATGGGGATTGAAAACACTTATGCCAGTGATCTTTACAAACAAAACACTAATGTGACAATGCACCTTCGAAGAATAACCAACTAGCTATTATTTTTGCCGCTTGGGGGGAATTAGGACATTTAAGGTTATGTTATAAACATCCCATCATAAATATAGATTAATTTAATCGGTTTTAATCATTTTATTAGATTTACTTTTCTCCACATAATTCAATCAAGCCACAGGGTAGGCCGATGAGAGCAGCAAAAATGCTTGCTCACGACCAGTAGTAATGATGTGCAAGTGAGAAGTGAAAGCGTTATTAACTGCCACACGTTACTAATCGTAAAACCAGATTGGATCCCAAACATATAAAACAACTTGGGACACTTGAGACTTTTTTGGAAAACTAAAATGAAAATAAAAACTATTTTTTATGTTGCTGCAACGTTATTTAGCGTAGCAAGTATGACAAACGCCGATACATTGACTCGTCAAAATGGCGCTCCCGTTGGTGACAATCAAAATTCTCAAACAGCGGGCCCTTGGGGACCGGTATTACTGCAAGATAGCCATTTAATTGAAAAACTAGCTGCCTTTGATCGTGAACGAGTGCCTGAACGTGTAGTACATGCTCGAGGAACGGGTGTACATGGTTATTATGAAAATTACGTAGATTTATCAGATATAACAGTGGCTGCACCTTTTCAAGGTGAAGATAAAAAGACAGATGTGTTCGTGCGCTTCTCTGCCGTCATTCACGGTCACCAATCACCAGAAACATTGCGTGATCCAAGAGGCTTCGCTGTTAAATTTTACACCGAACAAGGTAACTGGGATTTAGTTGGAAATAACTTCCCCATTTTCTTTATTCGTGATGCGATTAAATTCCCAGACATGGTGCACAGCTTAAAGCCATCACCCGTTACTAATGCTCAAAGTGCAGCTAGGTTGTTTGATTTTTTCTCACATGTGCCTGAATCAACTCACATGTTGACCCATTTGTTTTCAGACATGGGTACACCAAAAAGCTACCTGAATATGGACGGTTCAAGCGTGCACGCATATAAGTTTGTAAATGAAAAAGGCCAGGTTAAATACTTTAAATTGATGTGGAAAACCAACCAAGGAGTGAAAAATTTCACTGCTCAAGAAGCACAAGAAATGCAAGGGCGTGACTTTCAACCAATGACCACCGATATTTATACCCGTATCGGACAAAACGGTGAAACCGCGTCATGGGACTTATACCTGCAAACCATGGAGCCTCAGCAGCTAGATGATTTCGAGTTTAATCCACTAGACACCACTAAAATTTGGCCTGAGTCGCTGGTACCTGCAAAGAAAATCGGTAAGTTAACGCTTAACCGTGTACCGGACAATTTCTTTGAGGAAACAGAGCAAGTCGCATTTGCGCCAAGTAATTTAATACCAGGTATTGAGCCATCAGAAGACAGAATGTTACAAGGTCGTTTATTCTCTTATGCAGATACCCAGCGATACAGAATAGGTGTGAATGCATACCGTATACCTATTAATGCACCACGTAATGCGGTGATTAATAACCACGAACAACACGGTAAATTACGCACTACTAGCAGTGCGCGTGATGTGAACTATCAGCCTAGCCGTCGTTTGGATTTGAATGATGACAATCAGTACAAATATGCGCAAACACCTTTAGCGGGTACAACACAACAAGCGCCGTTTTATAAGCAGCGTAACTTTGCCCAAGCCGGTGAGAAGTTTCGTTCTTTCACTAAAGTAGAGCAACAACATTTAATTGAGAACTTAGGCACAACACTAGCGGGTGTGCCAGAAGAAGAAATTCGCGTCATTATCAGTGCATATATGTACAACGCAGATAAAAAATACGGAAGCGGTGTGGCCAAGCTTGCTAGTGCACCACTGAATAAAGTTAAAGAGACCGCTAAGCAGCTACTAGAAGTGCAAGCTGAGCGTGAAAAGCATGCGAAGAAAGTGGCGGACGGTTTCAATCGTATTTCTTATAACGCCAATTTTTAAGGTTTGTTTATCATCAACCGTTCGATGTTCTTCCTAAATCGTAGCGGTTGGTGATTACGCATTACGGAGTGCCATGTTGAATAATCAACTAAACACGCCGTATTTATTAACAAGGTAGCACTGGAGTTAGTCATGAAAATCATTTTACCCACATCAATAAAAAGTATAACAACAGCTATGTTGTTTGCTATTGCATTTATAGGCTATGCAAAACCTGTTGATATTGAACGTTTACAAACATTATATTTTGATGCCGCTCGTCAAGGTGATGTAGCAACTCTAAGTGCTTATTATGCTGCCGGCTTGAGCTTGAATGTGACGGATAAAAAAGGTTATACAGCTCTGATACTTTCAGCTTATCATGGTCAAACAGATGCGGTTATATACTTACTAAGTCAAGATGACATTAATGCATGCCAAGAAGATAACTCAGGCAATACCGCGTTAATGGGAGCTATATTTAAGGGCAATTTTGGAGCAATAAAAGCATTGATTAATGCCGATTGTGACCTCGATCAAACAAATGCCAATGGTCAAACAGCAGCTATGTTTGCCACACTTTTTAATCGCACTAAAACCATAGCTGCATTAACCGAAGCTGGGGCTAATCTTGGCGCGAAAGATGACTCGGGTAATAGCCTAGTGGATATCGCATTAAGCCAAGGGAATTATGAATTGGCTGAAAAGCTGGCTGAAAAACACCCCGACTAATTGGATTGTCATAGTCTGACATATATAAATAATCTGCATTTGGGATAAACCATACCACCAAACACTACTGTTATTGCATCGCAATCGTGTGATGTAGACACAAAATTTGTTTATCTAACTCTACTTGTTGAGCTGTTCTGACTTGTTTCTAGCGACGATTACAAAAATGATGGTGGCGCTTAACTAGTCTTTCAATAGCGGTGCTAACATTGATTCTAAGCCATTTACTTTTACTTCATGCATAAGGGCCAGTTGCTGGCCCAATTTACCTTCAGGAAAGCCTTTATTATTAAACCAAACCAAATAGGGCTCAGGTAAGTGTAATAGTTTCCTACCCGCATATTTTCCGAAGGGCATGGTTTGGTTTATCGCATCTAATAGA
>TARA_R110002153_G_scaffold38297_4_pt1 | contig 14712 bp, 12 predicted proteins | sample TARA_R110002153 | Tara Oceans TARA_R110002153 (sample SAMEA4398193) | marine metagenome | biome: Polar Biome; feature: [SRF] surface water layer (ENVO:00010504); material: water (ENVO:00002006), including particulate matter (ENVO:01000060) such as... | depth 5 m
ATTTAATATATTATGCTCTGCTTCGCTTAAGTTAAAAGGTAGTTTGTTGTCAACCGCATCAAAAACCTTTGTTCCTTGATCTGCTATTCCTTTATAATCTAATGGTCTGCTATCTTGAATCTTCATAGCCTTTTTAATAAACTTCCCTAACTGATCAAAGTTATTACTAGAGGCTAGTTTTTCTATATTATTAGTGTCTTCTATACTAAAGATTCTTTCTCCACCTTCTGCTTCAATATGTATTCCACCTTTTTCGTGGCTTGCTCCTTGTAATTTTTGAGTATTCATTTTCCTGCTAATTGATTTAGTTGATTTATATATGAAATTCTGCTATCCCAACCCTCTTCTAATGCTCTATTTGCTCCTGTGCCTTGAATATCACCTGACATAGTAAGAGTATCCCCAGTTTCAGTAACAAAAGGAATATAACTTGGGGGTGGTGGTGGATCTTCATAATATGGTGTTTGAGTAGGATATGGATATACAGAAAAACTATACGATGTCATATCAGAACCGCCTCTACCGCCTCTTTCTTGTATATACTCTTCGCCTGCTATTCCAGCTTGTTTATATTTGTGAATCATATCAGCTCTTTGTATTTGTGCTGTAGCCATATTTGAATGATCCCATTCTACATCTTCTAGATAGCCTTCTAATCCTAGATTATATATATCAATAGCTCCTTGCCTTTCTTTCATAGCCTGTTCATACTTAGCTTTATCAGTATACTTAACTTTACCGCCTTCATCAAATGTTCCTCTTAATCTAAGTCCAGCACTACTTGACGGATTTGATTGTCCTTGAATCTTTGACATGGACATATATGGATTTAATGTCCATTGATCATTTATATTATAATTAGCACTAGCATCCAAACCGTATCCTGAATTAAATTGATTGTTTCCATAAGAAGCATTTGCTCTTCCAGAAACATTTAAACTAGCCCTATCATTAATTCTATAATCTGCTCCGACATTTACTCCTGCACCTACATTTGTTATTCCTTGAAAACCAGCACCTACATTAGCTCTTCCTGAAAAATCAACTCCCAAATTGCCAAATTGGGCAATATTTGAAACTCCCATAGAGGCATCTGCATGAAGACCATCTCTTCCGCTGAAACCAACATTTGGTTTTCCAGTTTTAAAAGAATTTAAAAAAGTATTCATAGATTCTTTATATGCGGATTTATTATCTTCAGGAACTTTTAAGCCATCTTCTGCAAACATAGGATTTGTTTGCGTTGTAGAGGCTGCTTGTGCAAACTTTCTTTCCTGTGTTTCCCTTTCCTGTATTCTAGCATTTGTAGCTTTATCGTCTGTTGTGGCTTTTATTAATCCAGCTCCTGCGCCTACAACCGCGCCTATTCCTGCTCCCCAAGGGCCAAATTGCGCTCCCATACTTGCGCCTTGACCAGCCATGCCTAACATATCAGATATATAATTTGGAGCATCTACCTCTTCTGTTTTGTCTAACATCCCTATGCCCCCAGCTACTACTTGAGCTGCGGCTCCAGCCATTTGAGTAGTTTCCATACCCCCTGCTTCTGACCACTTTTCTTGTCTTTCCGTTTTAAGAAAATCCCCAAATCCCTTATCTCCGCTTTTTTTAGCCATCCTCCTGGTATCCATTTTCTTTCCAAACCCTTCTTCAATAAATCTATCTTCAAGGAATTGCGCCTCATCTGATAGCTCATCAGGAATTTCGTCTATATCTATTTCTGGATCGTAAGTAAATGCCATTATATTCTATTTGAAATTCTATATTTTGTTTCTAAATCAGTAAAAACAATTTCTTTATCGCTTTCATTTTTAAAGACAAATTCTATACCTGTCCATTTCCCACGAACTCTTTGTGATTCATTAACGCCTCTTAACGGTAATCTAAAAAATTGTTCTCTATATTTTGCTCTGGTATCTGTCAATACATTTATACTTTGCGTCTGATCGTCTGTAGTTATATTAATTGTCTTTAATAAACCATAGCCATCATTATTAATATTCAATACTATATTGTCAAAAACCTTACTATATTGCGAAATATCATTAACAACAATATCTATTTTTGAATCTACTAAAGTATCAAAAAATGTCCCTTCTGTATTTTCATTATAAATATAAACCTTTTCTTGAGAACTTGCTACAGCCAATTGTTGTCTTGTGCTATAAAAATTATCTCCAAAGGAAAACCACATATTGGGAATAGCACTAATAAAGCTTGTAAAGGCTTTTAAATGTGTATTGTAGATGATTGTTGCCCCTATAACTGAGTTTAATGCATCATATACACCTGTCTTGCTAATAAGGCTTGTAGCCGCTGTGCTTAATTTTGATGGATCAAGAAGAATAGAGAAGTATACTTCATGGTTTTTGTGGTCATAGCCGCTATGTATATTAGGGCTTGTGCCATAGGCAGACTTTAATATTTCCTCAAAATAGTTATGGAACCCTTTAGCATCATTTAGGCTAACTAATCCTCCACCGCCAAATTGATAGAGCTTACTATTGGTAATATCTGTCCAGAATAGATGAGATCCACTAGAAACTAATGAAAATTGGTTTTTATTTCCAACATTAGTACTAGCATAATCTATTCTATCCATAAAGGAAGCATTACCTATAACTAAAGAAGTGCCACCTGATGGAAGAACTGCTCTATCTTTTACTGGAAGCTTACCAAATGCTGTTTCTTGAAACGATACCAACATATCTCCTATTGTTCCACTTGAAGTTATTTCTCCATGCTTTCCTTCTAAGTCTAATTTATTGGCAACAGGAACCGTTGTAAAATTATCATATGTTTCTCCATGAGTCTTTGATGTTGACCATGCCCAAGAATAAGGAAAGGTAACTAACTTTCTATGTAATATAGGCTTTGAGATATATCCAAATTCGCTATTATCTACATGCCCCAGACCTGAATCTGTAAATTGCTCTGTTATAGGACTATGACAAGATGATGCCGCTACAAGTAAACCATCTTTAAAGCTTGCTGCCGATGACCTATTTACTCCATCTTCAGTTTCTATTTGAGGTTTCGTACCTACGCCTGCGTATCCATGTTCTGTCCTGTGAAGCATGAAATTATACTTAGACTCTATAGGAAAAACTAATCCTAAAGCAAAGTCATCATATCTATCTCCAGAATCAGTTGTTTTTTCTGGAGTAGCGCAATCTGCACCATATTGATACCAAGGAATAAGATATGCCATATCAAATATATCTAAATAACAATCTCCACCCCAAGTTTCTTTTCCATCTAATATATAATCGCCAGAAGTTAATATCTTGGCCTTGAGATCACTATCCATTCTTGTAAATTCTCCCATAGCTTCCCATGATGTAGCCGCTAAACTATTTTTATTAACGCCACCATAAGTTCCACCACCTTCTCTATATATAGATACTATAGGAGGCGCAACCGCATAATCTCCTGTAGGGCCTTGATTAAAGTTCGGCACAACCCTTTTCCATGTATCTGACACTAAAATTATATTATCATTAGAGCCATATGCGTGAGTTTTTATTCCATTATTCGTCTTGAATCCTGTTATTCCTCCTGATGTATGACTCATACTTTCTGCTGCTGCATTATCCCCTTGATAATAATTTCTAAATATATAATTTGAGTTTCCTGGGTCATAAGCCGCTCCTGAATTACCAGAACCTAATTTTGTAAATGATTTTAACACATCTGTTCCTAAATATGCTGTAGTAGAATATGCTGCTCCTGGACAGTCTGTATAAAAGGAATTTTGTGATGGCTTAAATGTTTCATATAGCTTTACCGTAAAGTGGCTATTATCTCCATCTAGCTCATCAGGATCTTGCGCTGCTGTTGTTTTAAAAGATTGATATGCAACACCTTCTGCTCTTAATTTATCTTGTCCTGATATATTATAATCGCTATCCATCATCATGTCTGGAGATAAAAAATTAAATGTTGATGGCCTATAATTCATATAGTTAGAAACAGAACTTCTTACTATATTTCCTGCTCTGTCTTGTATTTGATATCCTTCAGGCCCAGCATTTTGTAAATTCTTATTATAAATAATTGGCGTTGGGTATGTTCCATCTGTTATTGATCCATTCCATCTTGTAGATGTAGGCAACAAAACTCCCCTACCTACACAATTTTCATCTCTCTTTGCTCTTACTATTTCAAATCCACTTATATCATCAATTATATCTGTTAGATCTATATTGTCTATCCATAAACCCATTATTCTAGCCCAATGATCATTAACTGTTCCTGTGCTTCCAGTTCCAGGCATATAAAAAGGAAAGTTAGATGTTGCATCTATTCCCCATACTGAGTTTTTTATTAAACTGCCACTATAATATAATGGCCATGTGTCTGCGTTTACGCCTTCGATATAAGCCGCTGGATGATTTGTTCCACCACCACTAAGCTGACTTGCTGTATCGTTAGCAATCAATAGCTGTGTAGATGTTGTAGATATAGCTCCAGAAGAGTCTAGCTTAGATACTGTATAGTATGTATTGTTATCTGATGCTCTTCCATGCATCTCAGGCATTGTAATATCTCCTATATGCTGAACAAAGCCAGCTCTTCCCTTTTTATCATAAAAGACAATCCCTACTCTATATGTTTCTCCCCTAAAGTATCCAGCAAAAGATGTTTCCACCTGTACTCCTTTATAATTTCTATAATCTGCTGTTATAGCCAGTGCGTTTTTAGAATACCTTCCACTAGCAGAAGCTCCAGAGCCATAGTCTGCTGTATCGGTTCTATCTAAGTATAAAGACTTCCATGTTGAAGTATTCGTAGTAGCCTGATGTGTTAAAGGAAGTTGTGTTTTATTAACCGTTTCATCGGTACGCATCAGCTTAAAGAAAGGCTTCATAGTTATAGCACTAAGTTTTGCCGCTGATAATTCAATAGGAGTTCTTTCTTTATAATTCCCAAATAAAAGAGTTTTATTTTTTATTGCCATTGTCTTGGCTTTCTCAATAGGAATATATGCTTGTTGTAATGCAGCTGCTGTAGTAGTAGTTCCAGTATTGTCAGTATGCTCTATAGTATGTATAGCTGTTCCTGTTTGATCTACTTCTCCGTTATAAAAGATTTTTGCCTCTTGTGAGGCTAGTTCAGTAGAATAATATACATACGCAACCTCAAAAAACCTCCATCTTGTATCATTAATATATACAAATAGCTCATTAGACTTGCCAGAATTTACACCAACACTTCCCATATGATACTTGTTCCAGTTTACAGGATCTTTATCTAAGTCTACTATAGTCATTTTGTTTGTAACAGGAATCCAGCTAGAAGTCTTACCATCTTTTGTTATAAACCTATATGTATACATATACTGACCAGAAGACAAATTTCCTTTTTTGGTTTGGCTATGTTCTATCCATCCCATTTTCATATCAGGATTTAAGCTCATGTTATGTACAGAATAAAAAGATTGAACATACTCTCCATTAGGCAGAATACCTGTATATATAACAGCAGGATTATTAAATTCAAATGTAGGAGCGTTCTTTTTAATATAAAAGTACAATCCTAAATTAAAACTTCTTGGCTCATTTAAATTATCAGTCCAATATATTCTTTCTATAAGGAATTCATTCTGCTCATTTACGCCTGTATTAGTTAAATAACCATCTTCTGATACCTCTGCATAAGAATGAACTTCACATCTTGATGTAAGGTTTAATTTTTCACTATTAGGATCACTTTGATCATTAAACATAACTACATATGTAGGCGTTATCTTTGACTCATTTAGTGTACTATCATCTAACTCTACATATCCAATCTCACTATATGTTGTTCCTGAATTATAACTTAATATAATAAGTTTGCTATCTATTTCAACCGCTCCTTTTGGCTCATATCCTGCTGTTAAGTTAAAAGCAACTTTATTGCCTTTAATGTTTGACCAAGCCATTGTTCCATCGGTTTTAAATACAAGTCTTCCATTTATAGATGTTCTATAGGTATTCTTTTGCTGAACTGACTTATCAGAATCCAATGACATGCCCCCACTAAATGTATTAAATGCTGCTTTCATTAATTTAAGTTTATATCAAGTTTATCTTCTTTTTGAATAAGATAGTATATAACTGATGTTTCTTTAGGAAAATTAGATTTAATATCCAATATGATAAACCTTTTGTTTTTTTCTGTTAAAACTATACTATTATATTCGTCATTATCATGTACTAATAACATCTTCATTTCTTGTATTACTATATGCTCCTTATCCTCTTCCATGGCGTTAAATTATTCCATATTGAACCTAGTCGTTCTGCCTCTGCCCTAGATGGCATAACATTATCGCCCCGAGATTTACCACAAAGACTCCACCATCTTTGTTCTGCGTTTTTATAAATCCTATAAGGTACTTTTCCTGTTATTGTCCTTGACTCTAAAAACATATATTTACAATACGCAGTAACTGCTTCTAATTGTGAAATATCAACTGTAATGTCTCCATCGTCATTAAAAGGAAAAGAATAATATGAAACACCCAATGTGCCACTTGCTGCTGTTGTATATATTAACCCATTTTCAATATTAAATTTATTAAAATCAGCTATTGGGGAAGATGTTTTATTGTCTAAGCTTTGACCAGGGGTTCTGTCTGCAAGATCAGAATCGCTCTTGCTGGTAATCCTAAATGACCTATTACTTATCTCTAAATATTTTTCTCCCATTTTAACGTCTATAAGTTTATAAAAATCAAATGGCAACTCTGCTCTATAGTTTTCTATTGCAACAACACACTCCTTTCTTTCAAAAGATTCTTTTGTGCCTATATATACTAATGCCTCTCTAGACCATTCTAGTACTGCATTAATAATTCTATTTGGATTATCTATATCATAATCTCTAACTAACTGAGCTGCAACGGTTTTTGAACTTATACGTTTCATTGTTTTATCCATTTATTGCCCTTTGGATGAGGACAAGTAACTAATTTACCTTCAATGTTTTTATGCAGCCATGCTTTAACATTCATAAAGCAACCACATACACTACAACGATTTGTTTTTGCTTTAAATCTATCACACTCTTTGCAAATCTCAAACCTTTGAACAAATATTTTTCTTTCTACTAATACGCTCATAACACCTCATATTCTCTTTTTAACTGTAATATATTATACATATACTTTTTTCTGTAATAGCGATCTAAGTCAACTCTATATCTTCCTTTATTTGTTTTCCATAACATTGTATAATATACATAACCAGTTCTTCGGGTATTTATCTTTTTATTGCTATTTCTTTTTGTTAAGAGCTTTGTCTGGATATACCCCACCATCTGAAACTTACCCATATTAAACAAAAAGTCCTTGCCATTAAATGAGTCTATTGAATCTTTAATAACAAGGTCTAAATATTTATTAACTACTTTTCTAAACTGTCTAAATGTAATTCTTCTTCCTTTTCCTTTCTTCCTTTCCTTATATTCAGCGTTTAAATCAGCTTCAACATATTTATATATGTCACTAAAGTTCGCATAACTATCTTTGTTGAACCGCTCTTGTGGCATTATCTACACTATCATTTGTTAAATCATCAATATTCATTTGGCTCATCTGTAGCTCCCTTTGCATTATAGCCGAAATTAATTTGGGAACTAAAGTATCAGGAAAAGGAAACTCGTCAACTTCTGGATCAAAACAAGCACAAGTAGCTGCCGTAGAGCAACTTTCAACCTTTGTAGGATCTTCAAAGATGCCTCTTACATTAACATATTTCAACCTATAATTATTAGGTGAAACAACATATAATGTAGTGCCTATCCTATATGCTCTTATTTTTCTGCTTACAAGTAATCTATGTTGATAAACCGATTCTTGTTCAGACGTAATAATATCATAAGGATCATTTTTTCCAATAGAACCTACATATACAAGGCCTCTATCTTTTGGAAGATCCACTAATGCTGGTATTGTAACCTTTTTAATGTCGCAATCCCATTCAACAGAAGATAAAGATCCAACACATTCGGCTCTATCTACGGTTGTAAGGGTTTGACATCCAAGATCTTGTATCAATTCTGGCATTAATAGTTTGCCAAAATCAGTCATCTCAGGTATTAAGAAGTTTCTATAATACTTGATCCAATAGTCAACCAATCTGCTAGAGAGGCGAGAGTCATCCGAAGCGACTCCACCTCCCTTTGCAGTATTGATAATAGAATAACGTATCTCGTTAAGTAACATTATTCTTTAAAATTAAGATGCGATATTAGCAACCCAATGATCATCTGTTCCATCACTACTAACCAAAGTAAAAATAGCGGCTTTTTTAGCAGGAATAACCAATTCATTTAAGTCATGATTGATTTTTGATCCAACAGTAGCTGTATCAATATCAAGAGCATTAGACGCATGATGATTGTGAATAGAAATAGTGGTTCCAATATCAGAACCAACCAAAAGATCAATGTCAGCATTGCCAGCACCAGGAGCAGTTGATATCAAAGTACAACCATTATAAACATCTCCTTTATGAGCTCCATCATTAGCAGTTGGCAAGTAAGGCCCAATATCGCCTGTCGCACCAGCTGCTGCACCTAAAGATTGCAATACGCTAATAGCCCAAGCAGAATCCGTAGCACCATCTTGTAAGAACATGGTGATTTGTTTTCTGTCTGTGCCTTCACCTTTAAGATAAAAAGTAACCTCATCATAGTTGTCTGTAGATACAGCCGTTCCGAAAAAGTTTACTTTTTGTGAAGCATCGATTCTAGCAACCTGAGTACCAGTTCCATAAGGAACTACTCTTGCAGCACCAACACTTACAGACCAACCAGCAGCATTATCAGCAGCAACTAACGTTTCAACGATATCACCTTCTCCAGCAACTTCGCCAGAAGCTGTAGCTAAAGTAATTTCTACAGCAGCAGCAGAACCAGCAGCCGTTACAGGCGAACCTTGTAAAGCATTAAGTGCAGCTCTTAACTGTGTAGCAACGTCATTAGCTGTAGTATTAGCAGCAATAATAGAGGCAGAAATTCTTTCTATCTCTTCTCCTAAACCACGCTTAATCATCATGGTTACTTTGTATTCAGTGCCTTTAACAGGAGAAGCGACTGTAAAGTCTACTCTCTCATTTGTGCCAGCTGCATACTCTCTTTTTTTAACCTTAACAACGTCTTCTACTGCTATTCCTGATATCTCAGCTGTGATATTAAGCTCACCGCTTTTAACACTAGGAGTCAAATCTGACATAGTAGTAAGTACTTGATAAGTATCTAAATGAATTGTCTTTTTCATTTTTTCTTATTTTAAAATATTAATTAATGTTTTCTTTTATCTCAATGTTTTCCACTTGTGTTCGGAATTGATTTTCAACATTTGTAACCATCAATTTTTCAGCAATGTCAAGAATATGTCTGTGAACTTGCAAAGGCAACTCAATAGTATTAGAGGGATAGTTAGTTTTATCTATAACATTTGGATGTTTAAGATAATCCATAACAACCGCTAATGGTTTTGTATCGCTTTGTATTTCCACATACCTCCTTGAACCCATATCTCCAGCTACTCTGTAAACAGGATAACTATCGCTAGGCTTATTAAATGGATCGTTTGTAGCAGAATACCAATCATCATGCTGTAAAGGTTTAATGCTATTCATTATAGATGTCGGATAAGACGTATCTGTTTGTGTTGAAGAATCTAATGTTAGCTCTTCCTGACTTTCATACAAATTATATTCGTTTGTATGAGTAATAGGATAAGCAACAGAAGGATCTGAACCACTTCCAGAAGACTTTTCGTAATCTAAAGTAATAGTAGTACCCTTACAGGTATCTTTGAATATTCCAGCCATGTTCAAAATATACATGAATCGAGGAACGCTTTCTAATTTAAAAAACTTAGTATCACCAGCAGAAGTAGTGCCAGTATTAATTACTACACGCCTTACTAGAGATGATATATCTTGACGATTAAGTTCATTTAGTTCAAACTTCTTATAGCGAGTAAGAACAAACTGAAACATTGCATCGTTAAGAAAACCATCTTTTTCTGCATCAGTAAAATACGGGCTTCCAGCTTTATCAAGCCTTCTATCTAACTCTGTATGAAGCTCTGAATTCGTCATTATCTAATTTTCTTCAATTCTTTATTAATTCCTGGAATGAGGTCAGCATTTTCTTTAGCTTTAAGAAACTCTATAGCTTGCTCAAAGTTAATTCCCATGTTGTTTTCTCCCCATGCCCAAACACCAGCTTTATTTACGGTAAAAATACCTTTTTCGTGACCAGTTTTAAGCATTTCTTTTACAGCACGATCTTTGTCTTCCCATTCTTCAATAATAAGACTTGGATCTCTATCAGTAAACTCAAAAACACCAGTTTTTAAAGCGTCTTCCGATATGTGTAAAGTGCTTAATCCCAATACTCGAGCAAAATTTGCCAACTTAGTTCCTTGAAGCTTATCCACAATATTATAAGCTTGTGTAAGCAAACGCTTATGAGATAATGTTTTGTCAACTCTTTCTCCTTCATTTACCAGCTTTATTCTAGCATTAGCGGCAGTCACCATAGGATGACCTTTTAACCACTCGTAGGTAGCAGCATCTACAGGATTGTCGAGGTCTAACTTAGCCTCTCCAAGAGAATCCCAATTATATCTTACAGTCATTTCCTCACCACTTATTGGATGTATCAAGGTTTTTGTCTCGTTAAATTCTCCATGATACGTGGGCATAAGGGTAAAAACCGCTGCCCTTCTTGGATCTGAAGGTCTAACTTTAACGATATTTCCTATCATTTTTTTCATTTCTTATCAATTTATAAGTTTAACAAACTATACATACTCTAGTACGCCACAAGATTTAGGATTACGTAAAATAATTCCACTTTGAGATAAGTATTCACACTTAAAGCTATCTTTAGAAGTAGCAGCCCTAATTGATTTTGGCTCGAATGGATCAACCATACCAGACACATACTTATGAACAAACGCTCTGTTTATTGCACCTTCACCTTTAGTGATAACCTCTAAGTTAGAGACACCTTCAGGTAAAGTAGAAGTATTGATGAACGCCATCTTATAAGACTCTTTAGGCAAGCCATCAGGAGCCAAATCATGATGTAAATTCGGATCATCAAATACTGGAGCATGAACAAGAGTCATTCTAATTCCCATAGCATGATACGTCATAAAGTCACTTCCCAAAGGAACTTCTTTACCAAACGCAGCATCGTAAGACAAAGCTCTACCGCTAACGATATAGTAGTCTTTCATTGCTTGTTGGAATTCTCTCATACCAGCTGTTCCAGTAAATACTGTATAACTAGCATCCGCAGCACCATTAGTATAGCGAAGGTCAGCCAAGAAATTAGTAATCTGCTTCTCAGTCAATCCAGAAGAATAAGTACCCATATTAGCACCATCAATTTGAGCTAAAAGGCCATCTCCTGTAATAACTGGTTTACCAGCCTGATAAACAAGAGGATTTCCTGATGTGTCAACATTGATTTTGTTATACCAGTATCCAACTTCCTTCTCATATAAGAACTTCTCTCTAATGTCAGCTTCAGCTTGGAAATACCATACTCTTTGGCCATTAAGCTCAACCCATACAACCGAAGTTGCAGCGTCACCAGAAATTTCACCAGCTTGTCGAGCTGTCGAAAGATAGTTTCTGTATTTAGATGGGAAAGCTAAGTTTCCATATCCTTTATCAGAAGCCTCTGGATGGGCATTACCAATAACACCAGCTCTTGCACCAGCAGCAACATTAGTGCCAGTAAGAGTAGATGCCGCAACACCATCTTGTAAAACCATTGTATAGGTAAATCCTCCAGCAGAAGCTATAGGTTCAGCTATAATGATAGCTTGTTGGCCATCTTTGAATTTTAAAATATCATTTGAATTAGCAAAATTCTCTACGAACTCAGCTGTAAAAGGAGCTTTAGAAGCACCTGTTCCAGATGTAGTACCAGTAGCAGTCATAGGTCTTGACAACCTACCTTTTATCCACCATTCAAATGAGCTTGATCCAATCACCTTCTCTTTTGCATACCTAGAAAGACCATCTGTCATGTAAGTCAACGCATACTGTGGGTATTGTTGAATTACTACTTTAGAGATCATAGGATACAACAGAGAGTTTTGGCTTAAAGAGTTTTCTAGCAAAGTAGAGTCTCCAAAAGTACCTGTTGAAATTTTTATTGCACTCATTTTTTTGTTATTTAAATTTAAAATTATTTATATAAACCTGACAAGAACTTATCTGGATCAAAAATTCCTTTCTGCTTATCCGATATGGTATAACTCGTTTTGCTCTTTAAAGGTTTTTGGTTGTCTATCATAGATTTGATGCCCTTACTTTCGCCTTGCTGGGTAAGGACACTTCTAACGATATCGCCAAATTTATTAAAGAAAGCAAAATCTATTAAACTTTTGGGATTAGACAAAACGTCTTTCTGAAACTTTCCTGTCAAAATATAATCCTGTATCTGTTTTTTCTGTTCATCTTTAAACATTACCACGTCAAATATCTTTTCTGTCTTTGACAGTACATCTTTAATTTGATTGGTAAATTGGTCATGTGCTTGGACTCGCTTTGCGTTGTTGTCCTCTTTACTTTTTTTCAATTCCTCAACATGATTATTTTTTTGAGTTTGGAAAAACTTTCTAGCTTTTTTAATCTCAAATTTTAACATGCCATTTTTTTGTAGGGTTTCTATTATTTCATTTGACTCTTCTTGGTCATATCCCTCTACATAAGTCTTATAAGCTTTTAAAAGATCATCGTCTTTTAATTGTAATACTTGATTTATTCCTGTTATGGTTTCATCTTCTTCTATATATGAAGGAGAGTTCATAGTATTAATTTTACCAATTAGATCTTGGTAATTTTCAGCTTTTATATTTAAATCACTTGCTAGTGTTTTCCAAGATTCCGTTTCGGCTACTTCTTCTGTAGCTTCTGCAACCACTTCTTCTTTAGGTTCTTCAGCTACCTCTTCTTTAACCTCTTCTGCCACAGGCTCTTCTGTTACTTCTTCTTCTACCTCTACTCCTTCTTCTTTTAGGTTGTCTTTATGCATCCCATCCATCCAGAGTTCAGGATCAAATTCAAAAGCCGATTTTGCTTCTTCTATGTCGTTTTCTTGTGTTTCCACTTCTTCATTTTTTGTTTCTTCACTCATTTCAATTCATTTTGTTTATAAATATATAACTTTTTTAAAACAGAATCATTACTTCTGTCCCATATTTTGCTTTATCTGCATTAGCTGATCGCCTTGAGCTTGTGAAGGCGGAGTCTCAATACCATCTTCTTGCATTACCATCCTATCGAGATCTCTAGTAAATTTATGATCTTCAAAATCTCTCTTACCTCCTTGCTCAATTTCTTCAGCTTTTATTTTCGCTTGACCAGCAACTCTGGCAGCTTCTACTTTGGCAGCATTTGCTCCTGCTAAGATTTGATTCTTTTGCTGCTCTGTCTGTGATTTTTGCTGCATTGCTTGTTGCTGCATTTGCATTTGCTGTTGTTGCATTTCGGCATTGGCTTTTTGCGTAGCCTCAATAGATTTCTGAAGTATTCTCTCAGTTTCTTTAGCTGTATCTGCATTTAATACTTTTATTAAATCGACAAAATTAATTTGACCGCCCCTAAGTGCTGCCTCAGAAAGACCGATAATACTTTGTTTTGTCTGCTGGTCTTTAATAGAATTCTTTATATATATGGAGTAGTCGTTCATAGAAAGATCTTCATCGGCTAACAGCTCGATAAACTTAGTTCCTTTGTCGCCAAGGGCAAAGATAAACTTCTTTTCTCCAGCCCAAGACTTCTTAAATAGGTCTGCAACCCTTGTTAGGCATGACTCTATTGACCTTACATGGCTTTGATAAAAGTTTTGTGTTATATAAGAAGACTGAATGATCTTAGATTCTGTCGTTCCTACCAATGCGCTTTGGTTTACACCTCCCATTCTAGCTTGATTGATGCCAGTAATAATTTCTATAGACTGCTCAAGCATCATCTTTAAGTTAATGAGCTGTGTTAAGCTGTTGCTCATAGTAAAGTCTATAGACTGAAACTGGTTAAAGCTATTTTTAAACTGCTGCCCTTCCTGTGCTGAGTTTATCCAGATGAATCCATGATTCTTTGCCTGATATATTACATCTTCAAGTTCTAAACCAGCAGGAATCTGACTTGTATCATATACAACGGCTTTACCAGCACTACGTTGCATAACAAGTTCTATATTATACATAGTGATATCATATAATATAGCTACTTGCTTCATCATGTCTACAAAAGATATTGTTCTTCCATCTATATTATGCTGAATACAGCCGACATAGCTAAGTGGTGCTTCCTGATATCCATATTCTTCTCTGCGAACAATATTTTCTATAGGCCTGCTTTTGGTGATAATTTCATTACCGATTTTTGTAGACTCCCATACTTCTACCACATCATAGTTTACTATGCTTTCATTTTTCTTAGCCTTATAGTCGTCAGGTAAAAACTTATAATGAGGATAGTCAGGGTTATATTTATTAGGAGACTCTTTTACTTTAACAGTTTTAATAGCTCTCCACTCTAAAGTAACTACTCTTATATGTGAAAGATATCCTTGATTAAATTTATACCATCGACTATATTCTGCAAAATTCTCCGCCACATTACTTTCTGAAGATTGGCGTAGTTCTCTAAGTCTTATCTTATCATCTTTTGTTAGGTCTTGCCT
>TARA_R110002153_G_scaffold6210_7_pt1 | contig 14681 bp, 16 predicted proteins | sample TARA_R110002153 | Tara Oceans TARA_R110002153 (sample SAMEA4398193) | marine metagenome | biome: Polar Biome; feature: [SRF] surface water layer (ENVO:00010504); material: water (ENVO:00002006), including particulate matter (ENVO:01000060) such as... | depth 5 m
AGTTGAAGAAGAAACTGAAGAGACTGAAGAAGACGAAGACGAAGGTGAAGAATTACCTGTTTAATATTAAATAAATTTATTTTAAAAGCCCATATTTATATGGGCTTTTTTTTATTTTAAACTTTTTTTATAAAAATCATAAAATAAAGATATCACTGAAAAAAATAATCAAAATGAATGTATATAAGTAATAAAGAATTGTATGTAGAAGTAATAGTAAGCAAAGCAAGAGGGAAATTAACAAGGGATGCGGAAAAAATGTTATTATTATTAGCCACAAGAACCATTAAAAAAATGAGATATTCATATAATGATGATAAGTTAGATTGTTATCAAAGTGGTTTATTGGATATGTTTGATAATTGGTATAATTTTAGTGAAGAAAAATCAACAAACGCTTTTGCTTACTTCACAGAAATATTTAAAAGAGGATTAGCAAAGGGATATAATCAGATTTATAAGAAGAAAGGAGATAATGATCATGAGATAAAATTAATATCTATTCAAAATTCAAATGATGGTCAAGGAATTCACTCTATTTAATTTTTAGTTTTAATATATATGTTATGATTAAAAACTGGAATCAATTTTTATTATTAGAATCTAATGATGAAAATATAAAACCTATAGATAAACTTAAAGAATTTAATCCAGAAAAAGGATCTTATAGTCACACATTTGGAATTAAATCAAGTGAAATAGTTGATTCATTTTATGAATTACAAAAAAATTCATTTTCCTTAATTAATAATAGTTATAAGTTTTTAGATGATAATTCTAATGTTAGAGATAACATTAAAATAGAAGAAGAATTAACTCCTTGTTTAAAACTAACTATTGGTTCTACCATGACTAATGGAACTGGTGGTGATATAACCAATCATATAAAAAGAGTATTAAAAAAGATAATAAAAATAAACAAATTAAAATCTGGTTTTAATTTTAGTGATATTATCATAATTGATCCAAATTCTGATTGGAATGATGATGATGGTGATGATGAAGATTTTAATCCATATGATAATAAAATTTTAGGCGACAATCCATTAGATATTATAGAAACAAAAGATGGTAGTGCTAAATATTCTTATGGAGAAGATAGTTTTATAACATCATCAACAATAAATATATTTCTTGTAGCTGATAAAAAGATTGAAATAACAAATGAACTTTTTTATGATTTTTACAATTTAGGCGGTGGTGAAAAAATTGACACAAAAGGAAATATATGGTGTGAATTTGAATTCAAAGAAATAGCTAATATTTTATTTGAAGGCGATTATGTTGAAAGGTTTTTTGAACCAGATGATTGGGAAGATGTTTATACATCATATGATTATGATTATACAATAGGTGATGTTCTTTCATCTATATCAGATGAAAATAAGAAAAAATTAATTAATTTTTTATACAAAGAACATGGATTAGAAGATATTAATTTAGAATTAGAAGATGAAATAGAACCTATAGAATCATTAGAAGATTTCTTAGATATAGATGATGATGATTTAACAAAAATATTCCAAAACACAGATTATGATATTTTAAGAGATATTTTAAATAGATATGATTCTATAAAGTCAGATAAATATTACACAGAAGCTGAAAATTATATTAAGGATGAGACTTTAGAGTATTTAGACCAATATGTAGAATGTGATTATATAACTTATAGAAATGATAAGGAATATAAAGAAATGATTTCAATTTGTTTCGATCCTGAAGTTTTTGTAGAAAACTATAAATATGATGTTGATGTATCAGACTGGGAAGACAATTGGGGATATCAATTATATGATACTGATATATATCAATTAATTAAAGATGAAATTTACGAACATAATTCACAAATAAGATGGTCAGATTATATAGGTAATAATATTTACTTAGGTAATGATGATATAAACGGTTATATTGAAGATATATTTTCTGAATATAGTATAAAATAAATGAATAAAATGATTAAAGATTGGAAAAATTTCAACTTAATAAAGGAAGATAATCAGTTTGAACCTATTAATGGTAGAGATTTACAAGATTATATTGCTGATAATTTTTATTTTTTATTTGATAGTAAGGTAAAGGCTTTTTTATTTAAATCTGATTTTTATTATATGGATGATACAAATTGGATAAGAGAAGATATAAAAATAGGAGAAAAACTAACTCCTTCTGTATTTGTTGGTATTAGATTTAGAGAAAGTTCTATAATTAATGATGATTTATTAAGGTCTATAAAAATTTCAATAAAAAAATTAAAGGTTTATTGTAAATTAAAACATGGATTAAAACTAAAAACAAATATAATAGATACAAATTCTGATTTTCACAATTATGAAGATTTTCTATCAAGTAATATAACTAAACACACTAAAGATGATAAAGAACCTCTTAATAAATTATCAGTTAAAGATAATATATTAAAATTTAATGCATCCGAAACTCAAAGTTTTAATATGACTGGATTACTTACATCATTGACAAATGATGAGAAAAGAGAAATAACTCCTTTAGATTTCGCCAATTTTTATAATTTAAGAAATTTTAAAGTAAATAAAGATGGTGACTTATATGTTGATATTAACATAGAAAAGATAGCTGATATTTTATATAATGAACCAAATATTATTTATAAAGATGTTATATATGTTACAAACGAAACTATAAAATTTCTTAAAGAAAAATTAAACGATAAAGTTACTACAGAAGATAAAACTATTGTTAGTATAGTATTTAATCCTAATACAATGTTAGAAAACTATAAAGAAAGGTCAGAACCAAGTGATTGGGGAAGTGATTGGGGTAATGATATATGGGATGATTGTTTATATAGTATGGTTTTAGAATATTTAAATAACTGGAAAGGTTCATTAAATTCAAATAGTGTTTATTAAGATGGTTAAGAATTGGAAAGAATTTATATTAGAAAATAAAAACCTAAGTAAAATTGGTAATTTAGAGTTAAAAGAATTTAATAATAAAGATTATTCTTTATTAGGATTAACAACAACTGAGATTACAGATTGGTCTTATATCTTAAATAAAAATAAATTTTATTTAAGTGATGTTGAAATTCAATTCATAGATAAAGATGGTTGGATTAGAAAAGATATTAAAATTGGAGAAAAGTTAAGACCTTGTATTTATATTAGTATATCCTCACAATCAACATCTAAAGAAAACCAAGAAACAATTAAACAAATAAAAGGAATTTTAAAAAAAATAAAAGCCATATCTAAATTCAAGTCTAAAACCGAATTAAATAATATGGTTGTTTTTGATCCAAACACAAAATCAAAATCAGATTTAAATATAATTGGAGAAATAATTAAATTAGAAGATCCATTTAGTATAATATCAAGTAAAGGCAGTAAAATAAAATACGATTATAATAATGAAGAAACATTATCTACCAATTTAGATGTTTGTTTATATAGTGATGAAGAAATCGAAGTAACTGATAAAGACTTTTTTAATTTTTATAAACTAAACACAACAGAAACTGAATATCTTGACAAAGATGGTAAGTTTTGGGTAGAATTTGATTTTAAAGAAGTAGCTAGTGTTATATTTAAAGATGATGAGTTAGTAGAAACTTATTTTAATCCAGAAGATTGGGATTTTGATGCTTTTGATGTTGATGAAAAATCAATAATTGATGAAATAGTATCTTGTATATCAAACGAAAACAAAGAAAAGTTATTAAGAAGAATAGGTGATTTTAATGAAATGAATAATGTTACCGAAGAAGAGTATGAAGATTTAGAACATTTAATAACAAATGTAACGAATAATGATCTTGAAATAATTTTTAATGACTTAGACGATTTTAATTTTGATATATTATCTGATATTGTTTGGAAATATAAAGATGAACTAAATGTTAAATATCAACAAAAAGCCGAATCTTATATTAGAGAAGAAACTATTAAATATATTGAAGAATATATTAAGTTTGATTATTATATACACAAAGATAATGAAGATAATGAAGAATTAATGTTTATTAAGTATGATCCATCAATATTTGAATATGAATATGATGATAGTGAAGACCCTGATGATTGGAATGTTTGGGGTGATAGGTTACACTCAACCGATATCAATAATTCGATGAACGAAGTATTAGACGAACATAGTAATCAAATAAGATGGGACGATTATTTAGGAGATAACATTTATATGTCTAGTGATGATATAAACAATTATCTTAATGATATATTGTAACAAATTATTAATATATTTGTTACATCAGATCTTTAACTTTTAACAACATAAACTCAGTAATTAAATCAGACGAATTAATAGAATCAATGTTTTTATAATTAATTTTTATGCAAGATGATTTAGCTTCAGCTTTTGAACCATCACCAACTGGTTTTACTTGATAATAATCTCTTTCATGAAGAGGTAGAAAAAACATATGATATTTATTACAATTACCTTTAGAAACATAAACAGGTTTTAATTCTTGTAATTTCTTCTCATTTTTTAAAACTATACCAGATTCTTCTTCTAATTCTCTAATAGCAGTATCTAAAGGAGTTTCGTTATCTTCTATACCACCCGATAACATAGTTACGTGATACTCCTGACCATCAACATACTTAAATGTTGGTATATATTCATATCTTAAAATAAGTTCGTTAGATTCGATTAAATAAGGTAATACGATAACTAAATCTCTTTCTGATATCATAGACCATCCTTCATATGATATTAATTTAACATAATCATCTGAGTATAATACATCAGACTTTTTTTTAGTCTTTTTATCAGATATTCTAATCTTAGTAAATTTTTTCATAATTTATATATTAAAATATTATTCTGATTTGTATAAAAACATATATAAAAGATACGCATCATTAACATCTTCATACGGTTTAGGTATTTTTTTACCACCCAACAAATCACCTTTAACTGATTTACAATGTTTAGCCCAATCATCATTTAAATCACCATTCTCAATAATAGCTAAACACATTTCTCTTTTTGTGAAATGTCCACCAGCTATACCATCATTATTCATCCATTTTAATTTAGGTTTTTTCTTACCCACATCAATAGATGGATAAGTTAATTTACAAGATTCCAATTTTAAAGTAGATGGTGAAACTACCAATATATCTTGTGTTATTTGATCAAATAACTTTTTTCTAAGTAAAGTAGAAAAAGTAACTAAATCTATTAAATCACCAACACCACTACCATATGAAAATCCTTCAATTGAAACTATCGTTTTCATATCCGGTAAAATGTTTTCTTTTATATCATCAACTATTTGTTGTGTTATTTGATCATAATCCATTAGTTTAACTATCTCACCATTCATATAATCATCATATTTACTATATTTAATGTATCTATAATTAACCAATTCATCAGCTAAATTATACCACTTAAACATACCCTTTTTACCTAAAGCGTCTTTTTCTCTACAATAATTAAAAACTTTTCCGTTTACACAAACAGCAGTTGATACTAAACTAGGATCTATTCCTATTAAATTCATTATTATTTATCTTATTTTCTAAATAATCTATTATACCAGATGTGAATAAATTAGGTATAACAGAATCACATGAGTATTTTTTATCATAATAATACTCGACATTATTAACTATATTATCAATACCAACACTATAAAGATGTTCCAAAGAAACATCAGAAATATTGATGTTTCTTTGGGTTAAAATATCCTTTATTTTCTGTTTTAAAAACATAGTAAATTATTTATTTTTAATCAAACAGATCCGAAGCATCTACATTATCCATATCTTCAAATCCATCAGTATCATCTTCTTTAACAGAGTTATCAAACTCTTTAGCCATATCTTCAATCTCATCAATTGTTTTATATCTAAAGTAATCATTCACAATAGGTTCCATTAACTTTAAAACCTCTGGTGTGAAAACTTCTGATGTAAGTAAGTTCTTTGTGTAAACCGATTTACCTAAGTGTCTTATATACCATCTGTTACCACCTGGTTGAAAAGTAATCTCACCAGTTTCTTTATCGACAACTTCTTTACCTTTAGCTATTCCAATTTTATCATAAAACTCTGGTCTACAAAAAGCATCTAATCCAGTATAAACATTCATACCCGAAACAAATGATATTTCAAATTTAATTTTCTTAGGTTTAGCCAATCTGTTTTTAGCAGTTTTAAATGTAACTACGATACCGGATGCTCCTAAATCCATATCATCTTCATCACCAGACTTTAATTTAGCTTTACTCATCATACCAATTACTGAAGAAGAGTATACAAGAGCTTTACCACCCTTAATTATTTGTCTTGGATACATAGAACCCTGTTCTAGATAAACGTGGTTACAAACCACCATAGGTATGTTTAAGTATCCTAAATCTGTATTGATAGACCTAAACAGAGCCGCTAATGATTTAGCTCTAGTCATATCAACTTTCAAGTTACCAGAAATAAGATCTGTCTTTTCTTTATTAGAACTCATTTGTCCTACAGAATCTAATACTATTAAGAATGGTTCTATATCACCATTTTTAAGTTTTTCTGATTTTAACTCATCTAATAATTGTGTTAATAGAATATTAATATCTTCTACTTTATTACCTCTAATCAATTTAAATTTATCAGGATCATTATCAACACCATATTTAGGCAAATCATCCAATCTTAAACTATACTCAGTATCAATATAAATAACACCCATACCACTTTTCTGTGCGTTTTTAACAACAGATAAAGCAATAAATGTTTTACCAGTACCAGAATCACCAGCTACGGTAAATATCTTACCATACTCAATCCCACCATCTAACATCTTAGCACTCAAAGCCGCGTTTAGTAAGTAAACACCAGTATCAATAAATTTTCTATCTTTAATTTCACTTTCTATAATAACAGGTACCTTCTTAGTAATGTTATCTAACAAACCACCCACCTTTGAAAATGAAAATCCCTTTTTCTCTGTTTTCTTTTTAGCCATATTAATATCGTATCTTTTTATTTTATATATTAAAAAGTGATACCCCCTTTCGATATATCCTTTAAAATATTTTTAAAGGGGGTGTATATTTTTAATATATAAAACATGACCAAATATGAATTTCTATTAAAATCACTTAAAAAACATGGATATAAATATGAATATATTGATATCCCAAATAAACTAACTTTAAAGGATTATATTAAAGTTAAATATTTAGATGAAATATATGAACAAAGAGCTAATAAACACTTAATGGGTAAATGTCCAGAAAAAGGTGTTAGTAAAAAAACAACTGAGCAATTTATTAAAGAATCAAAAGAAATTTGGAAAGATAGATTTGATTATAATAATGTTGTATATAAAGGATCCTTGAAGAAAATAAGATTATATGATAAATATAAAAACAAATTCATAGAACAAACAACATCATCACATTTAAATGGATTTGAACCAAAAAGTATGGATTCGAATGGTTTCATAAATATATCTAAACAAATAAGTGACTTTAAATATGATTACTCAAAGTGTGATTATATAAACAAATCAACCAAGGTAACATTAGTATGTAAAGAACATGGTGAGTTTGATGTTTTACCATTTAATCATATAAATTATGGAGAAGTGTGTAAAAAATGTTTATTTACCAAGTTTAGTAAATCAGTTAAAAAAATATTAGATGATAGAAAAATATCACACTACACTCAACATAAATTTGAAAGATTTGAATTACTTTTTGACTTTTATATACCTAGCTTAAGATTGTGTATTGATTTTACTTATAAAATGAATTTAACTAAAAATAACGATATATTAAAAGAAAATCATTGTGAGGATAATTATATAAATATAATTGTAATTACTTATGATAAAATTGATGAAATAGAAAATATAATAAAAAATAGTTTAATAAAAAACCCTCTATAAAAGAGGGTTTTTAGTTTTTATTTTGTCATTCCTAATTCTTTGAATATTCTTTCAAAACCATCTTTTACTTGTTCTGGTGTTTCGGAAGATAAAAAGGATATATCATCTATTATAGAATCATCACCAACTAACATATCAACATCTATCTGTGTTAAATCAGCTATTCCTTTTTCAACAAATAATTTTAAAGCTTCATAAGCACCATAATCAAATATTGTCGGCATTATTCTTCTTCTAAATTTGAATGTTTCTGGGTCAATATTATCTACTAACAATTTAAGTATTTCATTTGGTATATCATATACAGTACCATCACTAGAAGTTATTTTACCAACAACAGCTTGTCTTATTACCTCACCACTATTATAACTGATATCAGCTCCTGCGTTTACTAAATAAATAAAGTCTTTAAGATTTTTCAAAGCAAAGTCTTTAGATAATAAAGAACCATCTGGTTCAGCTCCTGCTTCTACTAATATTTTAGACATTTCCATATCTTTAGCATGTTTAGTAGGATTTGAGTTTTCTTCAACACTAGCTCCTAAATCTAAGATAAACTTAACCTTTTCCTTATCATCTTCTTTAACTGCATTAGTTAAAGCTTGTCCGTTTTGTTTATTTATATCAGCTCCTAATTTAATATACTTATCAATATCTTCAATAGATAATCCAGTATTTACAATATTTCTATTAGCTTCTTTCTTAGATTCTCTAAGTTTGTATTCTTCATCAGACATTGGATTTAATACCTCACCAAAAATATCAACATCAATTTCATATTCTTTTTCCCATTTTTTCAAAGTATCTTCTACCTTATCAGCAAAATATCCATCATCTTTTCTATGACAAGCTAATCCATAATTTGATTTATAAATCTTACTTCCATCAGATTTTGGTTGATCAATAGTAATACCTATTATAGAATCATTATCTGTTTGTCCACCAAAGAAATCACTAGCTGTGTTAAAATTATAAATATAATATTGTTTTGTATTCGGAGATTCAACATAATTGTTCCATTGTGACTCAGAAGAAACTATACAATGTGATGTGTGTTTATTTAAAATAACATTTGCTTGATAAGATTTAACATCCAATATCAATATACCTTTATCATCAAATACTATATCAGCACCATAATTACCAAACTTTTTATTAACATCCTCAATCTTTTTATAAAACTTAATCATATCAGCGTTATCTAAAGCTTTTAATTTAAGTCTAGATTCTTTAACTACTTCTTTAACCGTAGTATATCTTTTTATCTTATCGAATATTTGACCAACAATAGATTTAGCTAATTTGTTATCACCAATCATTATATCATCAATTTTAGCTGCTATTGAATTAAAATCTTCAACGTCTTTTTTACTAGCTTTGTTATTATAATCATCTCTAATAGGTTTTGCTAATTTAGATAAAAATCTTTTAGCTTTTCTACCTTCTTTTATAATTAATAACTGATCTATTAAAACCTCAAAGTTATTTAATATTGAAACGTCAATAAAAGACTGGTCAAATTTTCTAGCCATACCTGATAACAAATCTTTATAATCAGATAAATCTTTATAAGCTTTTTCTAATTCCTCAAAAGGAACATCTTCTACAAAATAGAAATAAGCGAAATTATAAACATATCCTGAATTCTTAGATAATAAAGTTTTTATTTTTTCGAAGTCCTCATTCTTTTCGATTACTTCAATTTCTTTTTTATCCAATTTAATTTCTTTTACCCCATCTTTAATTTTAGATAAAGAATCTCCACTAAAATCTGTAAAATATAAAGATCTTTTACCATCTTTAATTTTATTTTCCAATTCTCTATCAATAAGATTGTTTTTATTAGCAACTCTAGTTACTAATTCTATTTCTTTCAATAGCTTTTTACCAGACTTTACATTCTCTGATATAACTTCTAATCTTTTATTTCTAAAATCATTAAATTTTAATAAACCCATTTTTATTTATTTATTTTTACTATCTATATAACTTTCTAAAACAGAAATATACACAGATTCATTTAAATACTTACTTAACTTTTCAACTTCTTCGAAATCTCTTCTATCTAAAGCATCATCTATAAGATTTCTTATTTCTGATTTAGATAAATCCGATGGGTCAATAGCTTCAGGTTCTTTTTCTTCACTACCCGTAGAAGCCAATCTAATCATCTTGTCTACTTCTGATTCTTCATCTTCAGGTTCAGTTGATTCTGGTTGTTCTGAGAATTTTTTAGACATTTCCCATTCAGCCAATTCTTTTTCATATTGCTTCATAGAATCTACAAATTCTTTAATTAACTCATCTACCTTTTTTCTGGCAGATGGTGTAGCTGATAATATTCCTTTCATTAAAAATAAGAAATCTTCAGCATCCATTTCCATAAGAGAAATATAAACAAATTCTCTAGTGTTTGGATATTTATCAACATCATTATTAACATTAATAAAATCTCTTAACTCAGCCGCTATTTCTGGACCATATTTAAATTCTTCAGCCTCATCAGCAAATGATGAAGTTTGTTGTTTAACTATTTGTGCTATTTCTGGATCATCTGATATACCAGGAGTTGATAAGTATTGATAAACAGCTTTAACTGATTCGTGAATTAACATTACAAAATCTAATCCTACTACTCTTAAAACTGGAGACATATCTTCTTCTTGTCCTTCTTCACCTGAACCTTCTTCACCTGAACCTTCTTCACCATCTTCATCCTCACCATCCCAATCGACATGTGATGCTCCAGCGAATCCTTCTGGGTGATTTTCCATCATACTAGCTTTTTGTTCAACTGGAGTAAACCAATCTAAAGCTTTACATATTTGAGTTAATCTAATTAATTTTTGAATATATTCTTCACCTTCTTCATCACCCAATATTCTTTTAATTTCATTCTTACACTCAGGCATTTCAATTACGGTTTTAACGTTAAGTGCTTCACCTTGTACAATAAGATTAGACATCTTTCTTCTATCAACCTCTATCTTTATTTGCTTTTTTCTTTCTTCTGAAGTTTGTTGTTTAGGAGCTTCTTGTTGTTCGTCATTGTTTTCTTCTTCTTCTTCTTCTTCTTCTTCTTTTCTCTTATTAGCCTTTTCTGCCATTTCATCTAAAAAGCTTTTAACATCTCCACCAGAACTAACGAATTTAATATCAAAATCTAATCCCTCTGGTAAAACAGAACTATATAAATTAACCATTAACTCTTCAGCTAATTTTTCTAATTCTTCTTCATTACCTGAAGTTTTTCTTGATAAAAAAGATTGAATACCACCTAACTCACCAACTAACCTTCCTGGATTAACATTTCCAAACTCAGCGTCTTTTTGTCTTTTTATTTTATCTAAATAACTATCTCCTTCACCATCTTCACCAGGTATACCTAAATTACCCTTTATTTGAGCTTCAGTTACAACTTCTTTGTTTAAAGAATTTAATCCAACAGTAAAAGGAACTTGCCAATTAAGTTTAAACTTTTTTATTAACTCAACATCAGACACCGATAATTCATCAGGACCATCACATGATACTTCAATATCATTATCTAATTGATTAAAACTAGCCATTTCATCAATTATACTTTCAGCTACTTCTTTATTAGAAGTTATATACTTTTTAGTAACAGCGTTATAAATGAAGTCTTCACCTAATTCGATTCCAGTTTCTTGTAAAAAGATAACTATCTTAGATCTACTAATAGAATCTAAGTGTTTAACTCTAGACTCATCATATGTTTGTTCATTTATTGATGATTTATTAAATTCGTTAAAATTCTTCATGTTATAAATATTTTTTTATACTTTCTTTCTTATCATTCATCAATCCAATGAATTTTTTTGCTACATCCTCAGCTTGTGGAGCTGGATCAACAGAAGGTCTTATTATCTTACCAGGCTTTTTTGGCTTTGGTATAACACCAGGCTTTGTAGTTGGTTTAACAGAAGGCTTTGAAGCTACTTCAGCCTCAAAGAATTTTTTGAAATTATTTAGGTATTTCATAAAAACAGTTTATTTTTAATTATATATTAAAAACAAAACCCACATTTTATATTTCTGTAGTATATTTTTTAATATATAATAAAAAATAACATATAGTATGGACAAGTTTAGTGATATTAAAAAAACACATAAAGTTATAAAGAAAGAAAAGATTGAAAAGATTAACGAAAGCTTAATTGTTGAAAATATTGAGTTAACTGATATCGAAGCCTTTTTCTCTAAATTATTCGAATCAAAAGAAATGTCTCATATCTATCATCTACAAACTAAAGGTGAAGAAGGTTCTTATGCTAAACACATGGCACTTGGTTCATACTATGAAGATGTTTTAGATTTGATAGATGAAATTATAGAGGTTCATCAAGGACAATACGGTATAGTTGAAAATTATCAAGTAATTGACACATCAGCGACTACTAAAACTGATGTTATTGAATACTTTGAATCTTTAGCTACTCATATAAAGGAAAATAAATTTAAAGCTATTAAAGAAGAAGACACACATTTACATTCATTATTAGATGATATAGTTTGTTTAATTTATAAAACGTTATATAAGTTGAAATATAATAAGTAAAATGAAACTTCCAATAAAACAAAAAAAATACCTTATTAACGTAAGGTATTTTTATTTAAAATCATTATTATTTTTACATAAAATGTATATGTGGTTTATGAGTTAAACCTTTTTTCTGCCATTTTCTTTATAAGAAATTAAATTAGATTGAATATTATCTAAATTACTTAAACAAGTTTCTAAATCATTTTTCAAAATCTGTAAAGTAAAAACCGAATCATCTATCTGGTCATTATTTTTTCTAGACTTACTTTTATATCTAGATAAATTATTGTTAATATCATTTATTGACTTTAACTTTGATGATATATAATCTTCAATTTCATTTAACTCTTTACCGATGTCTTCTATTCTTTCGAATTCTATTTCGTTTTGTAACGATTCTGTGAACTTTCTCATTAATGATAATATTTTTTAATATATAGTATATATAAATTATGAAAATTAAAAGGTTTAAAGAATACCAAAAGATTAACGAAACTTCCGAGTTTAATTTACAAAGAATGGTTCCTGATAATGCACCCAATGCTATTTGGGGTGTTGATAACCCACAATTATCACACGATGCTTATGATAATAAACAAAGTGCTATAAATAACGCACTTTCTAAAGTTAATGATATACTTTTTAAATTATCAAGAACAACTACTTTAAACCGACTTAGATCAAATATAGCACTTGAATCTCAAGATATACAATCTCTTACTATACAAAGAATTCTTAAAAATAATAACGTTTCTTATGATGTTTATATTAAGTTTGTTATAGAAGATAATGAATACTGGGGTACAGTATCTGATATATTAGGACACAACACTAAAATTAAATCTGAGGTTTTTAAAGACAATAGCCTAATACAATCTAAAGAATGGTCTATTAAAATAAAAGGAACCATTATAAAACATATTAAAAAATGGTTATCTCCTGATCCAGGTAGATACAAACTAATAAACAACGAAGTTACTTGTTATTCAAAAGAAAGTGGTAAATTACTTAAAATGACACAAGGAATGGTAGTTGATATAGTTAGATCCTATGATAAAGAAATTTTAGTAGAATATAGAAACGAATATTATAGATTAGTAGATGATAATTTCGTTTATTTCAATTGGTGGTTTGAACCTGTATAATTTTTTCCTTATATTTACGATATGAACGATATTACATATTGTGTAAACGATAAATGTCCTATTAATAATATATGTAAACGATTTGTAGATAACAGATACATTCCATTATATGCTTCTTTTTTTAAACCCGATTTTAAAAACAATAATTGTGAATACTTTATAGGCGATGATAATCAAAAAGAATTAATATTATTATATATTAAAAGAAAATCCAATTTAAATAAAATTTTAAGAGATAATAAATAAAGTTGTATATTATAAAAAAAATTGTTTAATTATTCAAAATTAATTTTAAATCACCGGTATATAAAGTATAGAAAGATGTGATTGATTCCAATTATTTTTATAAACATTTTGTTGGTTTCCAACTGTTTCTATTCTTTGTCCATTTGCTGTTATAGTACCAGTATATGTACAGACTAATGTTGTTGTCCACACTTCAACCTCCTTATCCTTAATATTGAGTTGAAATTGAGATGAATCCATCACATTTCCATCAAATTTTAATTTATGTGTAATGAATCCAGTATTACTATTATCGGTTTCACCATCATTGGAAGATGCGATAACTTTAGCTACTACGTAAATAATATACTTTTTACCATCGTTTTTGATGTAAGAATCGACAAGTGATACACTTGTATTCCAAGTGTCTGCATAGTCTTGTCCAGATAAAAAATCGGAACTAGCCACATGTAAAGGCAAAGCCGCATCACTCCACTCTACTTTACCAGTAGTATCAACAGAAGTAAGTACTTTACCAGCAGATGGTGAGCTACCATTAGGTTGTGGTAAATATAAATTATCTTCAACATTTACATTACCATGTAAATAAATATGACCATTAGGTTGTGACAACACAGAACCACCTTCTACTCTAAATCTCTCTATCTGACCAGTAACTAAACTAACATAATTTACACCACCATTTATACCACTAGGTTGTGAACCAATACCAGTAAATGATATACTAGGTAACATATTAGTACCAGTGGTATATATATTCATACCATTTTTATTTAATGATAATATATTATTACCATTAGTAGCGAAATAAAGTTGTTTAACAATAC
>TARA_R110002153_G_scaffold48193_3_pt1 | contig 14659 bp, 5 predicted proteins | sample TARA_R110002153 | Tara Oceans TARA_R110002153 (sample SAMEA4398193) | marine metagenome | biome: Polar Biome; feature: [SRF] surface water layer (ENVO:00010504); material: water (ENVO:00002006), including particulate matter (ENVO:01000060) such as... | depth 5 m
AAAGCGTACCAAAAATTCAAAAGAGCGTAACGACTGATGAATTAGTCGATCAAGTCGAGTCTTCTGAGTTTGTTGAAGCCAAAAGAAAACAACATGAGCAGTTTATACCGCCGATTGATTTTACGACTGCTTCGAATTTCGCGAAATTTGGCTCCGCTGAGCTTTACTATGAAAAAGCTTTTGAAAGAATTCACAATTATTATCCATATGATGGAACGCTTCATGAGAAAGTAGAGTTTGAGAACTCCTCTTCTTATCTAGATAAACATGTTTTTGATAATTTATATCCTCGAACTAACGGATATTTGAATTTCAACTCATCATCTTATATTTCAGTTCTTGGCAGCATACATACTGCATCAGTCGGAATGATTGGTAAAAAGTTTAACGAAACATTTGATTTGTCAATGAAATATGACGAAGAAAAAAAGAGAACAAGTGCATTTGAATTTCGTGGAAGCGATGGTATAACAACCGAGTTTTGGTTCAAAGCTCCCAGCCTCACTGGAACAAAAAGCGTGTTTCATATATCTGGTACACTTAGTGATGGCGAGATATACATTGATCAAAATGCCTCAAGTTTAAAATTCCTAATGAAATCAGGTTCGTCAGGTTTGATTAATCAAACCTTTGCTACAATTACTGATAATGATTGGAATCACTATGCTGTAACAGTAGTATCGAGCTCAGCTGCAATCCAGATCAAGGGATTCAAGAATGGCAAAATAAGTTCTCAATCAACTATATCCGGAGCTTCATATAACATACCTCATATATTGCCAAATGGAACCTATGGGCTTAATGCTCGAATAGGTACAGACTTTACGAATGTAAAGAAGCTAACGGGATCAATCGATGAATTCCGATTTTGGAAAACCGCGAGAACACCAGAAGAAATCTTTAACAACTGGTTCGTTCCCGTCGGTGGTGGAACCAACAAGCACGACTCAAATATTGCATTAAGTTGCTATCTTAAGTTTAACGAAGGTATAACTGGAAATTCCACTTTAGATTCAAAAGTCTTAGATTACTCTGGTAGAATCAACAATGGAACGATTCAGAATTTCACAACCTCCTTGAGGCAAACAGGATCTGCTATAACCGAGAAGCTAGGGCAATTAGAGTTCAAAGACCCTATTGTCTATTCATCTCATCCTGATGTTATTTCAAAAAAAGAGGAATATAAGATATCAGGCTCATTATCTGATCGAGAAAATAGTTCAACTTTTTATAGCAATTTCCCTGCTTGGATGCAAGAAGACGACGGTCAAAACGGAAACCAACTAAAGTATCTATCTCAAGTATTGGGATCTTATTTCGACACTTTGTGGCATCAAATTTCATATGTACCATCTCTGTTGGATATAAGATACCTTGGTGATGACGAAAAACCTCTTCCATTCGCTAAAAAACTTTTAAAGAACGAAGGGTTTGTACTTCCTGATTTATTTGTTGACTCTACAATCACTGAAGAGTTATTAAAAAAAGACAATAATCAAGTATATTCCGAAGACCTTAGTGTCGTAAGAAATAGGATATATCACAATATATACAATAATTTAAGTAAAATTTATAAGTCAAAAGGGACGGAAAAGTCTTTTAGAAATTTCTTCCGCGCGTTGGGAATTGGAAATGAAATTGTCAAGCTTAATGTGTATGCTGACAATTCTACATTTACATTGAGAGATAACTACGAATATAAATCATATGAAAGAAAATATTTAGATTTTAACTATGAAGGTCATTCTGGCGCTACAATATATCAGACCACGTCGTCAATAAATAATGATATATATCTTCATGGTGATTCAAGTTTCACCGGCTCTTTTACTTTTCAAGCAGAAGTAGTATTGCCAAGAAAGCAAAAGAGCAACGAGAATAAATATAATCCATACCCCTTTCTAACATCATCAATAGCAGGATATCACACAGGAACAAGCTATACTCATCAAAGCCTACCTGATGGTTTACAGATTTATGTTGTTCATGAATCCTTAGAAGGAAATCTTACTCCTCGGGATATCCAACGTGCCAAATTTGTCCTAACTGGGTCGAACATAAATTTAGAGACCGACTGGTATACTTCTCAGTACGAAAATAACAAGTGGTCTCTAGCATTTCGAATGAAACATGCGACATATCCTAGGCCAAATATTACTGGAAGCGCAAATGATGACTATTTACTAGAGTTCTACGGAGTTGAAGCCGATGGGAACACGGAGAGAAATTCTTTCCTATTGACCACATCTAGCGTAGAGCACTCATATTTCTCCTCCAATAAAATATTCTATGCCGGATCTCACAAGACAAATTTTACAGGGTCAACTCTCCAATATACAGACGTAAAACTTGGTTACGTGAGATATTGGCATAGTTATTTGTCAAATGATGCGATAAAACAACATGCTTTTGACTCTGAAACATTCGGAGCTAACGAACCTTTTGAGCAAGATCTTGTCAATGTTTACCCAGTGGAAATACCGCGAGAAAAAACATTGGCTTTCCACTGGGCATTCAATAATCTTACATCTTCTGATTCATCCGGCAGACTCATGGTCCCTGACCTCTCTTCTGGCTCCTCAGAAAGCAATTATGGGTCTCTATCGAATACGATAGAAAGAAGCGTAGAGGCGTATGGAATTGGTTTTACAAATTCATCGATGAAAGCACTGGACAAGATGTATGTCTATTCGGCTAGAAAGAGATTGCCCGATGATTTGATGTCATCGGATTTAACAACCATAAAGACTGATGAGACAGAGCATTTCTTTGTCGATGAAGATGTGTCGGATAATTTTTATACTTTTGAAAAATCAATGTATGCTGCAGTTTCCGATGAGATGATGAATATGTTCTCAACTGCATTAGACATGAACAATATTATCGGTCAACCAAATCAAAAATATCATCACAAATATAATCTTGCCGATTTCTTACGTGACAGATTTTTTGACGATGTTGAAAATGAACCAGACATACAAAAGTTTACATCATTTTATAAATGGATTGATGATTCAATCTCTATTGCAATCCAGCAGTTATCCCCAGCGGGTACGAGATTCTCAGAAAAAATTAACAACATTGTTGAAAGTCATATCTTAGAAAGAAACAAGTACATTCATCAAATACCTATCACGACTACATTTTCTTCAACCGAAGGTTCGATCAAAGGCTATGAAGAAATGAACTATAATTGGAAGTTTGGACATGCACCGACAGATCTAAGCAACGAAGCAAATCATGTTCTTTGGCAAAAAGATAGAAAAGAGAAAGATGGAATTAGAGAAACTCTCAGGACATCGAAAAACAATCACTCAATTCAATCATCCGGATTAATTCGAAGAGAGATAGGGGGATCATCATACATTAGCGATGCATACGCAGTTCGTAAATTTGCAAAAACTTATGATGTCTCCATCGTTTCTCAGCACACAATTCATGGTGGCATCAACTTCGCAAGAAAGAAGAATATGCTACTATTCAAGCAATCAATCGCCCCGGCTGGTGCCATAGGACTGACATCGGGAGCCCCTCAAAACATAATAACCATTGGCGTAGGTACTGGTACGGACATCAATCCCTTATCACGAGGAATCTACAATAAGGATGAGACTCCATATAAAAGAAAGATGCAAGTAGGCGCTAAAGTCGGAAATTTATTTGGTCAAGAATACGGTCATGATATTATTGGGGAAACAATTCTCCCAATTAACATAATGTCTGGAACAATAAGTACAGGATTTAATAGTCTTGTGAGTGGTTCGTATAACCCAGATGTCTATTTGACTAATTTGCATCACGATATTATTGGCAACCATAATGAAACACCGATACAGGGACCCTTCACGGAACAACATGTTGGAGGTTTACAATATAGACATATTGATTTAAATCAATACGATTCCAACACTGGTAGGGTAAACGCTAGAGAAGACAGAGCCGAAGGCTACGGGTTGGTTTTTAAAGATCACCCGTCTCAAGCTGACTCCGACGGATCATTCGGATTTATCGGCGCTGATTATAATTCGTCATACCCAAGCCCTCTTAAGCTAAAGGCTACAAGGTACAGGGATGAGACTGCAAAGCGTCCTGTGAACCTAAGAAATATTAAGACTACGACTAGTTCGTGGAAAGCAGGTAATTACAAAAACGAACTTGAAATCTTTCAAGTTTCTCCGACATTCCAAAAAACATGGGCGATTGAGGCTTATAATGATCCAAATTGGGATATAATACCTCCCTTCATTGCAACAGCGCTACCGCACACAACTCATTATCAAACATTGGTTGGTGTTGCTCCATTTGTATCTGGTAATGTATTTGGAGTTGGTAAGAATGGAAATAGACAACCGGACACCACAAGTCTAACTATGGTTGCTCCTATACCGGGAGTTACTGCGGGTATATCAACTTTTAAGGTAAAAGGAAAAGATTATATAGCTGATGGTGACTCATTCAGACTTACGTCACTAAGTAGCCTCAAAACTTTTGAAGTGGATACGAATGGGTCGTATACCGGAGGCACAGAAAGGATCCAAACTGGATCATCTGATACTGACTTCTACAACAACATTAAAAGTTCTATAGAATCAAACTTGCCCGGTGGCTTTGGCGTTACCTACAATGCTTTTGCCGGATCATTCTCGAAAGGAATCGAATTTAACAATCACTCAGCACAAGGTTTATCGATAACGTCATCTTTGGGTACTGAACTTGATGGTTTGAATTTTACTTTTTCAGCATGGGTGAAAACTCCAGCTACTGCTGGAAGTGTCTACTACATCTATTTTGAGCGAGGATCTGCTGGGAATGGACAAGGGAGAGAATTATTCATTACAGGTACCGGCCAACTAGAGTTTCATTTAAATTATGTAGACAATGCTCCGTCAAATAAACAAGATGAATATCGTTATGCTAATTTTAGACAAAACCATTCAGGATCGCTAACTCACATCGCGATAATAAAAGGAAACGTTGCCTTAGGTGATTCTACCAATGCTTTTCTATACATAAATGGTGTTGCAACTAGTTGGACGTCTACATCTGTGGCTTCCGCTGCAAACCCAACAACACTTAATTCACCTGATTTCTATCATATTGGCTGGAATAATTCTACAAACAATTTCGGCCACACAGACTCTCCGGGCCAAATTGATGAAGTTGTCTTATTAAATATATCAAGTAGCGCTGCTCAAGTAGCAGAGCTTTATAATGGTGCCCGCCAATGGAACACTGGGTCTCTTTCTGCGATTAATTATGGATCAAATGTTGTCGCATATTACTCTTTTGAAGAGGATCTAGGAGATGTTCTAGATGGTAGAACTATCACTGACGAGAAAGGGTTTAGAAATCTTGTTATAACTGATAATGATGGTACAAACAGGCTTACTCAAGAAACCACCACTTTGGCGATAACAATCCCAACAGCTTCATTCACAATAACTCCAAACGCAACCGGTACTTATGGTAACTTAATAATGGCAGTAAATGGCTCCTCTTTTTATTCAGAAGTAGCTGGAACAGGTGGTATCGATGCTGTTGCTGGAGTCTTTAGGTTTTCAAATGACAACGTCATAACAATACCGCGAACAGACCTCACAGGTTCGCAAAGAAATATTGTAACAAGATTCTCGGCACCCGGCGGACCTGAAGTCCAATCGATAGGATATTTAGACGCCTACACACAAACTCATGCTGTCCATAATGCTATGCCTTTCCGTAACCTGTCCGTATTGGGCTCTGGAAGCGGTGAAGAGGGCACCATAAGGGTAGAAGACCACCTTGGACTTAGACGAGGCCTGAGGACCCTTAGAGGGCTTCATATGGGCCAATTTGGTATTGACTCTCAATATGGCGAGATCACATCAGCAAATTATCCTTCAAGCGGATCTTTCAACAAACAACATAGAAATAAGAGCTCTAGGATGGAATATTCAGGCTCGAGCATAATTACTGGTAGTAATTATGACAATGCTTTCATCAACACACCAATACCAAGAAGCGAGCTTCAATACTCGTGGATCCGCAATGCGACATCTGGCGCAGCTGGAACTACGTATGGAGCGCCAGTTCAACGTATTGTTGGATATGCACCAAGAAATGGTGTTGTATCATCCTCAGCGGGATATGTTGAAGCAATTGTCTTTCCAACAGCATCAAGTATTTTCGGGAGTTAATAATGCCAACATTTGTTGATTATGCAGGAATGAATACACTCATTCTATCGACAGGATCTTTTGACGAGAACAATATAATTGAGTCTCAAGTTAATCCCGAGTTCACGCTCACGAACTCGGAAGATGAGTTGGTTGGAATCAATATTCATCGCAATGGCCCTTATGGGTATTCGTCATGGAAACAATTGAGAGTATCGGAAAACCCAGTTACAAGACACCATATTGCTAATAGCACCATGACATTCGTAACACAACCGGGAGCCGTAAGAAATGTTTCCTTGACTGGTGAATTGCGGGTGCGAGATAGAAACTCAGCAATTCAAAGGTTCACAGAACCAGCAATTGCTAAAAAGGCTTTCCCACTAGTTTGGAATGTAGGGCGACACATTAAGGATGAATATGGAAATATCGATTTTGAAACACCAGAGAAGTTTTCTATCATTTCAAGCTATGCCAACCAAGGCATTGGTTTTGCAAATCAAAAAGTAAACGATCTTCACAATTACGATGCAAATGAAAAAGCGTCAGAATATGAAGCTATTTATAGCCTGTACGCTAACGGAGGCTTAAACGACGAAAGCTCTCCGATTACTTATTGGGAGTTTTTACAATACCGAGAGACTGTTTATCCTCACATGAAAAACCAATTTCAAAACGAAAACTTGGAGAGGCCAACGTTCGAGAGCTTCTTTAGACATAGTAGGGCAGATAGGAATAGGATTGTCACGACAAGCAGTTTCGGCTTCGGGCCCGTTAAGGTTTTTGGTTCATACGACGCTGTATCTGATTTTTTATCTCAAAGTACATGGCCACTAGACGAGCATCAAAAATTCTTAATTAGATCTTACAACGATGATACTGACTCTGTGAAATTTGACGGAAATGGGGAGACATCCTATCCTGGCGACGCATCTTTTCAAAGAATGGGCGAAGGTACCTTAATGGCAACCGTTGGCCCTTACGATTCAGATTTAGCGAACTGGACTGGAACTGGTGTTGGGGAGCTTAACTCATCAAATATTGATCATGTCATAACTGCTAAAAATGCAATTGATAGAGCTTTAGGTCCCGGCCCTCTTTATATGCGCCGCATATCTCTATCGAGCTCTGCGTCTATATCCAACCCATCAGGTATGGAAATATACGGAACTGGAAGCACACTAAAGCTGTTCCAAGGCGGAGCCCTCTGGGAAGCTGGGGCTACTCGTCAAATTAAAGATTTGAATGGAAACTACACATCTTCGCCCAAAGAGCCATTCTATGATACGTACGAGCACTACATAGAGGAGGTTCGAAAAAAACATAAAAATTACTCTGTCGTTCCAGAGTTCAGAATGTCTACACAGATAGAAGATTTAATCAAAAACGATGGATCTGTTGAGTTGGATATGTTTGAAGTAACCGGCGGTGTCACAGGGTCAGAGGATTCTTCTAAAGAAAATTTTTATGAAATTTACTCTAATTCAGATTTCATGAGTCAGTTTGAAGTTATCAACGAGGACCATAGAGAATTTGCTAATGGTAAAACCATTTCTCTACGTTGTAAGGTTGTGAAGAAGTTTTTACCATACGATGGATTTTATCCTGCACAAAGAACAGTTGATTTGACGAAAAGATTTTATGATTCTTTTGGTGATCAAATAAGCCTTTTTAATGCCAATGGAGTCCAACTACAAGACTTTAATTATGGAAAACAGATGGTCATGACGCCTTTGTTTGCTCCTGGTATTCTTTTCAATACAATTAAGTCAGGTGTCGCTGTTGATTATCCAATTATCACCAGCAGCCTTAACGTCACATCTGGCTTTGGAGGCGAATATACAATCTTTGATGATTTTGACTATAGAATTCCTTTTGAGGCTTTGATAGACCCGATTACTCACTTAGCCAGCATGCCCCTCACATCAAATGAGCCTCACCCTTCTGGAAATCTTTCTGCATCAGCATTCTTGGACCCTGCCGGAGATGAGTTATACGGATTGATGGCAAATAATTTTTTGGCAGAAGTTCCAGAATTCTTTTTGCCAAACGATAACTTTTCATCCATAGTTTCAAAAAAACAGGGCGAAGGTATCTTGCTCGAAAAAGATATAGTATATGGAATGAGAGTCTACATGCGAAAAACTTCTGATAAAGCAAGATCGATGGTATATCATGAAAATAGTTCTAGTTTACCATATTTTCCTCCACAAGACATCATAACTACAGGTCCAAACAAGTTCAGGGAAAGCTTTACCATGTACTCCAGGCCAAGTGCTTTCGGGCCGCCTAGTTTAGGTTACAACACTGAGAGTTCCAGCAATGATTTTTTTCACTTTGATTCTGATACTAGAATCGATCAACTAGGCGGCGGTGCACTTAACAGTTATGTTCGAGATAGTCGCCATGGTTTTAACTTTCCTTTTACACCTCCATATTACCATGGTGAATCTTGGTGCGACATATGGATCACCGGATCTGGAGAGTTGTTGACAATAAAGCAAATACAAAGCCAGGCGACGTCTAGTTTGACCAGGTTTGATCGATCCTATATTCTTTCTGAAGGTATTACTGATTCACACTTGTCACTTTCGAGAGGGCCTCAATCAATTTTAAATGATAAAATCAACAAAAACGCAGTTCAGTTGACGTCATCTTTAAACATTTTCACCACCGCACAAACAATAGACCAGGAAGATGCAGGAAATATAAATTTTGTTGTAGACACATCTCTAGATCAAGATGCGCGCTGGGTCATACAGACTAAGTTTGAGTGTCCCATGCTTAACTTCAGCCATGTTTCTGGCAGCCAGCACTTAACACTACCGGAATATGGATCAGGTTCAGTTCCACGAGGAATGTGGCATCAACATGGTAGAATACCAGAAAAGAACGAAGGCGTGTTCATGGGTGTCAAACAAATAGAGGAAAATTGGCAACTTAAAGCCATGGGCCGCAATTCAATAATGGAAGATTTAGGAGAAAAACTTGGTTTCTCTGGTAAGTCTACAAAATTAGGCCAAATAAGAACCAGTAAGGTTATTTATGAGGCTGTCGTGGCGGTACCATTTATAGAAGAGCAGGGTAAGAGAAAATTCTTTTTGTTAGATCAGAGCAAAGTAGATACTTTTAGAGCCGCTAAGGGTCCCACCTCCACTGCTTATGAATCTTTAATCTCTGGTGAACCACAGGATCAAATCGGAAGAAGCGTACTGAGACAGCTTGATTCAATGAAAAGATACATCTTTCCTCCATCATTCGACTTCTTAAACAATAGTGACATTGATCCTATCGCTATGTATATATTTCAGTTTTCTCACGTTCTATCTCAACAAGATTTGGCTGACATTTGGCAAAATTTACCACCTGAAATTGGATTGGAGATGGAAGAATCTGAAGTGGCTATTACCCACCCTTTGCTTAAAAAGGAGATTTTAGGTGCAGGCGGAGAAAGCGGGAACACACTTATAGATATACCTAGTAAATTAAAATGGATGGTGTTCAAAGTAAAGCAGAGAGCAGCATCGAACTATTATAAAAAAATCGCAGGTAGAAATCCAATACTTAATACCAACATAGGAAGTTCAAATTCATCAACTGACGAATTCGGAGACACTTCGAATGTTCAGTACAATTGGCCATACGATTTCTTTTCTCTAGTTGAACTGGCAAAGATTGACTCTGAGGTTGAATTTGGTAATTTTGACGAAGACCAAATTAAAAGTTACACAACATCGATCCCAGACTGGCAGCCACAAGAGGCAAGTGCCGACAAGATACAGAATATATTGAGCGACCCAACTGAGTCAGTGGCAGAAACAGCTTCACCGACCAGCACTGGCTTGGCTGCTCAAGGAGGCTCGTCAAATACGCTAGCTGGTGCTCAAACCCCTGGAGGTCCCCAAAGAAAAGGCTTAAAAATTACTGGTGCTAAGAGGGCCGAGACCAATAGAAACTTCGGACAAGTTGGAATCGTTTTAGAATCGGAACAAGATGAATGGCGATATCGTGATTCTGCTGTCGCATTTATGGATAATCTAAAAAGGTCGTCTTTTTCCTCAAGTGTTAGTACTTACTCGTCAGAATCTTCCGTTTCATCCAAAGCTGCTGCTCGAAGAGGTGCCATACGAAAATCTGTACAAGATCATGCTGAATTTTTGCTTGTATACAACTTCATTAATGCAAATGGCACTATTCCTGAAGGTGTCTCGAGCACGCGAATCGAAATGAGAATCGCCGCCGATTTTGCTTTGACAATACCACCAGAATTCAGCAACTTATCAGGTAACTAAGGAGAAAACAAATGACATTTTTTAATAAAAAAACAGAAGTAATGCAAATTGAAATGACTCCTTACGGTCGTTATCTCTATTCAATTGGAAAATTCAAGCCACACTCTTACGAGTTTGTGGATGATGATGTTCTATATCGAGCATCTGGTTCGACAGAAACTCAAGAAGCCGCCCATGCGAGAATCACTAATGAAACTCCAAAATTAAAAATTAATCGAGCGTTCCAAGATGAAGCACCTCAGCAAGAGGCGCCACCTACAATAGACAAAAAGAGGTTGATGCAAAAAAAACAAGACCTTAGGCAAACTGATACCTTTGTATTGGGCAGATCTTCTTACTCAAGCGATATGTTACCACATTTTCAATTGACGATGATAAAAGGAGAGATTTCTGGATCTAAATTGAGCGAAGATGTTAGCCTATCCGGGTTACTAAATCAGAGCGGCGCAATTTTTATTCCCCAAGTAGACATAGATTTTAAACTTATTGTTGAACTAAAAGATGAAATTGTTGACCCTATTTTTGACATGGACATGGCATCAAGCATATTTGAAAATGGTGAGTACTTATCCTTGTCTTATGATGAACCCATAATACATTTAAAAGAATTTAATTCTTTTTATGAAAAAGAAAACTTCGAGATTGAAATATTTGAAGTTAGTGGCTCGACTCTTATACCAAAAAAACAAAGAATCAAACCCTCCTCTATTGTTGAAAATATGGTCTTAACAGATGATGGACTTGTATTTCCTGAATATTTGCAACAAGAGTTTCTAGATGGAGATACTGGAGATCCCACTTCTGATTTCTCTGAGTACTTCTTCGATATAGAAGTCGACAGGGAAATACCTGTGGAAATATTGTGCGAAAGAATACAGACTCTAGAAATTAACAATCAATTTATTGATGAAGAATTGATTTGCCCGGATGTAAGAACTGATAGTTTCAATATTTACTCTACTAATATTAAACCAGACGACTTGGAGAATTGCTAATGCCAAACCATATTATAGGAAAAGAGAATTTACCAAACGTATATATTGATAATATTGTTATTAAAAATAATTCAATAATTGCTACATTATGCATGTACGATCAAGGATCAGGCGCAACGTGGTTCAACAATCGATATATGTCAGACATGAAAGTTCATCTTATTGCAACAAGTAATCTGGATGTAATAAATCAAATTAACTTATCTGGTTCGGGTATAATGGACTTTGATAATGATTTTTTAGTGCATAGTGAAAGAATAAGTATAATAGATTTTTATCAATCTGATGCGAGTGAGGTTGTAGAAAAGTATGAATATATATGCGAATTTGAAATTGATCAGCCAACCTATGGTAACCCTCTCTTAAACCTATATGTGTGCTCAATGGTGAACATAGACTTTTTTAATAACCCACAACTGGATAGGTACTCAGGAGCTGTCACTGGGGAAAAAATATTTGAGGCTCAGAAAGTCCCAGCTGAGTCTGGTTATTTTTACTACCCCGATACCAATGAGGAGTACCCAGGTCCAGTTCACTTTCACGATGAAGAATACATGGAAGCGTCAATCCACACAAGTAATCCTCATAAAATTGTAAGATATGTTCCGGAAACCAATGCTAAAATAAAAGACGAGAGGTCAATATAATGAGCGTCCCAATACACATAGAGGCTGTATCCCAGTCAAAAGAAGGTGCGATAACATTGCTTTGTCACATAGACAAGGAAGCCATTGCAATTGAGTCTTCCGAGGCAGCCAGAATTATATACAAAAATAATCCAGGTCTTTTTAATAAATTAAATTCAAAAACAAAGTTTGTTGGCGGAATCATATATAGAACTGTGGTACCAGAGATAGAATCCGGATTCACCAGATTAGGATCTCCGATTGAATCTTCGAAAGACTATACAGAAACAGAAGTCGCAAATATCTCAATTGCAAACGATCAAATCGTTCCATATACAAGAGTTAAAAATCAAAAGGGGACCATGATAGATGTCGACATGGATAGTTTAAAATTTGAAGATCCATCTTTAATTAAGTTAGAATCAAACAAGAGATTAACTCGAGATGACGTTAGAAGATTTCAAAAAATATCTGAAATATTGCCCTTGAGATTATATCACGAAGAATCTTATGTGGTGGATACCTTTGCATGCAAAGATTATTTTTCTGAAAAAAACATGTCTAGGGATTACTCATATAGAATGAGAGTGGCCGTCGCGACAGATTTTGATGACTATGTCGACTATGTCCTCGGGGAGATCAATCAATCAATTAGTTTCATTTCCAGATATATTTCTTCAATAGTAAGATCAAATTCATATTTTCAAGGATCGTTTAAAAAGAAATTCTCTAAAAGAATATTTAAGTCAATTAATGTAGATTATGAGTCAGAAGATAGAATATTTTTAGATGACCAATCGATTAAGAATTCCGACTTCGGAACGTTGGCTATAAATTATTACAATGCAATGTTGATTTTGGATTCGAACCAAGACCAGGATACGTATGGAAAAGTTATAAAAGCAATATTGCCATTTAGGACCACAACACTAGAGGGGATATATGGAGTGAAAAAAATGCTAACTGATGTTGAAATTACAATAAAGCATCTTTTCAATAGAGATTTGAACACTTACAGTCAGGAAGTTTACCCGGGCAAGACCAACAAGAAAATTAAAATTATAGAGAGCGCAAGAACTCCATTTTTTAATATGCAAAGAAACATCTTAGGATACTACATGTTTAAGCCTCAGCCTGAAAATACCAGTGACTATATAGCATCTTCAGTAATGGAATTGACAGTCGAAGAATATAGGCGCAGATTTGTTGAAGAACAAGCAAAATATTATCCAAGCATAGATCCAGGTCCGTCTGATTATATGTCTTCTAAGCAAAGAAGTGATTTCATGTCTGGCAATAGAGTTTCCTACATAACACCTGAAAGGATTGTAATGGGGAATAGAGGCATGGATGTGAACTCAGGAGTGGCAAACATTGACACTAATTTTATAGCTGACTTAAAAATCTTAAAAGCTGCGGCAGCGGAGCAAAATCAAAGAACTAGGATTGAAAGGCCATATCAACCATCATCAGATTCTCTCTCCTCGTTGGGCGTCTCCATAGGAGAGAGAAAATCTTCTCTAAATGAAAGGGCGTCGGTTGAGAAGGTAGATCCACTCGTCGATGCTTCTCAATATTTAGGTAGTCAAAGTAACTTTCTAATATCTAAAATACTCTCACCCAGCTATATTAGCGTTAATATCGAAGTTAAGAAAGAAGAGACAGCAAAGAAAATTTTATCTTCAATCGCAGCAAAAAGATTTTTACATAGAAACTCCAAATCTACGTCTATAAAAAATATCGAATTAGCAAATCCGAACTCACAAACAAGAAGGATGATAAAAGATGACGCCATTGATTTAATTAAGATTCCTCCTCAAATAAAAAACATGGTAACAAGTAACTTTAGAGAAGATGAGTCGATTGATCCACTCGCCGTTCAAGACACAGCGGCAGTAATAGAGGAGACTCAGGCGAACGTCTATACGATGGTTAAGCTTGCTGGTTTTTCTAGAGACTCAAATGGCAAAATAAACTTATCAGCTCCAAAGTATACTGAAGTAACAGAGGAAGATATGATCTTAGGCGGAATTTTAATTAAAGCAGTGGAATATGAAAATGCCGATCTTGGTATTGTAAAAGATAATTATTCCGGAACTATTTATGATAACCTAACCTATGTGAGGAGAGCAGATGAAATTTGATAACTATTTTGAAAAAGACATTTTAGCACCAGCAATCGATATCGGATCGGACAACAGAAAATTTCAAAGATCTATTAAATTCATCAAGCAAGATCGCTATAAGGCCGGAGTGCTTTTTTATCTGGGCGAGATTCAAGCGGCTGCTCAATCCATCGCTGCGCCAACTAATTCTGGCGCCCAACAAGCAACTGGTACCACAACACAGAGTGGGTACTGATGCCAAAATTTATCGATACAGAAAACGTAATCACCACTCTTGGAAGCGAACCAGACAAGTTAAGAGCGGAAGTTGGTAAATACTTAGATGCCAACGGCGCTAATAGTAATTGTGGCAACAGTTATGTATCTATGTCCGCTACAGAGGCGACAGATGTTGACACTTCTATATTCTCAAAAAAGAGATATGTCGGTAGGATTGTTGCTAACAATGATGTTTTTCGCGACATT
>TARA_R110002153_G_scaffold17835_5_pt1 | contig 14616 bp, 14 predicted proteins | sample TARA_R110002153 | Tara Oceans TARA_R110002153 (sample SAMEA4398193) | marine metagenome | biome: Polar Biome; feature: [SRF] surface water layer (ENVO:00010504); material: water (ENVO:00002006), including particulate matter (ENVO:01000060) such as... | depth 5 m
TGCGTACATCAGGATCATCATGATAAAAACGATACTGACATTATTCAACCTGCTCCACCAAAGTCCCAGTGAATAACGTACCAAAGAATCAAAACTGCTGCGGTGATCTAAGCTATTGTGAGTGTCGGCGATTAACGCAAAATTGACCATAACAAAAAGTTTGGCTGCCACAAATGTCATTCCCCAAACTAAAAACAAGCCAAGGGTTGACCACCATATCCATGCACCTGCTGAAACCATAGGCAAAGCGAACATCCCAGCTCCTAACGCACCGCCAGCAACTAACAGTATGCCGTTCCACAATGGCGTAGTCTTAACCATAGATGTGACTAGCCTGCATGGGACAACACTTCTTTTTTATTGTGGACCAGTCGAGTAGACCATGGAATAGGGTTACGTAACGCATGATGAGCCATACAAGCCCCCTCTGCCTCTTGTAATAGGCCCAATATACGCTCTTCAGGCTCATCACTTTCAATGATAACGTGGGTTTCAACGTGCAGACACTCCCCCTCAGTGGTATGCCCTAGCTCTCTCATAGTGCCCAAATTAGTCATAAATTTAATGCTTTGCTCTAAACGCAAACTATCAACTGTAATTTTTCGAGCAGTTAGAATGTCAGTTAAATGTGTCATTAAGCAAAAACCGATCCCCGCTGCGAAGAACGCCAAAGGCGGTGGTGCTGTGTCATCACCAACAGGTGGTTGTTCATCACAATAGAGCTTTACCGGACTAAAACCAGGAATATTGACTTGCACAGTACCGGTTTTTTGTTGCTTATTACCCGCTTCGGCGACCAAATTCACTTCAAATTTTAATGCTTCTGGAGGTTTGGATTTTTTAAACGGCGCAGGTGTGAATTGAGTGGGCACGGGCTGTGTATCGCCCTGCTCGCCAACTTTATAATGCTTTTTCATGACATTCCTTACTCGTTCTTGTATGCAACTACGAGTAACACGCAAGGTTTGTTAAGTCAAAAGCAAAAGAGGCAGTGTCTGGGGTAGCCACTACCATTACTCTTGGAAAACTCTTCTTTCAAAAAATTTAAATTAGATTATAGATTCCAACAACCCTGCCCTAGAAAGAATCTGTAATTCCTCTACATAATTAAAGATAAAAAAGAACATTTAAGCAATAAAAACTGTCAGTTTTTTTTACAAATGCGTAATCAAAAAAACAACATCAACACCTAACAATCTGTTTATATTGAGTATTTTTACATGGCCCAACAATTGCTTACCTGCAGATTGTATTTTTAAATTTGCCAGAGGGAATTAACCGTATCTGGCTTTTCATTAGCTAAATTACATAATTTTATAAAAGGAATATTTCTATGAAGAAACAATTAATGAGTTCAACAATTTTAGGGGCGCTAGCCCTAGTCGTTTCAACTATATCCATCGCGGTGCCTATTACAGATGTTCAGGAATACATAAACAACACGCCTACTGAGTTTTTTGTTATCGACGATGCCTCTAAATATGGCTTTCCTTATTACCGTGAGTATAACGAAGATTGGGGGTGGGTACATAACGGTATTGTTGGGTCAGGCTTTACTTCAATTACACTTGATATATCAGCATTCGATGTAGACTTCGGTTTAGATGATGGTGAACTTGACATGATTGAGATTTATGACGGTTCTAGCTGGGTTTCTTTTGGAAATTTAAATGGGTTGGATGATTTATGGGGTTTCACTTCATTCGATTTAAGCGGATACGCATGGGCAGAAGCTCAGGTTAATGCTGGTCTCCAAGTCAGAATGGACATTGATACGTTAGTAGAAGGTTGGCTAGTTACTCTTGGTCGAGCTGCATTAAGTGTTGATGGTGGAGATCAAGTTTGTGTTCCAATTCCTGGAGTTCCTTGTGAGAGTGTTGATGTTCCTGAACCAACAAGCATTGTGCTACTAAGCTTAGGTTTGGTAGGGTTAGGACTTTCACGTAAATTTAATAAATAACCTATTTATTAAAAAAAGTCCCTAATAATTTGAGTTGGGTTGATGACCTATTTGGGTTCTGTTTTGCAGAGCCCTTTTTTTTATAACGCCGCTACTTATTCGAGCCTGAAATATTGAAGAGCCATACTAAATCAGCTTTGTAGTCAACTATGGCTGCTTTCTGATAAAAATAAAAACATCTATCTGTCCGTAATCCATAGGATCAGTGTCTGTCCCCTTTGCTCTTGTAATTTCAAAAATTCAGCACCTTGCTCCTCTGTTTCAAAAGGATTCAAAACGGAACTGCCCCTAATTTATATTCAAACTTTTTACAACCCTTGCTCGACTACTATTATGAACCTTAAAAATAGAGAGTGTAGTTATGAAAAAATTGATCATTATCGGTTTGATGAGCGCGACCATCTTTGGCGCAACAGCAGGAATGGTGCAAAGCGTTGCTGACGATCTTAAGCCCACACACCTTGAATTATTAGAGCAAGCCATTCACGGGAATGACTACCAGACTGTATCCAACATGCTCGACAATGGACTAGATATCAATGCAGTGATTGAAGGGGATGGCACCTTGTTGATTATGGCCATTCAGGCGGGTCATGAAGCGATGGTATATGGGCTAATTGATGCCGGTGCCGATGTTAATCAGGCTGTTATCGCAGATGGTAACCCACTGATAAACGCCGCAATGACGAACAACGTAAGCGTGGCACAACGTTTATTCGATGAAGGAGCCTTGGTGGATGCGATTGTTGAACATGACGAAACGGCTCTGATAAATGCGTCACGAAAGGGACATTTTGAGATGGTGAAGTTTCTCGTCGAAAACGGCGCTGATGTTAATTTGGGCGTGAATGTCAAAACCGTTAAGGGCAATATTTACCGTAGCCCGCTCAACGGTGCGAAGACTACTAAAATTCGTGATTACTTGTTGAGCGTGGGTGCCAAAGTGTAGCAGCGTAGCCTCCTTTCACTGAAAATTCCGTACGATCTCTACTGGTGCAGGCACTTTTACATCAGCCCTTATCCAACGTTCATCGTACGTCGTCTATTTCTGAAGCATAAAAAACACAAGAAGAGAAGTAGGCTGGAGTGAGAATTCTGATGCTACCCGGAATTTAAAACAACACTGCCCCGCAGCTCAGTTTCTGATATATAGAATAAAAGGTAATAGCGTCAATGACTCTATTACCTTTTATTTCGGAGCAATTAATTGATGGAAAATTCGTCAAACAACTGCACTTCAGAATTTAAATCAGTAGGGTCAAATACATAGCTTTGCACTGTCCCCGTTCCTGTGTCCAAAATTGAAAATACAGATAATGTATTACTCGTCATAAACGGCAGGTTTGGATAGTCTTCGTTTTCTAAACTCATTGGACTAAATACCGTTGGAAAACTCATAACACGGTTTTGAGGATCACCATTTGGTGGGTAATTTTCAATTGACCATCGAGGGCTTTCTGAATTCACATCAGTCCAAAAATCCGCATAGCTAGAACGTACATCTTTTGTATAAATACCACTGCTGTCTACGTAATATGCACCGTAAGAATTACCCACGTTAGAGCTTTCTAAATAATGCAGACTGTCAACTTGAGCACGATTCCATAAATGAGAATGACCAATGTGAACCAAATTAACATCGTTTTCCAACAATAATGGTTCAATGTCATTTAACCATACATCTTGATCAAGTGGATATTGGTAGCGAACTTCCACTACGTTTTCAAGCATTGGCTCAACCGTATTAGTCCAAACATCAACAGTCAGAGGAAAAGTAATTTCAGTAATAGATTCAGTACCTTGAGTATCAACTTCCACAAGCTGCATAACAGGCTGAGATAACACAGGAACTGTGTTGTCTCCCAATCCAAACACACCTTGATGGGCCATTACCACTTTATACTTGGTATTCTTAAAAGCATCCGTTTGCATCACTGACTCTAGCCAAGCGTATTGATCTGAATTTTTATCAAAACGCTCAAATAAAAACTCACCAAATCCCCATAGTGAAGGATCTTCAAGAGTACTCAAACCTTCCATAAATTTAGATTTGCTTGCGCCTGAAACACTCCATGAACGCCAAATTCTTGAAACGTTCATTGAAATAATAAACACGTCACCAAATGATGTTGCATAGTATTCTTCACCACCTTGACCATCATCTGGGAAAGAAAATATATCTAAGAAATTCGTTTGGTTATTAGATTGGTCAGCAATCCACTGTACTTTTATTGCTGCGTCATTAGATGGGTTAACATCAGCTTTTACCTGCTCGTAAGCAGCCTCTGCATACCAGGCTGGTTGTGGATCATTAAAACTACCATTAAGGGTGTACTCATTATCAGTTGGATTATAACGGCCCATTACCTCATGGTTACCTATGCTGCCAAATAAAGGCGAGTGCTGCAGTATTTCCCCACCATTGTAAGGGAAACCAGGAAAGTACTTTTGATAATGCCCCTGTAACGCAGGGAAGAATCCCGGTGCATTATCTTTAGCTTGATCAAACCACTCTGAAGCACGATCAGGTACGTTAACAAAATCACCTGCAAATAAAACCGCATCAGGTATGCCAACGGTTTCAACGACTTTTTGATAATTTGCTACAACATTCTTTTTAGATTGTAAGTCTGAAGTTAGCAGAATTTTTAACGGAGCATTTTTTGCTGGTGTCGGTGCTAAGGTAAAAGTATTGCTCGCAAATTCAAATCCATCTTCATCGATACTAGAAACAGAATAATCGACTCGCTCACCTTGGGTCAAACCTTCAGCCGTAGCTTCATGGCGATAAACCGCACGATAGGTTATAGCATCATAAGTTTTACCAAATTGCTGAGAAGAGGCATCTTCCATCATACGACTTAACTGTGTAGTAGTTACCTCGTTAGTAGCAGCATCACCATAGGTTAAAGTGTGCTTTGAACCTTCAAAATTAGTAAACCAAACGACATTGACTGAACTATCGGTTGGAACTTGCAAAAAGGGATCACTCAATAGCGCGTATTCAGCATTGATAATAATCGGTACTTCGACAGGCACTTCAACTTCAACTATTTTTTCGTCCTCACAGCCAAACAAAATAATTCCCAAACACAATCCCCCTAGTGAGCGGGTCGTCGACAAAATAGTTTTTATCATGATTTTTCCAATAAGTATGAGTCTATCTTTTAATAAAGTGTTCAAAGTGAATAGATTTATTTTGGTTCTAAATACACTTTGAACAAACTGGTTCAAACACCGAAAACCGCCATCCAAAATGCTACAAATATAATATTCGACTGGAGCATATTTACGATGAATAAACGATGTTAGGAAAACGGTAGCAGAAGAAAAAGACAAATAGATTACACATTAAAATCGTCATAAAAACTTCATAATGCAATGATTTAAAAGCTCCTAATTGACGTAATTTGTCGCTTCGACCTAATGGAATTTTGAAAACCTGCGGGGTCACCCGGCAGGTTCCTGACTCTGACGATTTCAACGAACCTGAAAATCCTCAAGTCAGCCTCCGAGTTCATGTTCAGCTATGCTGAAAAGTGCTCAAACCATCACAAACGGGAGGCTGTTATGTCATTTTACTGCGGCATTGACTTACATTCAAATCACGTCGTGGTTGTCACCGATGAAGAGGATAACAAGGTTGTGGATAAGCGTATCGACAACAATTTAAACGCCACACTTGCGCTGCTCGCACCTTACAAGGAACAGATAAAAGCGGTGGCCATTGAATCTACCTTTAACTGGTATTGGTTAGGAAGTATCGGGGTCAGAACAACATTAATTAAGTAAATGATAAAATAATCATGATCTGCCCCCGCAGGTCTTATTTTTCTGGTTTTAACTTCGCTTTAAATTTCGTACTCGAATGCAGCCAAATCGGGGCTGTCATTTCACGCAAGTACAACTCTTTTACGACGTCATTTTTCTGTAATTGTGCGTCTTTCCAATCATGCCACTGGAAACCAAGCCTATTCGAGTGGTAAACCCAATCCCAGTTGATATAACTGATAGCCTTAATTTCAGGGTTTTGGGCAACCATATCAAAGAATGGGCCATACCATGTATCCCAGCTTTTTTGCCCCTCTTCAACACCAACGTAACGAGGTGTGGTCTCGCCAATCATGACGGGTTTGCTACGCTCGGCAGCCATTTTGTAAAATTGAGCTAACCAAGGGTTGGTGATTTCTTCTGGTGAAAAGATATCAACAGCCCACCAGTCTGCGTAATCATCACCTGGATAATATTCCATTAATTCGTCAAACGACACGAATCCTGCAGAACCACCTGCCGAGCACCAAACAGTGACTACGTTTTGCATATTTCGGGCACGAATTTTATCGGTCAAACGTTTAAATGTGCCTACATAACCTTGTGCATCATAACCGTTCCACGACCCTTCAAATTCATAACCAATTCTTAAATAGGCAGGCACGTTTAGCGCGCTGAGCTTATCAAGAAAATACTCAATATTGTCATCAAATTCACCGGCGGCAACCCGTGTGGCCATGCCAATACCTTTGTCGTTACCACCATTAAAACTAATACCAATTTGTTGAACCGTTTTAAAGTTTATGTTTTCAGTAGATCCCTTAAGCGCTTCGTCATACCACCTGTCGATGGATGATTTATCAGCGCTGATGCCAACGTAGCTCATGTAGATTAGTGGTTGATTATTTTCCGGAAATAATGACGAATACTCAGCAAAACTATCCGAATCTTGGCCAGCACCATGAATAATTTGAGAGAGAGGTTCTAGTGGCGCACCAAAATAGCTACGGGGTACATACTTATCAGCCACATTAATCATATCAGGCGTGTAATCTACTCCAGTTGGCACACTTTGTTTTGTAGAAGAATTTTTTGCAGAGCCACAAGCCAGTAAAAAGCTAGTCATGAAAATCATGGACAATGTTTGTAGTTTTACTGTCCGTTTTGTTATCGAGTTTTTCACCTAATGTTCCTTGAAAACTAAAGTTTTTGATTTTAGTCTTGTATATTTTTCTCTACTGTAAATAAACTCGAGCGAACTGAAAAGCACCCAAGTATTGCGAGAATTGGTTTAAAGCTTACTTAATTTAGTTGTCTTAAAATCATTGAGTTGTGGGGGTTAAAAAACTAAATCAACGGTTCTGCCCTCCGCAGGGCGCTTCTGTTAATTTTTGTTTATGTAGAGGGATTTGAATTTATACTAAATATGGAGCAAAATTAAGAAGTTAAGTGTTACTCCAATGAGCCTCAACTTAGAGCAAAAAAGCCCACGCATAGACTTAAAATATTATAAAAAAACCCAACGAAGTGAGTCGCTGGGTTTATACGTGACTGTTAATTCATTATCTAAAGGTCACTTCACGCAACAATGAGTTTCCTGATAAGTGTCGCATTATCACTCTTTCGCCACTCTCCTCTTCCATTTTAGCGATGCTACTTTTAGCCCACTTCATATACGCTTCGTAACGTTCATCTTCTTGTTTATTGGTAGCCATTTCACTAAAAATACTGACCAAATACATATCAGGCTCACCCTTCCTAGGATGTTGATTTATTAGAATTTTATAATCTGAAATCCATCCTTTTGATTTTGAAAATTCCATTGACTCCTGCCATTTCCCCTTAAGATGTGTGGCATAGTTCAACCATTGTCCGTCAACAATTTCAATTGATGATACTTCCCAGTAATTTCCATTTTTAAATACTCTTTCATCTTCTGCTAGTGCATTAAAAGCCAAAAAACTAAATAACAAAGCTAGCGTTGTAGTTTTTACTATTTGTGCTTTCATTTGTTTCTTTCCTTGTTACACATGAATCGTTCAGATTTCAAACAAACCTGATTATGACATCACGGTTGAATCAAGCTTAGACCCGTACAAAAATTAAACAAATCGATTATATGTGCAATAGGCTTAATAAGTGATTTCAAGCAAGGTTGGAACACTGCTAGGGTAGTCTTAGTTACTAATTTTATCTTTTTAACCGAATATCGACTTATCCGAAGGTGATCAATATGGTCATTGAGGAAGCATATGTTCATTTTTTAATACACGAACGGAATCTTGTAAAACACCAATTACATCAAATTATTCATTTGGCAGGAAGTAGCAGGTTCAATCTGACCCCAATATTCCAAGAATAAGCCATTTTTTGCTGAAACTTTAAAGGCGGAAGAACACGGCTTTGCCGCTAAAACATATGCTTCGCACTCTAAGTAGAATTTTAAATACTGTACTTATTTGACAACAGCATGTACGGTAATTTTTCAATCCAAATTGTGATGCCAGATTTCAAATCACAGGGAGTTCTAATTTAAAATGGATGAAATAAAACAAAAAATAGCTCTGTTTATCGATGCTGATAATGCACCCGCTAGTAAATTCGAAAAGGTGCTGAGTGAAGTAGCAAAATACGGCTTAGTGACAATCCGCAAAGCTTACGGCAACTGGAAATCTCCCACACTTAAGGGATGGGAAGAGTTACTTCATGAACATGCAATCCAACCTATCCAGCAGTACGACCTAACCAAAGGCAAAAACGCCTCTGATATCGCTATGGTGATTGACGCCATGGACATCATGTACACCAAAGAAATAGATGTAATGTGCTTTATTTCATCTGACAGCGACTTCACACCAATGGTCACAAGAGCCTTAGCCGAAGGAAAAGTAGTGTTAGGATTTGGAGAGCGAAAAACGCCCTCACCTTTTGTGAATGCCTGTTCAAAATTTCTATTCCTTGATGAACCCGAAACAGAAGAAGCTGAAAAAGAGCCAAAGCCCAAAAACCTAAAATCTGACACAAAACTAATTAACCTACTACGACAAGCAATCGAAGCCACCGAAGACGACGAAGGCTGGGCAGCCCTCGGCCCCGTCGGTTCAAACATATCAAACAGAACCTCATTTGATTGCCGAAATTACGGTTTTAAAAACCTAAGCAGTTTGTTTAAAGAAGTTGATCTATTCGAACTTAAGCTAGGCCAAGGAAGAACATACATGGTCAGAGATGCTCGAAAGTGCAAAAACAATCGTAGTGATTGATTTGGAACTGCTTCCTTTAATTCTTTTCTTAAATTGGATCTGCTTCCATTTATTACAGATAGCTTTTTAAAATCAACGGCTCCCAATGAATCCCTCTTTTAATTTTCAATGCGCAAGGTAACAAAATGGACAAGGTTTATATAAAAAAGGAGTATTCAGTAAAATTCGCTGAATTAGCCGTAAAAGAAGAAATTAGAGATGTGCAAGTTAGTTTTGGAAATGAGGATTTTAGGTTGTCTTTTGTTGAAAGCGATCCAACTAAAAAATACCATAAGCAATGTCCAATGAACATAGAGGTAATTTCAATACACAATGTTATACCTCGAAAAATTCCTGATATATTACTAAAGGTATCTCAGGGTTATCAGCCCTATGAAGCCGAAAAAGCTAATACTTTTGCAGATTTGGTAGCAAAAGGCGGTCCTTGTTATGGTCTCGAAAAATATCCGAACCCTTTAATAGATTTTTTAAGGCCTATTCAGAAATCTCATAGTTCATTTATCAAAGCCATTATGACCACTTTATCTTATCGTTGTTTTGACACCAGAAATTTACATTCTATAAATAAAGGTTGGGGTCTTAGTTGTAGCTTTGATTATGATAATTGGTTTAGATTGCCTACTGGAGGTTCTTTCTCTCTCCATAAAGTTGAAAGTCCACCTATGATAAATAGTTTTTTTGAAAACTCAGATTCCATTGCAGAAGTTATTACCTTGCCACCTTTTACTTTTTTGCCGATAGAGTTATTAAGTGAAGCAAAGAAAGTTCGTAGTTATAGCGCTAGGAGCTCTCTTGTTATTGCAGTTACAGCATTAGAGGTAAAGTTAAAAGATTTCATTTCTAGAAAGGTAGATGGTGGTGAGTGGCTTGTTAATAATCTCCAATCTCCACCTATTGACAAGATACTTAAGGACTACATACCTACTCTTGTTGATAATAAAGATGAATATATTAGCCTGATAAATGAGTATATGCCTGAAATAACCAATATCGTTTCGGTAAGGAATAAAATAACGCATCTTGGTCATGAAGTAACCGGCACAAAGGTACAAAGTTATATAGATTGCATTGAAAAGGTAATGTATTTATTGGATTTTCAATGTGGTTGTCAATGGGCAAAACCACCCTATGAACTGCCTTAATAGAGTAAAAATAGTCATTGTTATAAAAAGCGGCAGAGTTAATTAATAACTTTATCGGCAAAACCGATGCTCTTGCCCTTACCCCTCGCATCTATGTTCGCCAATTATCTGGTGAATTTAGTGGGGCAATTTGCAAGGACGCAAATTGAGTTTTCCGTCGTCGGGAACGACTGAAAACGACCTGCTAAATTTACCAGATAATTGGAAGAAGAACATAACCGGCGAGCGGCCTTTCTTGCTTACTTCTTTTGGCTGTAGAAAAGAAGTAAGTCGCACAGAAGGGATTCTGTGAGATACCTGCCATGGATGGCAGTGCCCGACAGGGCATAAAACCCTATAGGTAACACCAACCTTAAAAGGTGTTACCTAACTCAACAAAGCGAAGCGCGAATTAATCCCGCTTATTATTAGCCTGCCGCACTCTATGCTTCTTAACCGACCGCCTCATACGACTAATCTTCACATGATCCAACTTACCGGGATCAATCTTAATCAAAGTCTCTGTCTCAGCAGGCAGTTGCACACTTTCTCTTAGGGTATTTAAATCAGGTAAACCTAATTCTACCCAGCCACCTTGAGGTAAACGTTTTTGTAATTCTAGGGTGCCATAACGCACTCTCATCAAACGGCTTACTTGTACGCCTTGAGATTCCCATAAACGTCTAACTTCACGGTTTCTGCCTTCAGACAAACTGACGTTAAACCAAGTGTTTGTGCTTTCTTCGTCACCAGGCCTTTTAACAATATTGGTAAATTTGGCTTCGCCGTCTTCTAGTTGCACACCTTTAGTTAGGCGTTTAAGCATTTTATCTTCTACTTCACCAAACACCCGCACCGCATACTCGCGCTCGACTTCGTGTGAGGGGTGCATAAGGCGGTTGGCCAGTTCGCCATCATTGGTGAATAACAATAATCCACTGGTATTAATATCTAAACGTCCTACTGCGATCCAGCGGCCGTTTTTGATTACTGGCAGTCGGTCAAATACAGTTGCACGGCCTTCGGGATCTTTGCGGCTACACAGTTCACCTTCGGGTTTGTTGTACATCAAGACTCGGCAAGCAGGTGTGTCATTGGATTTGTTAAGGGCATTACCATCGACGCGAATTTTATCTGCAGGTTCAACCCTGTCACCTAAAGTTGCCAATTTACCGTTAACAGAAATACGCCCTGCTTCTATCCATCTTTCCATTTCACGGCGCGAACCGGTTCCAGCGTTAGCTAGTACTTTTTGTAATTTATCACTCATTAATGTATTTGCTCTGATCCGTCTGGAGGAGTGGGCAAGGTCGCCTCCCCTGCTACAGACTCTGTTGGTTTACCTTTAGTTGCGACATCTTGCACGGCATCGCTTAAAAGAATGTTTAGTGGTTCGTCAGATCCTTCGGACGTAATAAAATCGTCACTACTGGGTAATTCACTCAAGCTTTTTAACCCGAAGTAATCTAAAAATATTTTGGTTGTGGCGTATAAAGAGGGGCGCCCCGGTACTTCTTTGTGTCCTATAACTTTTATCCAGCCTCTTTCACCTAAGGTTTTCATAATTTGACTACTAACAGAAACTCCCCGTACGTCTTCAATTTCGCCACGGGTAATAGGTTGCCTGTACGCCACTAACGACAAAGTTTCTAACATCGCCCGTGAATAACGGGGCGCGTTTTCTTGCCATAACTTACCTAACCAAGGGCTAAGGCTATCCATAGATTGAAAACGATAACCTGATGCGACTTCAACTAACTGTATGCCTCTGGCTTGATAATCTAACTGTAGCTCTTTAAGTGTATCCTTGAGCATGGTTTTACTCACCTCTAGTCCTGCTAGTACACTTAGTTGCAGTTGTTCTTGAGTAAGAGGTTCGTCAGCCACAAAAATAGCGGCTTCGACTAGTTGTTTAAGTTGTACTCTGGATATTTTAGCCATCTAGTTCGGCCTCAGCATATTTAATCGGGCCACTCATTTTGATATGAATGTTGGCATAGGGCTGGGCTTGCACTAGCTCAATTAAACTTTCTTTGGCTAACTCTAAAATAGCTAAAAAGGTCACTACTACTCCTGCCTTGCCTTCACTAGCATGAAACAATTCATCAAAACCGGTAAAGTGATCAGCCGAAATCTGCTCCAAAATCAAACTCATACGCTCACGAGTAGACAAGGTTTCTTTTTCAATATGGTGATGTTCAAAAGCTTGTGCTCTTTGCATCGCCCCTTGAAATCCTAAGACTAATTCTTGCAAACTGACACTAGGTAAAATGCGAATAGGTTCGACAGAGGGAGCGGTTTGTACGTTAACAGTGAACACGTCCCTTTCTTGTCTGGGAATACTATCTAACTCTTGAGCAGCATGTTTGATGCGCTCGTATTCTTTTAAACGGCGGATAAGCTCGGCACGGGGATCATCTTCGTCTTCTTCCGCATCGGGGCGCTTGGGCAACAACATCCGCGATTTTACTTCCGCTAAAATAGCCGCCATTAATAAATATTCGGCCGCCAGTTCTAGTTTAATATCCTTCATCAGCTCAACATATTCCATGTATTGCTGAGTGACTTGATACACAGGTAAATTAACGATATCGAATTTTTGTTTGCGAATTAAGTACAACAATAAGTCCAGAGGCCCTTCAAAGGCTTCCAAAATTAATTCAAGTGCATCAGGAGGAATGTATAGGTCTTCAGGTTTCTCAATCAACGCTTCGCCATTAATAAACGCCAGAGGCAACGGTTGTTGCACTGGCTCATTGGCTAGGTTAGATGCTGAAAAAGAAGAATTATCTGCAGACATAAAAGGTGACTAGGTGTCTAAACAAAAGGGCTAGTGTCGCCACTGCCTTCTCTGATAATAGTATTTTCACCTTCTGACATATCAATCACAGTGGTGGGCTGTTCACCTAAAAATCCACCATGAATGATCAAGCCCACTTGTTTTTCTAATTCATCACGTATGTCATCAGGATTAGATTCTGCAATCAATGCACCTGGCAAAATAAGGGTAGTCGACATTAACGGTTCGCCTAACTCCTCCAAAAGTGCCAAGGCAATTTTGTTGTCTGGGATCCTGATACCAATGGTTCTGCGTTTGGGGTTTTGGAGTCTTTTAGGCACTTCTTTAGTGGCTTTTAGGATAAAAGTGTAAGGACCTGGGGTGTTATTTTTGATCATTCGAAAAGCAGTATTGTCGACTCTGGCATATTCAGACAACTCAGACATGTCACGACACATCAGCGTGAAATTATGATCTTTATCAATTTGACGAATACGGCAAAGTTGTTCGAGGGCAGCTTTGTCATTCATATGACAACCGATGGAATAACCAGAATCTGTGGGATATACCACCACAGCGCCTTGATGAATTAATTCACAAGCTTGTTTGATCAAACGTACTTGCGGATTCTCGGGATGAATATAAAAAAACTGACTCATAACTTTATTCCTATTCTACTATCGCAGCAGTATTGCCTGTTAAGTTGTGTAATAACTAGCAGGCCATCTGTTAGCTAGTTTTTATTACCCAGCAAGAGACCAATCATGCCATATTGGCACAAGTTGTTCTGGAAGCGTAAGGTTTTTGCCTAATTCAGTCCAGCGGTTTGGATAATGAAAATCAGAACCACTGGATGCTTGTAAATTGTGTTCGCTGGCCATATCAGCCAACAGTTTTTTGCGCTCTGGAGTTAAATGGGAATGAACAACCTCCATCCCGTCTCCACCAGCCATGGCGAATTCGGCAACCAATCGTTTTAACCATTTAGTGGTCATATCATAATGCCCTGGATGAGCCAATACAGCCTTACCACCAGCATCGTGTATCCAGGTGATCGCTTCTGCTATTTCAATCCACTGCGGCTTAACATGGGCTTTTTTGCCTTTGCCTAAATACTTCTTAAATACCGTATCAAAGTCTTTTACCACTTGGCGTTGTACTAATACTCTAGCAAAGTGCGCTCGAGTGATTTGGCCCACGCCCGCCATTAACTTTGCATCTTCGAATACATTGTCGATACCTACTTTGGCAAGTTTGTCAGACATTTGCTGAGCCCGCCTGTCACGCTCTTTACTTTGTTGGTCTAAGCGAGCCAAAAACTGAGTATTAGTATGATCGACATTTAAACCCAAAATATGAATATCAAAGTTATGCCAAGAAGTAGATATTTCGACACCAGACATGATTTGCATCGAACGTTTTTGGGCAGTCTGATAATCCAGCGCCTCTTGAATACCGTTAACCGTGTCATGGTCGGTAATAGCTAAAACATCGACTTGCATATTGTGCGCGCGATCAATCAACTCTTTAGGCGTAAGGTGCCCATCAGAATAATGTGTATGGCTGTGCAGGTCGATTTTCATTCTATGGTAACTTTTATTAATTATTTTTATTTCTGATTAAGATTAATTTGAGTGTTGACATAGAAGCGTTTTTGTTTTCTTCTATGCACTCAAAAATTTATGTTGCTTGGCGCTATTATACTGATCCGCAGCCGAATAA
>TARA_R110002153_G_scaffold48791_5_pt1 | contig 14616 bp, 14 predicted proteins | sample TARA_R110002153 | Tara Oceans TARA_R110002153 (sample SAMEA4398193) | marine metagenome | biome: Polar Biome; feature: [SRF] surface water layer (ENVO:00010504); material: water (ENVO:00002006), including particulate matter (ENVO:01000060) such as... | depth 5 m
AGGACTTGGTGGTATGCGTACTGCTGAGAAGTGGAAGGGTGTAGCTAGAGATAACTTAAAGTAGGAAAATGGCTCTTAACGATAAACAAGAGAAGTTTGCACAGGCATATGTACTCTACCGGAATGCCACTGAAGCTGCTAAGGCTGCAGGGTATGCCGGTAGGTCTGCCTACAATCAAGGAAGTAGGCTTTTAAAAAGCAATGAAGTAAAAGAAAGGATTGAAGACCTTGAAAAAGAGATGGAGACATCTATTGATTATGTTTCTGAGATTGAAAAGCAGTATACTTATGCTACCAACAATAATCACACTAACTCTGCGCTTAAAGCACTTGAACTTCTTAGTAGGCTACGTACTCCTACGGACGAAGATGCACCTACTACTATTGAGGAAGTGGAAGAAGATATCGTTAAAAGTCTCGAATTATTGGGTGAAGAAAGAACCATTAAACTTTTCACAAAGTGTTCTTGGTTCGATGATCAAGAAGAAGAGATGGAAGAGTTACTTGAAGAAGTTGAGGAGCTAGAAGAAACTTTAGATGAATTAGACGAAGAAGGACTACCAGAAGATAATTCTTGATAGTCCTTCTTATAACTAGGTCTTCCCCTCCCCAGTTTATTTTAAATACTTATTTGTAGCTCCACACGGTAGGTCTAGGTGATGTATCTGAGTTTACTATATTATCTATATGAATAAATCTTTTGTTGTGTGGACCACGCTGGGCTACACCGATCCCTGTAAAGCCGTGTAGCATAGCCATCCTAATTAAATCATAAGCTAGATTGCCTGATACAGCTACATCTACAGCTTGACCTAAGATGTGTGCTGAATTAGGTGATCCACCAATAACTGTATTATACGCTACATCCCTATACCCAGAGGTGATCGTCATAGGTCTTCCATAGTCGTCACGAAGACGATGTAACTGTGTCATAAACTCTTCGTTCATAAAACACTCGCCTGTACCTTTACAGCTTAATTCTTCTTTAGTAAAATATTTCCAAGAATTTTTATCATTTGACATTACTTAACCATTCTTTCCAGTAAGTTATCTAACTTAGTTTCTAAGCGATCAAATCTAATCATAATCTGTCTCAGGTCTTTATCTACATCGTCCTTTAGAGCGTAGTCCCTAGCTATGTCTTCACGAGTACGGCTGACAAGCACACGAGTTTCTTCTATACGTGTATTTACCCCCCGTATCCACCATACCATAGCACCAGCAACCACACTGAGTAGTAAGTTCCATAACATTGTAGCTTCTGGCATTTTATTCTCCTATTTCTATATCTGGAAGTTCTTTAGATAAATCTCTTCCTAAATAAAATAGTTCTATTTCTCTAAAATAATCTCTTAGTTCGACAAGATCATTTGAATATGTTTTACCTGTTTTAAGAATAAGATCATTATTAATATCAGCCCAAAATTTATTATTAGTTGATAGAACAATAGGAACAGACTTACTATTAAGGAATGATCTAAAGTCTTTAGTGGAAGGAGCTACACCTCTTAAACTTTTAGATTTAAGAATTTTATATAATTCTTGTCTTGGAATTATATCTTCCATATTAGAAAGAAGTTTTGATAATCCTTTTTGTCCCTCAAATTGAGAGTCTAGTTGATCAGCATATTCTCTAAGAATTGATTTTGTATCAAATTGACCAGAAGGATCAATAAGAGCGTTGGTTAAGTCTTTAGTAAACTCATTCCAATTATCTTGATTATTTCTTTTTAAATTATTTAAAGCAAAGCCAATAGCTTTACGAGGATCAATAGATTCTTCTTTTAAACCGGGGTATAGTAAAGCATTCTTTGCAAGGACATCTGCAAAGTCTTCTCCTCTTTCAACAACTTCTCCAAACCTGCGTGGTTCAAAGAATTTTTCTGCATCATAACCTGCTGAACCAAATTTTTCAAAAGCACCTGCATCTATTGCCATATCTCTAACAATTTTTATATAACCCGGCTCTAATGCTTTTACTACTCCTCCTAATTCAGATACATCTCCTCCAGAAGTAACAAAGTTTTTTAGACTTTCAGCAGCATCAAAAACTAAACTTTTACTAATGTAAGGTTCTAATAAACGAGTTCCTGATTCTAATAACTGACTGTCTAAGTCTTTAGATATATCTTCTCCACGAGAAGCTTTTAAAATCATAGGAGTTATTGCTCCTAGAAAGTTAGAATCAGGATGTATGTAACTTAAATCAATAAACTTAGGCATACCATTAGCAGTTTTACCTGTAATTAAAAGAGCATTATCTTTCTTATATTCTGGTAAAAATGCTTTTCTAATTGAATCTAATTTTTCACCTAATCCTGAATATTCATTAGCAGCATAAGCAGCAGCATACATTGAACCTTGAGCAGCATACCAGTTGGCTAGTCTAGCTGCTCCTTGTTTTTGTAAAGTTTTATTACCTAATTCAAAACCCTCACGTAACTCGTCTGTTCCTAGTTTTAGAATATTGTAAGTATTACGAAGACGCTCTGCAGGGTAGGCAACGAAAGAACCAATAACCGGAACAGTTCTTAATCGCTCAAAGATAGGAGAGATACGTCCATATAGAGGAGTTATGTTAGCTGTATTTTTTGCAGCTACTTCTTTAATGTAGTCAGCCTTAGTAACGACTGAAGGATCAATTTGATATTCTTCAGAAAACTTAGCTAGTTTACTTTGCTGTTGATCAGGAGTAAGATTATCAAATACGTTATTTGCTACTCTTTTTTCATTTAAGTAAGCAGAAAATTTTCCAAGATCATCAGTAGCCTGATAAACTTTTCGTGCAGCCTTACCAGTTTTTCCTAAATATAAAGCACTTTGCCAAGCATTAGATGAATCACCACTACTAGTGATATCTCCAAAACGACGAAGAACTTGATTTAAATCAATATTAGAACCTTTAAGTCCTAAGTCCTCAAACTCTTTCCAACTAGCAGCGCGTTGTTCTTTTGGTAAAAATTTCCAAGTTTTAACAGCTTCAAAAATACCACGAGGATTACCACTTGCCCATACATAACCTGCTGCACCTATAGCATTTCTAACATGAGCTATTGGTGAGTATACAGTCTTACCTGCTTTAGCAAAGTTCTGACCAGCTAATGCATTTCTGTAACCACTTGCTAATAAAGGAGCGGATTCTTGTAACTTACCAGCTAAAAAAGGAGCATCTTCAAAAAGTTCCTTTAATTGACTAGCGTATTGTTTTTCTACCCATGCATTCTTTAGTGAGTCATCTATATACTGTTCTGGTAAATTAAAAGGAGAATCCTTTGCACCAGTTAATCTAGTAACGTCTGATCCAAGTTCTTTTGTTGCAGTAGCTTGGTCCTTAAAAATACCACCTAACCTTAAACGTGCAGCATCTCCTATTATATCTCCAGCTAAAGATGTCTTAGAAGCTGTATCTACAATACCATTTACAGTTTCTGCAATACGTAAGGCTGGTTTATTGTTATAACCAATTAAAGTTTTAACAACTTCTGGAACTTCTTGTTTAGCTTTAAATGGACCAGTTTCTTTTCTTTTTAAAACAGAAGGTGTATATAATTTTTTAGCTTCCTGCTTAATAATTTTATTAACTTTAGCATCAGGTAAAATAATATCCCAGTTACCTGTTAGCTCATTTTTAGACATAAACTTTTGAGCCACGCCTAAGTACGCAGGATTTATAGACTCTGTTCCTGCCTTTTGTCCGATAGCAATAGCTTCTTTCATTTTACTACCTGCATTTAAAGCATCTTGTGATGCTCTATCCGCTACATCAGAAGATGTACGTACATTCTGTATAATATCATCTCTATAATCATTTAATATATTATCATTTTCTTTAAGAAAATTATTAAATGATTTTCTTCTAGTTGCTACATATGCTTCTGAAACATTCCGAATGTAGTTAGAATTATCTTTTTCAAACACTCCTCTAGTTTTGTCAGATAATAAAGATGCTTTACCTAAATCATAAGCTTCTTTTTTTACATCATAAAATTTATCAACTAATTCTATAAGCTCAGGACTTCTAGCAGCTACTTCAGCCCTAGCTTCTGGTTTATTTTCTAATAAATTATTAAGAAGTTTTGTCTTATCTTGTTCAGGTAAATCACTAAACACACGATTAGATAAACTAGAAAATTGTTCTCCTAATTCCTGTGCTTGTTCTTTAACAGAAGATACTTTTCCAATACGTCTTTCAGATAGTCTACGAGTAACATCAGATATACCAGCAGTAGGTAAGAAATATTTTTTAATAAGTGTAGCACCAGCTTCTGAATTAGGAATAGAATTAAATGCTTTTTTACCACCATATGCAAGAGAACTACCAGCTACATTACCAAGCATACCCGCAACAGGTGAAATTGTCCCTTCTAACAAACCTTGTAAAGCAATAGACGATATATCATAGTCACCTTCTTTACGAAGACCTACCTCTTGCTCAATGTCTTGTTTTACCTTTGCTTGTGCTGCTCCGCCTACACCTGCTACAGTTCCTTCAACTGCTAAACTTTTTAGAACAGGTTTACTTATAGCTGCTCTAGCTTTAGCATTTAACAGTTGTTTAAAACCAGCCTTTGCAGCTTCTTTAGCACCTAAAATAGCTGCACCACCTGATCCTAACGTAAAAGCTCCAGCAACAGCAGAAAGCAAATTAGTAGGATCAGAAATACCTGCAAGTAGATAATCAGCAACAGCTTTACCAGAAGAAGCTCCTCCCTCATCAAAAATAGAAGGAAGCTTTTCTGTTTCTTGTAAAGAATAAGCAAACATATCTTTAGTATTTTGATCCATACCTTTAACATCCTGTAGTTGACCTACAGTTGAAAAGATATTTACATCTCCATACCTTTTTTTAGTAAGAAAAGTATTAAGAATAGTTTCTGGATCATATTCTAAATTCTCTTCTCCTAATCCCTGAAGGGAATAGTACATAGAATCAATTAAATCTTTATTTTGTAAAGCTTGATCAAATGTTAATTTAGGTTCTGCCATTAGTTTACTTTTTTCTCTCTTATACGTATTCTGTCTGCAAGAGTACCAGCATTTTCTGGACCAGTAGTAGCTCCTGGATCAGTTCGTCGACCAGCATTAATCTTTCCTAGTCTAATTCTTGCAGCATATCTTACATCAGGATCAAGATTAGAATTATTAGCTAAACTATTTAATGCACTATCATCTACTATATCCTGTATAGCTTTAACAGCTTCTACTTTATTTTTAGCTATAATGCTTAGGTCTTTAGCAGTTAATTTTGATTTTGCTAAAGCAGTAAATATAGCCTGTTCTAGTTTTTTACTCTTTTCTTCTTGTTCAGCACCTAGTTTACCAACCTGAAGAGAAGTATCTTCTGCTCTTACTTCTAGTTCTTCTCTGTCTTTTCTTAGCTCTTTAGCACCAGCTAAAGCTTGGGGAGCAACTTCTGCAGCTAACTGACCAAGACCAGCACCGGGAGTACCACCAGCTATACCACTAAGAAGACTTGCTAAATATTCATATTTATCTGATGGATCATCCATTTTAGCAAGAATACGTTTTTCTCTGTTTCCTAAAATCTCTGTTGCTTTTGCAAAATATTCATCTGATCTAGGAGTGGCTTTTAAAGAAGCTAACGAAGCAAAGGTAGGTTCAGATACTTTGGGTGGAGGAGTAAGGGATGTTCCTATAGCAGAAATAGAGGTTGGTTCAGGAGGCTTAGAAGATACAACAGGAGGCTTAGAAGATACAACAGGAGGTGGCTTTATTACTGGCGTAGGTAAAGCAGTAATTGTTGCATTATCATCACCAGTTATTCTTTTTTTAATTTCTAGGTCCAATATATCAGCTTTTCCTGCATCAGTCATTCTTGCTCTATCTCTAAGCCTTCTTAGCTCATCTATTGGCATAGCTGTAATATCTATGTCTCCTACTTTTGCTCCTACTTGTTTCTTTACAACAATAGAACCTAGACCACTATTCTGATCTACTTGTCCACCTTGCATACGTCTTACTAAACCACCCTGTGCCTTACCAAAACCACCAAAGGCACTAGCAACACCTAGACCTAGCCCACCTATACCTGCTGCTTGTTGTAGAAAGCTAGGTGCTGGGGTAGTTGTTTGAGTGTTCGTATAAGTAGTTGGTGCAAGAGGGAAACCACGAATAACAGACTGATACTGTTGCAGTGTCTGTTCTGGGAACAATTCTTCTTCTTGAAACTGTTGTTTAGTTATATCTAATGCTCTTTGTCCCTGAGCTTGTTTTTGTGCACCAATAGCTTCAATTGATGTAAGTTCTTTTAGAGCTTGTTGTGGAGCTACACTACCAAGATTCATCAGTTGTCCAGAAGCGGCTAACTCTCTACCACTCTGTTGAGCTAATCGTGTCTGAGCATCCTCAAATGCTGCAGCTTGTCCACGAGCCTGTATATCACCAAGTAGTTGTTGAGTATTACGGTTCTGTTCAGCCTCTAGGATAGCCATACGTGAGCCACCATAGCCACCAGCCCTTACTGCTTGTGCACCTAGCTGCTGTTGCGCTACATCTGCTTGACGAAGTGCCTCACGCTGCTGTATATCAACTACATTCTGAGTATAGGGAGACATAGCTGCTTGTACTGCTTCAGATGTAGGAGCAACTGCAGAAGACTTAGCTAATGCAGTAGAAGGATCAAAATACTCCTGTCCCTTACCTACAAGACCTTGTATACCTGTAAAAGATTGTTCTTGTTCAGGAGTAAACTCAGCAATTTGTGGACCTTCAAAAGGAACATATCCTTCAGTCTCTCTTTGCTCTTGAATAGCTTGTGCTTTACCCAAAACATCTTTAATAAAAGGACGTAATTCAGTAGGAAATTCAGATGTTTGGGTAGTACTACTAGGAGTAGCAGGTGGAGGAGGTGGACTACCACCCACAAATTGAATAAGACCAGTGTCAGGATTAATAGTACCTGAACCACCCATATCACGAAGAACAACCATCTCTGCCTTGTTGACATGAGCAAGCTCAGTATCTCCTTCAATACCTTTAGCTGCTAAGTCTTCATACAGAGCATTATAGAGACAGATTTTTTCTGTAACTGAAAGGTCAGTAATAATATGTTTAGTTTCAATCTTAGACTCAATCATCGTATTCTACTTCCTTTGTAACAACAGTGTTGCATTTTTTAAATCCATGTTTCTTTAAGAATTTAAGCCAACCACTTCTAACGTAAGCCTCAATACGCTTACAATTATTTTCTTTAGCATACTCTAATAAGGGAGAACCTTTTTGCCAAGACCAATCCAACCATTTATTTATTGTATGTGGCTTAGACCCTACTAAATATATTAATAAAAGTTTATACTGAGGATGGTGTACTACTTGTGTTATCATTATACCCAGTATACCCTCTTCTTTATTAACAGCTATCCATAATATTAGTTGACCATGTACTAAACTATTATAAACATCTTGTAAGTTACTTTCACCAAGTGATCTGTCTAAAGTTTTTTGAGCTAAGTCTTTAACATACGGCCAAGTTACTTCTATTGCATTACTATTAATTTTTATTAATTCCATTACGCCACTAGTGTTGCTAATCCTCTTTCGTCAAATTCTTCAATCTGCTCACCAGAACCATGAGCTTGTTTTCTTACATCTACCATAAACTGATCTAGTTTAGCCGCTCCCGCATTAGAAGAACCATCTCCAATATAAGAGACAACATCTGCTGCAAGTACATATTCATCAGGTGATAATAGAGCCTTATCTACTTCTCCACCATCTACATTAAACGGTACTTCATCTGACTGACCATCACCATTACCAACTACTTGTCCCTCAAAGTATCTCTGCTCCTGCGAAGGCATTCCACCCTCATTATAACCTAAAAGACCGCCCTGAGCAAACCCTCCTGAAGCACCTAGATTAACTTGTGAACCTTGGTTAGGTGCCATTGGTTTAGGTATAGTACCACTAGGTGTTGTTGTAGGATAATTTATACCCTGTGACTGAAGATAGTTACCTGCTCCGCCTATCATACTTGAAAGAGCTTGTTGACCATCCTGCCTTCTTTTTGTCTCATCCATATCTAATGTAGACATGAATTGCTTCATTGGATCAGCAAAGGGTTCTATACCCTGTGGCTGTGCTTGCCCTACACCGGGCATAGGCATTGGTTGTTGCATCTGTGGTTGCTGCATCATTATAGGCTGTACTACAGGGGCTGGTTGAGCCATTGGTCGAGAAAGCATAGCCTGAACTGCTGAAGGTTGTTGTTGAATTGGAGGTGCTGCTGCTGTTGGTGGACCACCATTAGCTAAACCAATTAATCCTCCCTGTGCTGCTGTTCTTTCAATAAATCTAGATGGTTCCAACAAAGTCTGTCTTCCTCCTCTTAAAGCTATTTCTAAAGCTTCTTTTTCAGTAAGAGGAGTTTTACGTGCACCTCTTTTAAAATCAAATGTATTAAATGCTGTTTCTGGTGGTATTCTTTCTTCTTGTTCTACAGGATCAGGTACATCACTAAAAGCTCCAGATAACGCTCCTGTAACTATAGGTGTATAACTAGATGGGTTTGATACGTTAGCAGAGATGCGTTCTTCTAAACCCATGTCTTGATAAGCTATATCACCGCCAAATATTCCTTTTCCTTTAAATTCCGAGAAAGGAACAACCTCACCTTTTGCATAACTTGTAGTTTCTCCCAAAACATTTCTTTGTAACCAACTAGGTTCAATAGTTTGGTCTAATTTAACTCCACTATATCCTTCAGGAGTAAAAAAGGCGTTATCTACACCAAAACCTTCTACACCTGCTTGAGCGGGAGTTATACCAGCGTTTACAGCGTCAGGGATACCTGTTACATTAGCTAGTTCTGCTCCAAAACTAGGACCAGTACCAGTATTAATAACTAAACTAGGGTCTTGTAATAATGCTGTAGGATCATATGCATTAGCTACACTACCTACTAACGGCATACCTGATGGACTTAACATGGATTGTGCAGCTCCTAAATCTCCAAATGCACCCCATGCTGCTTGTTCTGCTGCTGCAGATGTACCTACCTGCGCTGCTGCTGCTTGTGCTGCTGTTTTTGTTGCTGCTTCTGTTCCTGCTTTACCTGCTGCACCTGATAGAGTAGAACTTAGTCCTGAGAAAATACCAGTAGTAGCTGCAGAAGTTAAGCCACCCATTAAAGCTTGATCTACACTTTGTCCCTGAACCAAACCCATACCAAAGTTAGCAGCACCCATAATAGCCATCTGAGCAGGAAGGGACATGCCACCTGTTGCAATACCTAGACCAACATTAGCTAGTATAGGCAGTAGACTTCCCAGACTAAAAGCTTCAGGTAATCCCGTGTCTGGATTAATAGTTAGCTGACCAAGTGAGGCTAGTCCTTGTACTTCTCCCGGTGTCATATGAACTAGAGTTGTATCACCATACCTACCACGATCTGATAGTTGACCAGCTTCTTCTTGCATAGGATACTGTTGTGAAGGCATCCCACCCTCATTCATAAGAATAGGACTGTTTACCTGTGGTATACCAGTATAAGGGTTAGGAGCAGTAGGAACACTATTTAAATAACCATTAGGAACATAAGCAAGCTGAGTATTAGGATTACGATCTCTCATATTCATAATATTAGCTAAACCGCTATATTGAGCATTACTATTAATCATTTATTTAGTTCCCTGCCGTGGATTCATATAGTGAGACTGTGGTTTAGTCATATCTGCATGGAATGTATTACTATTATTTCTTTGTTTATTATACAGCGCATCTTTAGAATACGCCATACCTTCAGTAGTTCTTGCTCCAAAATAATCTGACTGAGGAGCTACACCATTATTGACATTTTCAATAAAAGTACTATTGTGAATTAAATCCATCATAATTTTATAGTTATTATTCATATTAGTGAAAGTCCACCCAACCTGTTCCTAAAACATAACCTTTATATTTTTTAGCTTTTGTAGCATAAACAATAAAACCTTCTTCAGGTCTACCAATCGTTCCAACACTTACTACAGTTCTTACTCGTGTAGCTGGTTGAACTTCTACTTCAAAATCCCTCTGTTCAAGAAGAAACTTCATTTCTGAAGCATAACGAATAAGATCATTATAAAGTTGTTGACTAGTTACCGTTTCTAAGTTAGCATAGTATGGTAACTCAGGATAAAGTTTATTAGCCATTTTTAACGACCACCATCAGGCTGTATACCCATACGAACACTACCCCAACGCCAGCTAGTACCTGATTCAGTAGAAGAAACTCTTACAGACGCTTGTCTACCCCTAGCTCTCATATCAACTCTCTGTGTATTAGCATTAATATTAAATGGTCCTTTAGTAATTGTTGGTCCATTAGGATATTGTTTAGTATCAATAGTAAAAGTAATACCCCCATGAGCAATAGTATAATCAGGAATAATACGATCAATAAACATTAGTTGATCACCATCTTCAATATCAAAATCTGCTGACTCAATATAAGAAGTTAGAGCTTCACCATCACCAGTAAAGACTGCTACAGGTTCATTATCCCAATAGTAATTGTCACTATTAGCAGTAGCAGAACCTGTAGTAATTGTGTTGCTAAATACAATTCTATCTTCAAAAGTATTAAAGAAACCTGTACCAAATACCCAATGATTTTCTACTGTATTATAAATAATATAACGATCAGGTTCTAAAGCATCCGTAGAAGGATATAACCAAATTACTTCATGAAACTCTGAATTAGTTCCTGCATAAACTTTATCACCTTGAGTAGAATTAAAGCTATCATAAATATGACGACGAACAGTGCAATCAAGTTTTTGTATTCTACCATTAAAGGCAAAGAAATCATTAATACCCATCCAATAGGTAACGCCTTCTAGTGCGACAGCAGCATGAGGACCAATAAGACCAGCATTATTTCCTAACAGTGTATTATTAAAGATAAAAGGAGGACCAACAAAGTTTAAAGCGTACATAGCACGATCAGTCCAAATATGGATAGCATTACGTGAGCGTATACCTCCTACAATTTCTGTACCATCTACTAATTGTATTTCACCTGCTGTAGTAGAAATACTTGGTTGCCAATTAGCATAGTTTTCTTGATCAGACCATCTAACAAGAAGAGGATTAAATACAGATGTAACAGCTTCATTAGTTCCTAAAGCAATAGCATGTCTATCATTAGGAGATACTAAAATACTATTAATTTTAGTTGGTGCTGCAGATACAATAGTTGCTCTCTGTGGTGTAACACTACCACTAGCATCCCAATGAAATAACTGTCCACCTCTACGTGTAGCTAGTAAGTCTTCTCCCCAGTTATCCATTGACCATTGATTAGCGAGGAATATAATATTAGAGGATTCAGCAGCTTCGTTCCAAGCTCTTTCACCTGTTGCAGAAGCACCAGCATTATAAACACCAGCACCATAGCCTAGCCCTTGAATACTATCTGTCTGCTGAGTAGGAAGTAAAAAGTTAGCTGTTGCTATGCCTACATCCGTTAGATTAGAATCTGCTGTATAATTAACAGTAAATGCAAAGTTATTTATAGTTGACTTACCTGTAACTTTATAAGTAGGTCCACCAAATGCTGTTACAGCAAAATTAGTTCCTTCAGAAAAACCGGGTAAAGATGTATTAGTAAAGTCAATCCAATCACCTACACTTACACCATGATTAGTCAAACTTACAGAAACAATAGGAGAACCAGACTGAACATTCATTACACTTGTAAGTGTAGTTACTGCTGTAATTGGTGTTACATCATAATTAATATCATTATAAAGAATATAAAGACGTTGCTCTGTTCCTGTCGCTAAAAACTTTTCTGTATTATTTGAAATCCAAGAAATTAAATCTCTTGAAGTACCTATAAGAGCAGTAGGATAATGTTTTTGATACCCTCTTAAATTTTCTGGTCTGCCTTCTCTAAAACGTACACGATCACCGTCAAACCATTTACCTTCCTCAGAATACTGAGTAGACTCACGGTGAAAACCGGGTACAAAATTAAGTTTAGATAAACGTGAACTAGAGTTAGCCATTTATATTAAGCTTCTGGTTTAAAATTTTGTACAGGTAGTACATCAATAATAGAAACATCCCTTACATTATAAACAAGAAGATCAACAGCACTGGTTGTCTGAGTAATAGTAGGTGCTGTGCCTGTTTTAAATCTATAAGCATTACCATATGAAAGAGTTTTATTAATTGTGCCTGAAACAGTTTGTACTACATAAATAGACCCACATTGACCTATAACAGCGTTAGTAGGGTTTTCTAAAACTCTATTAGTTCCTACAGCAGAAGTCATTTGAACATAAAAGTTATTACCTTGTGCTAGATTAAGAGCTACACTAGCTGCGTCAGTTAGTGTAGTAACTGTACCTATTACAGCACCAGAAAAAGTAGCTTTACCATCTGCATTAAGAACTGTAGCACTTACTGTAGAAGTATTAACAGTAGTAGCATTAATAGTAGTAGCATCAATAACTGTAGCATCTAGTACAGATGTTGCAATACTAGTAGCTGTAAGCGTATTAGCTGTAAAAGAAGATACTGAGGTAGGACTATCTAGTCGATAAATAGATGTGCCATTACAAGCTACAAAAGTGTTTACACCTTGTGAAAGAGTTAAAGCAGTTCCTCCAGCAGTTTTCATTTGTACTGCAAAAGAACCTGAAGTATTTTCTCGAATAAAATAAGTCTTTTCTTCAGCAGGAACAGTAATTGTTACATTAGCTGTTAAAGTACCTGCAAATTCTAAAGCAGCATTACGAGACTGATCAGAAGAACCTTGGTTATCTGTAAGAGTAACACCTGTACCACTGACAGAGACAATCTCATAACCCGCAATAGCATCATCTATAAGATCAATAACATTAGTATTTAGAATAGCACCCCAACTGTTTGGATTTTCTCCATCAGTCTGTTTCTCTAAACCTAGTCGATTTGTATAAGTACTAGCCATTCTTAACTAATCCTTCCTTTTTCTTCTTTAATATTCTTATTTATTATACACTTAAACTCCGTAACAGAAAACTCTTTAGAAGTTAAGGCTACCGAATATAAATTTAAACCATGAGTTTCACACATTTCTTTAGATAAAAAAGGACCAGTATAAGAATATTCTGTCATAGGTGTTGGATTACCAGCTTGAATAAGTATAAAAGTAACTATCATACTAAGATAATACATCTTATTTTCCTTTTAAATATTCTACTTCTGTTTTAATTCTTTCCACTTCTCTAGCTTTCTTTTCCATATTATCAGGACTAAACATAGAAGCAAAAATATTTAATCTATGTTTAGTTGTTTCATTATCTGCTTCTATAGTATCTACTCTTCTATCTAAACTTTTTAGAGAAGCTGCATTTTTCCCTAAAGTATCTAAAATATTTTTAATCTGATATCTAGCAATTGCTGCTGCCGAGACTACAGATATTAACATACCTCCTACAGTAAGCATTAATCTTACATCTAATTCCATCACACATTCCCCTTCTCCCGCTATTACAAGGATTGTATGATTGGCTAATTTACTCTTCTAATGAAGGCCAATCATATAAAATACCACTCTTTGTTGTTGTTCCATCGTCGTTTGATGTATATGTTAGAAACAAAGCAGCAACTGCATCTGTATTAGCAGCATTAGTTATAGCTGTTTCCATCTCTGTTGCCTTACTCCTGATTACATTACGCCATGTTTGTATATTGGCTGGTATTGCCACAGCAGTATCTACTTTACGAACAACTGCCCAATCACTTTGTGAAAGAAGAGATGCTTGTTGTATCTTAACTTCTTGAATTAGATTAGACTTGAGACCAAAAGTAACAACCTGATTTCCATCTTCATCTAAAAGAGCTTCACCATCTGTATCTACTTCATTAACATCTTCAATAGCCTTAGCAGTAGATGTTATTGTACCATCAGAGTTCTGATTCCAATTATACAAACGACTATCAGGTGGTGTATCTAGAGTGATCCAAGTAAGACCAGCAGCTTGTTTTTCCTGTTCCGTCCAAACATGCCAATTCGCAGGATGCTGAATACCATTATCATCGGTCCAAGCTTTTCCTTCTTTAATGTGCCGTCCATTATATTTCCACATTTTATCTGTCCTTATTATCTTGCTGTAGCTGGTGCAACGCCGTCACCGCCGAATGGGTGTTCTGCGAATGCCATGTAGATGTACGTTGATCCAGATGCGTTGATTGCTGTATTTGATGATCTGGCTTTGAAACCATTGCTTAAAATATCAAGACGAAGATCATTGGTTTCAGCATTTGATAAGTTAGCTTTTAAGTTAGCATTGTACGGGTTGTATGTAAGACGGGTGGTGTCATACATTTCCCAACTTTCAGTAGCATTTGTTCTTTTGTACATAACAAAAGCAGGTTTGAATCCCGTGTACACAAAAGGACCATCTGTTGCCGATCCATTGCCCGTGTAACTCCCGAAGCTACTATAGCCGGAGATTTCTGCAAAGCAGTAAGCTATGAAGGGGTTGGCCGTGTTTATACCAGTACCAGTTGACACAACGCTAGATGTTGGCGCAGTGTTATTCCAGATTCCAGTATCCGCAGCGTAAGCAGCGGTCGTATTTAAAAATAGTTTACCACCAGCACCTGAGCTTTCATGGTACACTT
>TARA_R110002153_G_scaffold13189_8_pt1 | contig 14577 bp, 13 predicted proteins | sample TARA_R110002153 | Tara Oceans TARA_R110002153 (sample SAMEA4398193) | marine metagenome | biome: Polar Biome; feature: [SRF] surface water layer (ENVO:00010504); material: water (ENVO:00002006), including particulate matter (ENVO:01000060) such as... | depth 5 m
GCCTGGTCGGCATTCCCGGTATAAACGTGGGATAGTTTCAAGGTTGTGATTAAATACGTCGGGAGGGCTTATCTTGAGTATTTCAAGGGCTCTGTCCATACGGCCTCTGAAATCGGGCACTAAGACTTCTATTTTAGTCGATGGACTATGTTCGCGAATCGCACTAATACAATCTACGAAGTGCTGAGCACCACCATCACGTAAGTCATCGCGGTCAACAGAGGTGATCACCACATATTTTAACTTCATCTCGGCAATGGTTTTGGCTAATTTTATTGGCTCTTCTGCGCTAGGAGGTAAAGGTTTTCCGTGTGCCACATCACAAAATGGGCATCGACGGGTGCATATATCACCTAAGATCATAAAGGTTGCAGTGCCGTGATTAAAACATTCGGCTAGGTTAGGGCAACTGGCTTCTTCACACACCGAATGCAAATTATTTTTGCGTAAGGTGTTTTTTATATGGTCAATTTTGTCTGTATTGCGCGGCAGCTTTATTTTGATCCACGCAGGTTTACGCAACATCTCTGCCTTTTCAGTTGGCATGATGGTGATAGGGATATGTTTAACTTTTTCGTCATCCCGAAGTTTTACTCCGGCTTGCGAGCGTGCGTTAGTCATTAAAACCTTCTCTGTATTCTTTGTTTTTTATGCCTAATAAGGCTGATAAATGATCAGTCAGTTTGGTACCTGCTTCAACAAGTGTGTCAGGACCATTAAGTTGTGCGCAATCTACCATTTCCAGACCGGCATAACCACAGGGATTTATCCGTTTAAACGGGCTTAAGTCCATATTGACGTTTAAGGCCAATCCATGAAAAGAGCAACCTTTGCGTATTCTCAGTCCAATTGAACAGACTTTTTTGCCATCAACATAGACGCCAGGGGCATCTGCTTTAGGATAGGCATTTATAGCATATTCGTTTAGTGTATTAACCACACACTCTTCCAATGCTGTGACTAAGGTTCTTACACCTAACTTGTTGCGTTTAAGGTTAAGCAGCACATACATCATTTGTTGCCCAGGTCCATGGTAGGTGACTTGGCCACCTCTATCGACTTTAACTACTGGAATGTCGCCGGGCATCAGCAGATGTTCTTCTTTACCCGCTTGGCCTTGGGTGAAAACCCCATGATGTTCAACTAACCATATCTCGTCGACGGTTGTAGCGTCTCTGTTATTGGTGAAGTCTTGCATAGCCTGCCAGATGGGCAAGTAAGCTTGAACGCCTAATTGCCTGACTATTAATTTAATTGGCATTTTGCAGACAAACACACTCTACAGAACAACTTTTACTAGTTCCAGTTTTGCAAGTTCAACATAAAGGGTTTCCATATGAGCTTTACTGGTAACTGTAATACTAAGTGAAATAGAGTGGTAATTACCTTTTGAACTGGGTTTTACTTTTGGCACATAATCGCCAGGCGCATGAACCTGTAAGCAAGAAATAACATCTTCTGGCAAACGTTCATGGGCAATTCCCATGATTTTAAAGGTTTGCTGGCATGGAAAATCCAACAATTGATCAAAATTTGTGTCCATCTTTCTCTCGAATATTTAATAAAACGGCAGTGTAATTAACTATCAAAGCCAAGTTGTAATTTGACAAAATCAACCATACGGTCGATAAACCCACCTTCTTTTACTTCTTGTAAAGCGACCAAGGGGTATTCAGCAATATCTTCACCTTCAATTTGTAAGTACAGTTTGCCGACTACTTCACCTTTGGCAATGGGAGCTTGTAAGTTTTTATCTAACTTAAAGTTAGCTTGCAAATTTTTGCTTTGGCCACGAGGAATATTAATTGGGGTATCTTGCAAAATACCAAGGTCAACAGTTTCTTTGTCACCCATAAAAATACGATGAGTTACGAAGCTATCACCGGCTTTATAAGGGGTAATAGTTTCAAAAAAACGGAAACCGTATTTGAGTAACTTTTTGTTTTCAACTTTACGTGCGCGCTCGCTGTCTGTGCCCATCACAACTGATATTAAACGCATATCGCCTTGGTAAGCTGAGGTAATTAAGCTGTATCCCGCATCTGAAGTATGACCTGTTTTTATGCCATCAACATTTAGGCTTTTATCCCACAATAAGCCATTGCGGTTATATTGTTTAATATCATTAAAAGTAAATTCTTTTTCTGCATAGATTGCATATTCTTCTGGAACGTCACGTATCAGAGCTGCCGATAAAATCGCCATGTCTCGTGGCGAAGTGTAGTGGTCACCATCATGCAGGCCATGACTATTAACAAAATGTGTGGAGGTCATGCCAAGTTTGGTTGCATGCATATTCATCATGCTAGCAAAAGCATCTTCGCTGCCTGCAATATGTTCTGCCATTGCCACGCATGCATCATTACCAGATTGCACGATAATACCGCGGTTGAGATCAGCTACCGATATCTTTTTGCCTACTTCGATAAACATCTTTGAAGAGTCTGGGAAATTTTTCGCCCAAGCATTTTCAGAAATAGTCACCAAATCAGTTTCTTTGATATTACCGTTAGCGAGTTCCATACCAATGACATAGCTGGTCATCATTTTGGTTAAGCTAGCAGGCGGTAACTGAATGTCAGCGTTCTGCGACGCTATGACATTACCAGTTTGGAAGTCCATTAATATGAAACCTTTAGCTGAGACACTTGGTGCAGGTGGAATAACCACAGCAGCAGAAGCTGAAAATATGCATAAAAACAGGACTAGACTGTTTACGAGAGAACTGAAAGACGTTATTGGTTTAAGCATTAAACTACCGTTTTTGAAAATGTTGTAAGAATAGAAGTCTTAGATACGTTTATCCAACATAAATCATGACCTCAAATTTTGCCCCGCAATATAGCACTTTGAAGGTTAAATTGCTGCTCAACTAATGACTAATCCTCAATAATATAGGAGATTTTGTCAGCTACAATAAAGTGAGACTCAAATTATTATAAAAAGTTTAAGTTTACTCAAGGTTTAACCAAGAAGAGTGACAAATCAATAGTGATTAATCGGAGTAGATTTTATATGCACCAGGGTAATCATTACTTTTAAGTACGCTAAGCAACTCATCTGCCTCATGTTCGTCTGTCATGGGCCCAAGGTGTAACTTATAAATGCCTTTTTCAAATTTGGTTTTGTAGGGGCGTTGATATAAAGTTTTTAAACCTCTGGCCATCTTGTCTATTTGTGTTTTGTTTTGTAAAGCCGCGACTTGGATAAAGACCCGTTGATTACTACTAATACTGGTCTCTTTTTTGATAATAGGGGAGCGTCCAACTGTGATTTGTCCTTCTTGATCTACGTGGATAACGTCGATTTTTACCTCAGCTACGCCTGTTTTAAACATATCTAATTTTAACGCCGCTGCATAAGATAGGTCTATCACTCGACCACTATGAAAAGGTCCTCTATCGTTAACTCTAACCACTACTTGTTTGCCATTTTCTAAATTGGTAACACGAACAAAAGATGGCAATGGCAGGGTTTTGTGGGCCCCCGACATTTGGTACATATCGTAAATTTCACCATTAGCTGTTTGATGACCATGAAATTTCTGGCCATACCAACTGGCGTGCCCTTTATCGCTGAAACCTTTGCCGGTGTTGAGCGGCTTGTAGTGTATCCCTCTAATAATATATGGACGTAAGTTAGCTGTGGCGTATGTCTCATATTTAGCGACTGCATCATGGCTAGTCACCTTTTCAGGTACAACTTTAGGTGCTGAGTCGTGGTGTTGATTATAACGCCCTTTAGGAGCGCAACCAGCGATAATCAGAACTAAAGCTATAAAACAAAGGCAACGACTAAAATTTATCATGGCAGGACTAATTGTCTGCTTTAGCTAAAGTTGCTGAGTCGAAGCCTTGTTTGAGTTGTTGGCTGAATTGAAATACCGCCATGGCGTACAATGGGCTGTGGTTATAGCGGGTGATAGCGTAAAAATTAGGTAAACCTATCCAATATTCTTTGTTATTGGGTTGCTCAAACTCGAACAATTTGACACTCATATCTTTACTTAAGTTGGGCTCAGTAATACTTACGCCAGCGTCTTCTAACTGCGCCCATTTATGAGAGTACTTAAGTGATTTTGATAATAATTCCGAATATTGACTACCGCTAACTTGTGCTTTATAGGCAATGTCAGTATTGGCCTTCCAGTGATGTTTTTTGAAGTAGTTGGCGACACTTCCAATAGCATCAGCAGGATTGTTTAATAGATCCCGTATACCGTCACCGTCAAAATCTACTGCATAATGACGATAACTAGAGGAGATAAACTGACCCCAACCCATAGCCCCAGCATAGGAACCTTTAAGTTCGGTGATATCAAAGTTTTCTTCTTTAGCCAATAAAAACAATTCCGCTAGCTCCTTGCGGAAAAACTTGGCCCTAGGTGGATAATGAAAACCTAAAGTGACCAGCGCATCTAGAACCGAATATTTACCTGTATATGTTCCATAAAACGTTTCTACACCTATGATCGCAACTATGATTTCAGCGGGTACACCGGTTTCTCGTTCAGCACGAGCTAATGTTTGTTGGTGGGTTTGCCAAAATGCTAAACCTTTTGTTAGGCGCTTTTCGGTGAGAAATATGGGGTAATATTGATGCCAAGGTTTGGCTTCCCAAGGTTTGGCAATAGATTTTAAAATGGCTTCATTTTTGTTGGCTTTTGCTAAAGTTGATTCAATCACACTACGATCAAACTGATGTTTATTAACCATCAAATCAATAAACTGCTTTTGTAGATCTACTGGTGAGGCTTGAATACTAAAGCCTGATAAACACAAACCTAATGCTAAAAATGATCTAAACAACTTCATAGTTTCTCCTAAAAACTCTTATTATTCTCGAGACATAATTCTTTTTTGAGTGCTAATGGCCATTAAAATACCAAAACCTGCTAGTAAGGTCACCATAGACGTACCGCCATAACTAACCAAAGGTAAAGGGACGCCAACGACAGGCAAAATACCTGAAACCATGCCCATATTAACAAACACATAAACAAAAAAGGTCAGAGTAATACTACCGGCCAAAATTTTACTAAATGCATCTTGCGCCTTTACAGCGATTAACATGCCGCGAATTACAATAAAGGCATAAATAGACAACAGTCCTACCACGCCCCAAAAACCAAATTCCTCACTAAATACAGCAAAGATAAAATCAGTGTGAGGTTCGGGTAAAAATTCCAGCTGTGACTGAGTGCCTTGTAACCAACCTTTACCTTGTGCACCTCCTGAACCTATGGCAATTTGCGATTGAATAATATGATAACCCGCCCCTAAAGGGTCGCTTTCAGGATTGAGAAAAGTCAGAACCCTTTGTTTTTGATAATCTTGCATCAAAAACGTCCACATAATAGGGGTGAAAGCTGATATAGCAATAGCAACAAAGGATATAAAGCGCCAGCTCATGCCAGCTAAAAACAGCCCAAAAACGCCTGAACATGCAATCAAAAGTGAGGTGCCTAAATCTGGCTGACGTGCAATCAATAATGTGGGCACTGCAACCAATGCAAAACCAACTAATATATGCCAAGTTTTAGGTGGCAAGTTAAATCGGGTAATATACCAGGCCACCATCATAGGCACTGCTAGTTTCATGATTTCAGAAGGCTGAAAGCGAAATGCCCCTAAATCTATCCAGCGCTGAGCCCCTTTACTGGATACACCTATCACTAAGACGGCAATTAACATGGCTATGCCAATAACGTAAAAATAAACGGACAATTTCTGATAAGCCATAGGGGGGATTTGTGCCACAACGAACATCACCCCTAGAGCCAATCCAAGGCGTGTTAGCTGTCTTTGAATTAGCCCAATATCTTGGCCTCCGGCTGAATAAATAGTCACTAAACCTACCGCCATTAACACCAGTAATCCAAATAACAGCGTACTATCACAATGTATTCTCTGTAAAAAAGAGCGATTGTTTGCAGCTAGCTTAGTTCTCATCATTAGAGTTGCACCTCAGCTTGGGTAAGCTCAAGCTCTTCTTGTTCTTGCCCTAGATACTCAATGACTTTATGTTTAGGAAAGGTTTGATCCTTAAAATAATTATCCATCATTTTACGGGCGATAGGTGCCGCTTCAGCGCCGCCGTGCCCTGCATTTTCCAGCACAACAGTAACCGCTATTTGTGGTTTGTCGAAAGGGGCGTAACCCACATACATAGCGTTATCGCGGTTTTTCTTGGAGAGCTTTTCAGCATCATATTTTTCGTCTTGTCCGATAGTGACTAATTGAGCTGTGCCGGTTTTACCTGCCGATATATAATGAGCCCCTCTAAATGCTGTACGTGCAGAGCCTTTTCGATTTACTGTACCGTACATGGCATCCAATACGATATCCCAATTGTGCTCGTCTTTTATGGCTATGGGGCGCCTTTCTTTTATATCCTGTACCACGACTGCATCATTTTGCATATTACCGCGAATAATTTGTGGAATAATTCGTCTACCTTTATTGACCAAAGTTGCAATTGATTGAACCAGTTGTATAGGTGTAACTGTCCAGTAACTTTGTCCTATGCCTACATTGATGGTATCACCGATATACCACGGACGATTAAACAAGGCTTTGACAATCCCCCTGCTTGGCATAATGCCATCGGCTTCTTCATGTAAATCGATACCTGTATATTCACCAAACCCAAATTCGTTCATATTTTCACTGATCCGATCTATGCCTAATTTATAAGCCATATCATAGAAAAATATATCACAGGACACTTCGATTGCCTTAGTGACGTTCACCTTACCATGGCCCCATGGATTATGATCTCGCCAAACACGTTCAACATTTTTTAACTTATATTTTCCATAGTCATTAATCTCGCTTTCAAGTGTGATGACTTTTTCTTCAAGTCCAGCTAATGCTAAAAGCGGTTTAATCGTTGAGGCTGGCGGATATTGACCTTGGGTAGCGCGGTTAAACAAAGGGCGATCTGTGGTCAGTAATTTTTTATAATTCTTACTGCTGATACCGTGCACAAACAGGTTGGGATCGTAACTGGGACTACTATATAACGCTAATACACCGCCATCTCGAGGATCGATAGCAACAACAGAGCCTTTTTTCCCATCAAAGGCCTTTTCCGCTTCAAGTTGCAATTTCATATCGATATTTAACACTATATCTTGACCAGGAGCTGGTGGATTGAAGTCTAATATTCGTATGATCCTGCCCTGATTATTCACCTCCACCTCTTGAAATCCTACTTTACCGTGGAGCTTCTCTTCGTGATATTTTTCTATGCCTCTTTTACCTATGTCATAAGTGGCTGCATAGTTTGCTTCAAATCCCGCTTCACTGAGTTTCTGTAAATCTTTTTTGTTAATTTTAGCTACGTAACCTAATACATGAGTAAGTGCGCTCCCATAAGGGTAATAGCGAGCGAGTCGTGCTTCGATAGATACCCCTGGATACTTATGTTGTTTAGCAGAAAATAGTGCGACTTCTTTAGATGTTAATCGATTGACTAAGTTAACTGGCTTGAATCGCCTTGTGCCTTTTAAATCTTTATAAAAGTCACTGACATCTTCTTCGTCAATATATAACAAGGCGCTTAGTTCGTTGATGGTTAATTCTAGATCTTCAATATCTTCTGGAATAACTTGTAGACTAAAGACAGGACGATTCTCTGCTAACAATATGCCATTTCGGTCATAAATTAAGCCACGATTTGGGGCGACAGGTAATACTTTTATACGGTTACCATTTGCCCGAGTTTGGTAATCTTCGAAGCGACTTATTTGTAAATAATACAAATTTGTCAACACCATGCCTATCATTACAAATACCACTAATAGTCCAATAAAAGTACGCCTTGCAAAAAGGTTTGCTTCTGCTGAATGGTCTTTTATAAGGATACGCGGTGACGGCAAATTTATTCTCTATGGTAGGGATGGTTATTATTGATAGACCAAGCTCGATACAAACTCTCAGCTACAATTACGCGCACTAAAGGGTGTGGTAAGGTAAGACTCGACAACGACCACTTTTGTTCCGCAATTTTTATACATTCGGGGGCTAAGCCTTCTGGTCCACCAATTAATAAACTGACATCGCGGCCATCCATTTGCCAACTTTCCATGGTTTTAGCCAATTTGGGCGTGTCCCAAGGTACACCGGTAACTTCTAAAGTGACCACTCTATTGCCTTTGGGAATGGCAGCTAGTGTTAATTCTCCTTCTTTTTGCAAGATACGTTTGATATCTGCATTTTTGCCACGTTTACCGGCAACTATTTCGGTTAGATGCAAAGGCATATCGGCAGGAAAACGTCTGCAATATTCTGAAAAACCTTGTTCAACCCAAGCGGGCATTTTCATGCCCACTGCGATCATTTGTATGCGCACTGGCTTAACCCCAGAGTTTTTCCAACTGGTAGAAATCTCGGGCTTCGTCTTGCATCACATGTAAGACCACGTCACCTAAGTCAACTAACACCCAATCGCCGGTTTCACGGCCTTCAATACTTAAAGGTGCGGTGCCGGCTTGTTTGGCTTCAACTACCACATTTTCGGCAATTGAAATAACATGACGTTTAGAATTACCTGAACAAATTAACATGGTTTCGGTAACTGAAGATTTTTCTGCAACATCTAAATCAATGATGTCACGGCCTTTTAAGTCTTCGACTTTTTCTATTACAAAGGCTTTTAATTGTTGGTGATCCAAAGGATTTCCTTTTGGTTGAATTTTATACGATTCGAGTTTGACATAGTTTAACAGAAATCAGCACTTGGCTGATAGAGCTTATGTTGTTGAATATATTCTAATATAGTAGCTGGTAAAAAAGACTCAACTGATTGATTTTTAGCTAGTTGTTGTCTGACTTTGCTAGATGACACAGTTAATGTCTGTGTATTGGCCACATAAATATGTCCAGCGAGACTCTTATGGAGTTCCATAGGATTAAAAATTTGCCTTTTATTTAGCAATGTTTTTAATTTTGAAGAGCCTTCAGCTAGGAGTTTTGAAGAGCCGTCAGAATGATCCTTTAGATTCTTTACTGATCCACCATTTCTGTCACACACCACAAAATGGCAAAGAGAAAACAGTCTTGGCCAATCATGCCAAGTAAACAAATTTTCTAACGAGTCTGTGCCGATGAAAAAACACAGCGGGGTTGTGGGCATGGCTTCCCGTAATTCTGTTAATGAGTCGACGCTAAAGGTGGGCTTTCCACGATTGATATCTCTTGAGTCAGGATAAAATAAAGGATGCTCGGCACAAATTAGCTCTACCATCTTAAGCCTATCTTCGCTCGAAGCGGTGGCCGGATTTTTATGGCTTGGTATGTAACAGGGCATCAAGGCGACTTTTTTGATATTGGCCTTTTTCGCCCCCTCCAGTACTGGGTAAATATGCCCATTGTGAATAGGGTCGAAGGTGCCACCAAAAATACCTAAAGGAGGAGCAAGTTGCATGTAATTAAATCCCCTTAATCTAAAATACCATAGTCTAAAGGCACGTTATTTAGTGAACATGGAACAAAGAGTAAACATAAATGACATAATTCCACATAAGGACGCACCACTTGTGATTGTTTAATGGCGCTATCAAATTCAGTTAATTTTTGCTGTAGTTCTCGCATATGCACTAAGGATAAACGTTGTAATGCTGATTGATATAAAGGTTGGCGGCTTTTCCATATACGGTGCTGATTCCAGTTAATGGTTTTACCTTGCTTGCGGTCAAATAATATCGCTTGCAAGGTTTGCCACTCTCGGGTTAATGCCCAAACTATAATATTAGGTTCTACACCTTCGCTTTCTAAGCGATAAAGCATTTTGACTGCTTTTTGAGCATCTCCGCTGAGTAACACATCGATTAAATGAAACACTGTGAATCTAGATTGATCAACTACCGCTTGTTCTACCTGTTCATAGCTAGGATTGCCTTGCGGATAAAGCAGCATTAACTTTTGGATTTCTTGTTTGGCTGCCAGTAAATTTCCTTCACAGTAATCAACTAATAACTGCGAAACTTGTTGACTTGGCTGCATGCCTGCAAGGCGCATTTGGTTATTTAGCCACTGATATAAGGCATTACCTTCTAAGGGATAACAAGGCACATAGACCGCGAATTTATCCACTGCCTTAAACCATTTGGTGTTTTGAACATCCTTACCGATTTTGCCACCATGTAACACAATCAGCACATCAGGATTAATTTTTTGCGCTAACGCACTTAATACTTTGCTACCTTCAGCGCCAGGTTTTCCTGTGGGTAATTCGAGTTCAATAATTTGCTTACTAGAAAACAGCGACAAGGTTTGGGTTGCTTCAATCAGAGTATCCCAGCTAAATTGGCCATCTGCCACTAAAGACTGGCGTTCGTCAAAGCCTTGGGTTAATGCTGCGCTTCGAATTAATTCTATACATTCGAGTTTTTGTTGCGGCTCATCACCAAAAATTAAATAAAAAGCCTTTAGCTCTGAGGAGGCTTCAAGATTAAAACGGTTTGGATAAACCTGCATTAGCCACCTGTAGTCTGTTGCCAGTTACTATAAGAGCTGGCAATTTGGCGGATAATGCGATTGGATGCTTCTTGGCGCATTTCGTTTTGGATCAAGTCCAATTCACGAGATTTAGCTAACACCGCATTTGGATCGTCTTGGTATTCCCTTGTGACATCGAACTCTATTTCTTGCGCATCTAGTGCGGGAAATTGGATTTGATATTTTATGGTATATACCAATTCGTATTCTGCTACTTGCCCAGTTGAAAATAGTGATAACAAACGTCTTTCAAGCTTGTCAGATGTTAAATAAACAACGACAGCGATTTGTTGCTCAGCTCGATTAACACTGGCTGTGTTATCCAAGACTTCTATGTTAAATCCTTGTAGCTGTTTCCACAAAATTCGATATAGCGGGGTGTTTTTTTGCGCCGCCAATAATTGCAGTTGCCCAATATCTGCAGGCAGTCCGTAATCGCCTCGTAACTTAAAGCCGCATCCCACTATCGTGAAAATGATAGTGAGAATACAGACTTTTAAGCGTAAGCGTTTTAGCACCTTAATTCGCCACTATGTTGAGCAATCTACCCGCTATATAGATGACTTTTCGAATAGTTTTGCCATCTGTATGTTGCTGCACATTTTGTTCTGCTAAACCCATAGACTCAACTTGCTCTTGTGTGGCATCAGCAGCGACAGTAATTTTAGATCTAACTTTGCCATTCACTTGTACCACTATTAGCTTTTCGTCTTCAATCATGGCGTCAGCTTCAGCCAAAGGCCATGGTGCAGTTTCGACAGGATTTTTATGGCCTAAGTCTTTCCACATTACATGACAAATATGCGGTGCGATAGGAGTTAATAACAAGACTATTGAATCTATGCCCTCGCGTAATACGGCTAAATCTTGTGCCGAAGTATTAGCTGCTTTTTGCAAATGATTAAGCAATTCCATGGTGGCAGCAACAGCAGTATTAAATGTTTGGCGACGACCAATATCATCACTGACTTTTTCAATGGTTTTATGCACTAAACGTCTGAGGTTTTTTTGCTCGCCAGATAAATTTGCTTTATCTAGAGGGGCTATTTCTCCAGCTTCTAGGTGATCTTGTACTAAGTTCCAAAGGCGTTTTACAAACCTGTGCGCACCTTCAACTCCAGAATCAATCCATTCCAGTGTTTGTTCAGGCGGTGCTGCAAACATAGTAAACACGCGAATGGTATCAGCACCGTATAGATCAATCACTTGCTGTGGATCGATACCATTATTTTTCGACTTGGACATTTTAATCATGCCATGATGGATCACTTCCTTACCATCAGACTCAAGTATAGATTTGATGATCCTACCTTTATCATCTTTTTCACTGATAACATCAGCAGGTGAATACCATTCTTTTTTGCCTGCAGTATCTTCACGATAAAACGAATCAGCCAACACCATACCCTGACATAACAAACGTTTGTAAGGCTCATCAGATTGTACTAATCCTTCGTCACGCATTAGTTTGTGAAAAAATCGTGAGTACAATAAATGTAATATAGCGTGTTCGATCCCACCTACATATTGATCAACAGGTAACCAATAGTTAGCCTGCTCTGGGTCCAACATAGTTTGATCGTTTTGCGCACTGCAAAAACGCGCGTAATACCATGATGATTCCATAAAAGTATCAAAAGTATCGGTTTCTCTTAATGCGGGCTGACCCTTATATTCAGTTTTTGCCCATTGGGGATCTGCTTTGATGGGAGAAATTACCCCATTCATATGCACATCTTCTGGCAATACAACCGGCAATTGGTCGGTAGGTACGGGTACTGACTCGCCGTTTTCTAAATTCAACATTGGGATAGGGCTGCCCCAGTAACGTTGTCGTGAAACGCCCCAATCCCTTAAACGATAATTGATTTTCTTTTGACCTTTACCTTGCTCGATAAGCGCTTGGGCAATTTTATCAAAGGCTTGTTCTGAGGTTAGACCGTCAAATTCACCAGAGTTAACCAAGAGGCCTTTTTCGGTAAACGCTCCTTGGCTTAAATCGCACTCAAGGGTATTTTGTGCATCGCCTTGGATCACTTGTTTTATTTCAAGTTTGTATTTAGTGGCAAATTCCCAATCTCGTTGGTCGTGTCCTGGTACGGCCATCACTGCGCCTGATCCATAACCCATCAATACAAAGTTGGCGACCCAAACAGGTACTTTGTCGCCAGTCAAAGGGTGAATGGCAAAATAACCCGTAGCGCAGCCTTTCTTCTCCATAGTGGCCATATCCGCTTCGGCCACTTTGGTGGTTTTGCATTCTTCAATAAATGCAGCTAATTCATTATTCGTTTTGGCGGCTTCTAGGGCAATAGGATGCTGTGCTGCAACGGCAACATAAGTCACACCTAATAAAGTATCAGGGCGAGTGGTATACACATCAAAATTTGTAAGTTCAGCCACTGTTTGTTCTAGTGCGAAGGTTATTTCTACGCCTTCTGAACGGCCAATCCAGTTTTTTTGCATGGCGCGAACTTGTTCTGGCCATTCTTCTAATTGTTCTAAATCATCGAGTAATTCTTCAGCATAATCAGTGATTTTAACAAACCACTGGGGGATCTCTTTTTGTTCCACTAAGGCACCCGAACGCCAGCCGCGCCCGTCAATCACTTGCTCATTAGCAAGAACAGTATGGTCTACGGGATCCCAATTAACTGTAGAATTCTTTTTGTAGACTAAGCCTTTTTCGAATAAACGGGTAAAGAACCATTGTTCCCAGCGGTAATAATCCTTTTTACAGGTAGCGATTTCCCGATCCCAGTCGTAACCAAATCCCAAGGTTTTTAATTGGGTTTTCATATACTCAATATTTGAGTAAGTCCATTTGGCTGGCGCAGTATTATTGTTAATCGCTGCATTTTCTGCCGGTAATCCAAAAGCATCCCAACCCATAGGTTGTAATACGTTTTTACCCAACATTCTTTGATGACGGCTGATCACATCACCAATAGTATAATTGCGAACATGCCCCATGTGTAAACGACCACTTGGATAAGGAAACATAGAAAGGCAATAGAATTTTTCTTTATCAGCGTCTTCAGTTGCTTTAAAAGTCTGCTGAGTTTCCCAGTAGGCTTGAACCTCTTTTTCGATTTCTTGAGGTTGGTACTGTTTTTCGGCCATTAAAAAAGATTTCCGTGACTAGAGGGATAAGGTCAAAACGACCCTAAACAATGAGATAAAATTTAGCTTGTTAGAGTACCTTAGCGTATCCCATGCTAACAATAGTAAATACGTGATTTATCGAGCTTATTCTGAAGTTTTTAGGAGTATTCCATGTTTTATGACTAAGTGGCTAAATTTTAACCTGTTAAAGGTTCGCTATTGGTTTAGCCATAATTTCTGTGATTTGTATTAAAAGTAGACACTTTTCCAGATTATTTTCGTATCCGTTTGACAGCCTGCTGATTACGGGTTTCACTAATTGGTATATTCCTCATTTGTCGTAATTAAGCCTTCTAACATGCAAAGCAAATATGCCTTACATCTGCAGCAACTGACTGCAAAACCCAGTAGACGTTTGATTAATCAAGCGCTAAAAGATCAGGATGCGTTAAATTCCACTTTTATCGGTCAGGATAGGGCGCGTGACGCTTTGTCTTTTGGTTTAGGTATAGACGCGCGAGGATACAATCTTTATGTGATGGGCGAACAAGCCACTGGGCGTTTTACCTTAGTACATGAATTTATTGATAAATATGTGAGTAAAACCGTCACACCTGATGATTGGTGTTATATCAATAATTTTGAAGATGAACGTGAACCTTTTGCTTTAAGGTTGAAGGCTGGAGAAAGTAAAAATCTCAGCAAAGACCTCGAAAATTTAGTGGATGAATTATTAGATACTTTTCCTGCAGCATTCGATAATCCTGGTTATCAACGAAAAAAAGCGGCGATCACCCGTGAATTTGATCAAGGGTATGACAAAGCCATTGATGAAGTTGAAAAACTCGCACAACAACAAAGTGTGGCCTTGAACGAAGACGGTGGCACTATTACTTTTTCGCCCATTGTGGATGGAAACCTTGTTAGCGATGAAGACTTTGCAAAAGTATCAGATCAAGAGCGACAACAT
>TARA_R110002153_G_scaffold256892_2_pt1 | contig 14483 bp, 17 predicted proteins | sample TARA_R110002153 | Tara Oceans TARA_R110002153 (sample SAMEA4398193) | marine metagenome | biome: Polar Biome; feature: [SRF] surface water layer (ENVO:00010504); material: water (ENVO:00002006), including particulate matter (ENVO:01000060) such as... | depth 5 m
AGAGCCATCTTGACCTGAAGTACCTGATGAGCCACTTAAACCTGAGGTGCCCGATGAGCCTGAAGCACCACTTGAACCTGAAATACCTGAGGTACCACTAGAACCTGCTATGCCTGATGTGCCTGATGTGCCTGATTTACCGGTAGCACCTTCATTAATAGTTACTACTTGGGTGTACTCTTCTTGGACAATTAAATTAGTTTGGGGTAATTCAATAGTAACAGACTTATTACAAATCCTATCAGTGACAATGACCTTTTCATTTTGGTCTTGTAAGATGATTTGATTGGGTTGATCTGATATGTTTATTGAATTACGACCCACAATTTGTTATATTTACTATATTATTAAGTTTAGTGATTATAACATTGGTATTAACCATTGTAACAGTCACTATATCTCCACAGTTTTCTGTTACTATTATTTTAGAAAGAGTTTTTAAGGAGATTACCTTGTTCATTAAACAAAGCTTCCAGTGGTTACATTTTTACTTAATTGAATCTGACCTTCTAGTAATCTAGTTACTATAGGATATAAACTTCCTGTAGCTAATTCTAGATCATATATAGCCTCTCCAAAATCTAATTGAGAAGAAGAATTAGCAGATATAAAAATTCCTATAGTACCTGAAGTAGGAGGATTAAGTCCATCAGAACCACTAAAATTTAATCCTGTTCCATCAGGATCTAAACTACTTGATAATGTAATGTATTTAATATCAGATCCAACAGAGGGACGTAATTGCATACGTCCCTGGTAGCCTGTTAGATCTATAGGATTATTATCAGAATCTTTGTAAGCTAACTCAAAATCTAGAGTTGCTCCTTGTTCTATTGTAAATGAGTATCTTCCTGCAGACATGGTTTTTCATATAAATATCAATAAATTGGGTTATCCACATAATAATCTCTTAAATCTTCTACAATTTCATTACGATGATTAGACGTAAGTGTAATTGCTTCGAGATTTTTAACTTTATAGGATGCCTTATATAAATATTTAAAACCTGAGTCAGCTTTCTTTTTTAAATCAATTTGATAATCATCACCACATACCATCATTTTAGATCGTAAACCTAAACGGGTTGTAATCATTTCCATTTGATCATGTGTTACGTTTTGTGCTTCATCTACAATAACACATGAATCCAAAAATGTTCTACCTCTCATAAATGATACAGGTACAATTTCTATTTTTCCATCTGCTATAAGTTTTTCAACTTTAGCTTTATCATACAACATATATAAGTTTTGATAGATAGGTTGGACCCAAGGATCCATTTTTTCCCTTAAATCCCCCGGGAGAAATCCTATTTCTTCTTTACTTACTGTAGGTCGAGTAATAATAATTTTAGTATATACTCTTCTAAGTAGTCCATCTAATGCTACTTGACATGCTAATAATGTTTTTCCTGACCCTGCTTGACCTGCTAGTAAAGTTATAGTATTATCTAATATTATTTGTTTAGCTTCTTTTTGCTCTTCATTAAGTGGTATTTTGAATTTAATAGGGTTTTTCACGACTTTTTTTTCTCTGAAGATGTCTTCAGCTTTGGGGGTGTTGTTGAAATGGGTCATTTTTAAAGTTAATTTTAACTAGTTTATCTAATCCAGCATTCACATGCATTTCATCAGGTAAGACAAGGTCAAAATCATATCTTTCATCCAAAGGGAGAACTAGATCAACTTGTGACCCCCATCTTATAAGTGAGAAACGCTCATTTTGTGATACTGGGGCGTTTTGGTCATTAATGAATGGAGCAATTACGTTTACATCTTCATCTGCAATTTGAACTAAATAATAAGTATAATCTAATTGGGGAGAATATATGGTATTTAACATTCTCTCATTATATTTAAGATATTCTAAATTATTAGGATTAATAACAGCATTTAAAATATCTTTTTCAACTGCTAACATAGGTTTGTTAGTAGATTCAATGGGGTCTAGCCCCTTATATTGTAGTATACCGGGGTATGGTATTCTATTTATGTGAACATCATAAAACGACATGAATATGCCTATTACTAAAGATGGTTGATTATAAACAGTATTACCCAATACGTCTTGTATTGTATAATTTATACCTTTAATTTCTACTATAGGGTCAGTAGCATCTTTTACATATTTTTGATATAAAATGGTACCATCTGCTGGGGAGTAAAAATGTTTATGGTCAATATAATTGGGACGCATAGGGTCTCGAAAGAAAAAAGTATTTGAAAGTTCACCTACTTCTAATTTAGAAAGTTCTGCAACCTCTCCTTTTAACCAATCTTCTAATTTTTGGGCCATCTAAATAAGTGATTTGGTTTGATCAACATAATTAAGGTGCATTATCATGCAACTTAACATAGCTCCTGATTTCATATATTCCGATAGATTAAAAAAGACGGGTTCTAACCCTTCATTAAAACATATTTTTTCTAGAGTATTTATTTTAGCTTTTTCAGCTTCATAATTTTCATCTGCTCTAGTCATCTCTGAGATGTTTGAAGCACATAATATCATATTGCCTAATCGAACTGAATTAGCAATTCCATTGAGGGTATCGTCAATGCTTATGTCTATAACGTTAGTATATTGTGATAATTCAACTAACTCATCCTCAGTATATAGTTCCGTGCAAACTAATGTTTTTTCCGATGTTAACGGGAAAATAGAACAATCAAGATGATAAAGATATTCATCTACCATTTCAATTTTAATAATATTCATGTCAAATTCCTTTTCCATCCACTCAAAGGCTTGGATATCTGAACGTTGGCCATATCCCCCTATGTAAACATTATCATAAAGGTATTTTAAATCGGCTTCTCCTTCCCATTTAAAGGGACAGGTATGAGTTTTATACCCCATTGATTCAAAAAATGGTTTTCCAACTTTTTCTTCTCCCTGTCGAGGTTCAGAAGTAAAATTAGACATAATAATATTATTTGAATCCTTAATGTGGGGTAAATATAACCCCATATTAGCTACGTATACTAAATCTTGGAAGTTGCCTTCAGCAGGTAAAGTATAGACTAAGGAATTACCTGCTACAAATTGATATAAATCTAAAAATTGTCTATAGGCGTTTCCTTTATTTACCTTTAATTCTTTTTCTTCCATTTCCTGCATCCAAATATTATTGGGAATTGCAGTGTCTAAGGTAAAGGGGAAGTTCATAACAAAAGCCGGTATAGGCAGTTGGGAGGGAGTCTCTTTCATTTTATAAAACTGTTTAGTGATTTACTATAAATATGTACTACTTACTAGAGGTACAAAAAGCCCCACCGAAGTGGGGCTTTTCTTTAACGTATGTTAAAATCTAATTAGAGGGTATTCAAACCGTTAACGTAGATCTTAGCGTAGTATTCAGGTCTTAACATCTTCTTAGCATAACGAGTCAAGAGACCTTTTCTTGGAGTGAAGGTCGCTGGGTCGTATACAAGAGGAGTCATAATTAATGGAATGTATGGGGCAAATGTTGCACCTGTTTCCAAGAATTGTGAACCTTTAAATCCTAATAAGATGGTATTTTCAGTCATGTATGGGTTCTTATAAACTTCATACTTACTGCTTAAGTTACCAACTTTTTGGATACCAAACGCATAATTCATAGTATTAGCATCTGCTCCATCTGTAGCAGCAAATCCTGGGATTGATTCTAAAATAGTACCTACTGTTGGTGAGCAAACCAAGAAGTTAGCACCTCCACGAAGAGTTTTCTGGTGGATGATGTTAGATACTTTATTGATTTTAGTACCAAGAGTTTGGAACCATTGTCCTTGTGTGTTGAAGAAACCAACATCCGTAGGAACATCAGAAGCTGCAGTGAAATTTGCGTTGTTGATTGTTGACCAGTACTCAGTAGTGAGTGCATTTTCGATCAACATATCCATAATTTCCAAGTCAATTTCAAGAGCAATGTATTCACTCATGATGCTTGTTAACTCAGCCTCAGCATCTATACTGTGGTAAGCATTCAAGTCTTGAGCAAATTCAGGCGTCCATACAGCTTTAAGCTTTTTAGTCTTAGCAACAATTGCTTCGGACTTCATCTTAATGTTGATTTCTGGAATTGCGATTTGAGCATTATCCGCATTGAGGGTAGTGTTACCATCCTCAAAGTCACCTCTTTGGTTATCCTCAGGGGCTTGTACGTATGTGATATCCAAACCTAAGTCTGCATCATCTGCACCATCATCACCTAAAACATATAATTGGAAATTAGTTGTTCCAGTTTGAGTGTTAAATTGAGGATAGTTAGTAGTAATACCTTCACCACCTGAAACGAAGAATGCTCTAGCACCTAACAAGTCAGGAGCATCAAAAGAAGCAATTGGAACTGCAATTTTCTTGATAAGGTTAGCAGCAGCTGAGGCAGATAGACTTGAATCAAATCCTACGTCGGCCCATGATGCAGTTGTTGCAGTAGCATTTGCTCCTGCAGAAGATGTTACATTAGTTGAGTAAGTCCACTTACCGGCACCATAAGTACCTTCAGTTGGAGTTCCAGCAGCATCAGTAACACCATACATAGAGCCATTACCGAATACATCCCCACCAACTTCAAATTTTGATCCTGATTTATCAGTACCATATTGAAAATCAAGGAAGAAGACGAGTCCAGAAGGTAAGCTCATTGGTTGAACGCTAACAAAATCTTTTGCTGCGATTTGACCAAATACCTTTCTTACGAGAGGTAAAGCAATACCTGCCCACTGTTCACCAGTTCCGGCATTAAAAGATCCACCAGCAGTACCACCGCCAGTTTGTGAAGACTCAACAACGAGTTGCTTAGCTTGGTTTTCGAGGATGAGAGACATATTATTCTTCTCAACATCACCACCCAAACCTTCAAGCAAACCTGTCTTGTCCCACTTTGAAGCTAATCTAGCGGCGTCACTTTGCGTTGACTTCCACTGATTAGAGCTCTCTAAGAGAGAATTTAAATTTGACATTTTATTTTTTTTAGTTTAAAGTTAAAATTATTTGATACCTGCAAGTTGTTTAAAACGAGACACCATAGCATCTTCTTGAATAATACCTTCATTCAAGTTACGTTTTGGAGCAACGCCCGCAGGCTTAGAAGCAGCACCTAATGATTCTCTAATATGAGATTTCTTAGTTTTAGTAACTAAATTCTCATTAAGAGTTTCAAAAATAGCTTTCGCTTCTTTAACAGTTTCGGCTTTATCAAAAGCCTTAAGAACCTTAATTTTTTGATTTTCTGTAAGGCTTTTGCCTTTGAAAATCTTGTTAGTATAGAGTAATTTAGAATTGAGTAAGTTAATTTCATTAAGATCAGAACGAAGTTGTTTAATAGCAGATTTTGCTTCTTTAAGTTCTTCTTTCATTTCTTCTTTCTCTTCATCAACTTTTTCTTCTTTAGCTTCTTCAAGGTCAATATCGTCAACTTCAATATCTACGTCAGCATCACCTTCCATACCATCATCCATATCTTCGTCTTCTTCAGCTTCAGATTCGTCTGCGTTAGGTCCGGGAACTAATTCTCCGTCTTCAATTAAGTCTTCAATTATACCTTCGATGAAGCCTTTTAAGTCTTCTTCACTCATATCTTCGAGGTCGATATCTTCTTCAGCTTCGAGCTTATCTTCAGCTTCATAAGTTACATCAGCTTCTTCCATTTGGTCTTCAGCTTCTTCCATTTCTGGTTTTTCAGCTTCTTCCATTTGATCTTCAACTTCTTTAACTTCTTCACCTTCTTCAAGTTCTAACTCAGCAAGAATCTCATCTAAATTGAGTTCTTCTTCTAATTCTTCAGCTTCTTCCAATGTGTCGTCAGCTTCTTCAATTTTCTCATTTCCTTCTTCTACCTTTTCTTCTTCCATGGCTTTTTTCTCTTTATCAACTTCAGCCAAGTTAGTTTCTTCTAACTCGTCCATTTCATTAATTTTTTGAGCAAGCATGGTTTTTAGATGAGGTGTGAAGGATTCTTCTAAAGCCGCTTTCGCATTAGCGATAGCCACTTCTTTGACTGCTTTCGCATCAGCGATAGCCTCTTTCAACAAATCTCTGTTTGCCATTGTTCCTAAATTTTTTTTGGGAAAGTACGCTTATTCCGTAGAAGCGTAATAGTGATTAATAATAATTAAGATGCTGTATAGACTGACAGCATATTCAGTCGTAAATATGTGAAAATAAAAAAGGTGCGAAATAAATCGCACCTTTCTTTTAAATTATGGGACATTTCCCATTGTTACATAATATTTCTGTTATTACTTCATTTACCTTACTATATTTGTGAGGTTTAAAAACATTAGGATTTAATCCTTCTTGTATAGGAGCAACATATGCTCCCGGGGTAGAAGGGGTTGATACAAAATCCCAACATAATAACTCAAAATCATCTTGTACTTCTTGTACTCCATCAGATCCAGGTTTTAAACTACCCATACCCCTAGAAGATACACCTACTGTAATTCCATTTTTAAATAACTCCATCAATATGTTGCCTGAGGGGGTTGGGAGTATTTCGATTTTACCTATTACATCATCACCATCCCACCAAATATCTTTGATGTTATGAGAAACATTTTTAAGATTAATAATAGAGGAATCAGGATGATCAAGTTCACCTAATGCTCTATTTTCTGATATAGGGCCATTTTTATAGTTATCAACTTCTCTAGCTAAAATTTTTTTAGGGTAAGTTCTGTTATTACCATTTTCAGTTCGAGCAGATTGAAGCAAACCCTCAACAATCAAATTACCTTGTTCGGTTTTAACCGCCTCAGTAAGTGATTGTGGGGAAAGCTTAAAAAGCTGAGTATCTATAAGAGTTTGCATTATTTATTGTTCTTGCTGTAATCGAGTTCTTGCATTGCCTTATTGCAATATTTTTCGTATAAAGCAATTTCATTTTGAACAGCTGTTGTCTTAGCTTCGTCTATAAACTCAGCTAAATTTTCATCTTCATTTATAGTACTAAGAGTTTCTTTTAAAGAATTCATTTTACCTTCATAGGCTTTTACAGCAACTTCATTTGCTGCTCTTTTAGAAAGTTTTTCAACTTCTTTAATGAAATTTTCAGGTTTCATTTTGCCCTCTTTTTTAGGCTTCATTTCTTCCTTTTTCATTTTTTTACCTGCATCCTTTCCTTTTTCGTACTCATAAGCAGCTTCTCCTTCCTCCATTTCTTCCATTTCTTCTTCCATTTCTTCTTTTTCTTCGTTTAAAAAAGATTCAAAAGTATTTTCATATTTTTCTTTTTTACGCTCTAAAAAAGGATTGCCGAGGGATGGAATTCCAGCTACTGCTTCTTCTAATAAGTCTTTAAGATCACTTGAAGTAGTTGTTTCTTGGATAATTTCTTCTTTTTTTTCTAAATCTTTATTTAAAAAGTTTTTAAAAGTATTTAGTTCTTTCATTTTATTTTCTTTAATATCTCCGTAACCGGAGGATTTGTATTTGCCTGTTGATTCAATTTGATTTTTTAATTCAGTATAACCTAGATCTTTAATACCAAATGCTGCATTTTTCATGTAGTATAAAGGATCTTTTTCTAAATTTTTAGTTACTATTTCTTTAGCTTCTTCTAAAGCTTCAGTAGGATGATAAGCTAACAATTTAGGGTTTTGTTCCATTTCAAATCTTAAACCATTAAGATATTGGTCAAAAATTTGATTATTTAAATTCTTAGTATCTTTGTAATCATATCCGGCGGTTTCCGCCTGAGTAATTTCCTTAGTAGTTTTTTTCTCTGTTGCTTTTACATCTTCATTTACAAACTTATCAAAGGTGGTAAATGGATTTAAACCAGATGCAGGCATTATAGGAAAAACATTTTCACTAATTACACTACGTTGCTTTAATAACTTAGCAGTTTGATTGTAAGTAGCAGAATTAGGAACAATGTTAGGAAACAAACGTTTTGCTTCTTTCATGAATGTGCCTTTATGTCCTTTTCCTTCTTTAAGTAAATTATATTGTTCTTGAAGTGTCTTCATATTGATAAATATTAGTCTTTATACAAATCTACATAATCAAATGCCTTAGATTTTTTTCTAAGTTCTTTTTGATTAACAGGTTTATAACCCATTGATGTGTATTGTGAAATGTTAGCAGGAGAACCTTTTTTTCGGTATGCATATTTTGTTAAATAGCCACCTGCTGCCCCTGATGTGCTGATTTCTTTAACTGTGGATTTGACCATAGAATATTGTTCTGGGTAGTTATTCCTAAAAAATGTTCTAAAGTCATTAAATGTTTTAGCTACTTGTTTAGCTTGAGGTTTATATATAGTATCACCTTTTAAATCTTTCCTAGTACTTAAATCTTTAGCAATTTCTTTGGCATCACCTAAAGTCTTAAATAATTTAATAAAACTAGGGAGTTTAATAATTTTATGACCAATTCCTCCTCCTTCACCCCTTTCTTCAGGTTTATCGGCTTTAAAATAGGTAGATAAATCGCCAGAAAAAAAATCATCTTCACTAGTAGGACCATATCGATCTTCAATTTTTTTAAGAAAATTAGGATTTAAATCTTTAGGTTTAATAGTCTCAGCCATTATTTTATTAAAGTTAGTTCTTCTGTTAATTGATAATATTGGAGTAGGTTGATTAAATCATCATTATTAATACGAGAAGATTTATCTATTTCTTTAAGTATTTTTACTACTTCTAATAACTTAATTTTGGTAACATCATCCTTTATCTTTTCAGCATGAGATTTAAGTGATGTTTTAATTTGATTTATTTTAAGATTATAAATTTCTTTTAAACGTGGGGTGTTATCAATAGAATTCATAAATTCTTTAAGTACTTCTTTTTGCCCAGTATTCAAATTAGCATATTTACCATTAAATTTTTCAAGCATTACTTTATAAGTAAGTACTCTTAAATCTTTATCATATTTAGCAAATTCTTCAATTAAATCTTGTTTAACTTTTTTCTCACTAATAGGTAATTCAGTTAAACATTCTAATATTGTAACTTTGTTATTTATTATTTGTTCAGTTTCTGATAATTTATCGGAATTGAATATTTCTATTAGTTTATAGAAAGCAGCATACCCCTTATAATGGGGGACTTGATGTCTAAAAAATTCAGTTACATTATAGTGCTTTTTTATTTCATTAATAAGGTTATATTTTTCCCTTCTTAAAGCACTTCTATTGAGTTTGCGGGTTGCTTCTAATATTGTATTAAGTGTAATCTCCGCTCTACTTTCTTTTAAATTTTTATCTTTAAATAAAGTTTCATAAAGTTTATATTCTTTTCCTAATTCTGTATTAGCAAATGATTTTTTTAAAATATTTAATGAAGGAGATTCTCCCCCATTTAAGGTATCTGCGGTGATTTGCCTTACTAACAATTCAAATAAAAGACCTGTATTTTTATACTTGGAATGTTTGATGTTCATCTATAGGCTTTTTTATAAATATATAAGGATTTTCACTTCTTTAATTGTTTTTCATCAAGAAGTGATTCGTCTTGCTCAAATACTAACTGTTTGCGATTGATTGGAATCTTTTTTAGCATTTCTTTATTCTGGAGGTAGGCTGTTTTAGCTTCTAGTGCTAAAGGAGATCCACCTTTATATGTAGGTTTTATAGCACTTGATTCATTTTCCTTACCTTTCATAGTATCAACCCCTAATCTATCTTTACCAAAGTTTCCATCTTGGGTATTAATATTTGAAACTTTTTCTTCAGGACGTCCTAATTCCTTTTCATCATATCCCGCAGGTACATTATCAGGCTCATCATAATATCTACCTTTACCATAAAGTGAAGCTAAATCATGAGGTGTGCCATATGATTCTCCGGTTTCAACGGGGTCATTTCCTTCGGCTTCTATTTGAGCATTACGGAAAGAACGCTTGGAATCTTCTCTAACCAAATCTCTAAACTCATGGTATTCATCTTCACTAAAGTGGAATAAATGATCATATATAAAGTCTGAAGGGAATAATTTAGTTTCTTGCATTTGAGCTGCCAGATCTAATTTTTCCTTCATCAGTGCTACTCTTTCTTGCTCATAAATTATTGAAGGAGTGGTTAAATTAAGTTCAAAATTGACTAAATCATCACCATCATATCCTTGTGTGTAAAGGTGAACAACCGCTATTTTATATAATTCAGAAAGAATAATTCTTTGAATACGTTCAATGGTACGAGCAAAACGAATATCCTCAGCTGCTAGGGTAGCTTTACCATTAATGTTGTCATCATATCCCAAAAATGCTTTTGGTATTTTAAGGGCAGCAAATAATTTATTTCTTAAATATTCTACGTCTTGGATACCATCATACTGCATCCCTGGTGTAGTGTCAATTTTAGTAGAAGATTCACCTCCTCTAACAGGGAGATAAAAATCTTCTAACATATTTTGCATGTTATATTTTAAATTATACTCCCCCGTTTCTTGGTCAATGTGGGGGGTACGTTTCATTGTAGATATAGTTTTCTGCATAAAGTTTTCTACTTCAGCAGGTGGGATGTTTCCTATATCTATATAAAAAATTCTTTTTTCAGGAGCACGAACAATTCTATGTACTAACATAGCATCCTCCATAAGGATATATTGTTTGAATAATTTACGACCTGGTTCTATGTAGCTTCTACCGTAAGGGAGGTAATTTACATCTGAAAGTAATCTAAAGTGGGCTATTTCATAGTTATCAAAATATATAGCTCGGCCACTATTAGTTGTTGATCCAGGAGAAGTGATTCCTCCAAAATACCCACCATATTCTCCTCCCCCACTTAATCCATCAGGGTCAAATTTAAATTTAACTTCTACATCCTGCTTATTTGATTCACTAATTTTTTCTTCTCTAATAATATTATAAGCCGTATAAGGAATGACATTATATACACCAAAGTTTTCAGCAATTTCTAATTTTAAGAAAAAGTCACCATATTTACACATTTGGCGAATCCACATCCATAAATTAAATTCTATATTTAAAACATCATAAAATAAATTATAAAGAATTTTTTGTAAATTTTCATCAGATGATTTTATTTGAAGAACTTCACCCATAGAATTTTTAAGGGTTGATTCATCTGCTAATATATCCAAAGCAGATGCTACAATAGCATCCGTATCCATAGCTTCATAATCTGAATATAATTGGGTTCTAAGTACTTGATAGTTTAATGCCGGATTATATACGGGCATTTGATTAGTAGTGTATAGACGGTTAAATCTATCTATCATAGAATTAGTCTCAATTTGACCAGCTTGTTGTTGTTGGTTAAAATCAAGAACTTTTAATTTACCTCCCCCTACATTACGAATAATTACGTCTGTGGAGAATAGTCTTTTTAATCTTGTAAATACAGTTGTATCAGCCATTGTATATTAATATATGAATAAATATTATAAAAGCCAACTAAAATCTTCAGTTCCTCCTTTTCCGTTATCCATGCTATAAGGGTTGTCATTGCCTGAGGCAAAATAAGCTCCTTTATATGAAGATTGGGATTTTTTTATAGAACCTAAGGCGGCTTTAGTAATATCTACTCCATGTTGTCTAAATTTTAATGCGGTATCTCGTACATATAAGCCAATACCAAAACTCATAACTAAATCATCATTATAACCCGTTTGGGCTTCTGCTCTACCATATTTCCAAACAAACGTTTTCATTTCTTCTAATAAACGTTTTGATCTTATTGTAACTCCTTTATCACTTACATATTCTTGGAATTTACCAATAACCATAGGACGGGTTCTTGAAGACATAGTAAAACCTGCAGTCATATTTGAGCTCCTACTATATGATTTTAAATAGGAACCTACATCAGGAGCATCCGCTTTAGGTGAATAATATAAGTTTTCATAATTTTTATCTATTATAGTTTGGATTGTACTCCATCCTATGTTAGCGTTTTCTACTACTAACATAGCATTATTATATTCTGTAGCTATTGCAGTTAATATATTACCAAAATCTTTAGTACCTACCTGTCCTCTATACTCACCTACTTGAACATTTGATTCAATATCAAAAATATGAAAAGCAGAATAATCTTTTCCATCTCCTCTAGCTACGTCAGCAGTAATCATATAAGACCTACTATAATCTGCGGGTTCCCAAATCCAGAGGTTTTGATCAACTCCCCTTCTTTCAAGTGGATCTTGAATTGTGGTTTTTTCCATAAATTCTACATATTCAGGATAAAAAACTACATCCCCAGATGTGCTGAAATCACAGTCACATTCCTGGGCTGCCATTCTAGGATCTCCTAGTAATTCATTTTGTCTATCTCTCCATACTTGGTCTCGTTCGGGGTGAACATACCAAGGTAATTTAATTGGTAAAAAATCATTTTCTTTAGCTTCAGCCCTTGACCAAGTTTGGTGGAACCAATTACCAGTACCATAAGGAGTAGATAATGCTATACACCCACCACCTGTAGCAAGTGTTTGTTGTGCTGATGCCCATATTTCTCCAATGTTTTCAATAAAAGCAGCTTCATCAATTAATAGAAGAGAAACTGCTTCTGATCTACCTGCATCACTTGATGCCGATGTGGCTTTAATTTGAGATCCGTTTGTTAAACGTAAAGTTAATTTGTTATTTTCTTCAAAATCTACTTTAAGCCATGAAGGTAAATTCTCATACATGAATTTAACCTTTGTAACCATATTTTTAGCAGTTTCTTGTTTTGTTGCTATACAAAGAATGTTTTTATCCTTATGAAAAGTCATCATCCATAAAGAATAACCTGCGGATAATGTAGATATTCCTAACTGTCTAGACTTTAAAATGATTGAATAGGGATTTTCTTGAACTAATTTTAAAACTTTTTCTTGAAAAGGGTATAAATGGAAATTAATTCGGCCTCTTTGGGGATGTTGGATCATACAGTACTTTTTCATAAAGTGGATTGGATCCTTAGCACATTTTATATACTCCTGTCTAATTATTTGTTTTAAATCACTCATTGAGGTAATGTATAATCCACAACATGTAGCAGTAAAAGTATTCCTACTGCCCCCGTCCAAGGTTTTTTATACCATTTATCTACTTGATTTAAATGATCTATATGTAAGTCTATCTGGTTATTTAAGAGTTCTATTTCTTGATCTTTATATAAAAGGATACTTTCATTGTGATCATTTAATTCTAGATGAAATTCTATTTGTTTTTCTAATTGTTTGATTAAAAGGGTTTTAATAGAATCTTGTGTTTCTAAAGTATCTAAAGCTAAAAAAAATTCTTCTAACTCTATAGTTGGAATTTGTAAAGTATCGTTTTCTGAGTACCAGTCTATTACTACATCACCATCCATTTCAGTAATGACAAGGTTTTTAGTTGGTTCAATAACCTGAGTATAGAAACTGCTAGATAAAGATAAAAATAAAGATAAAATTAATAATAAATTTTTCATTTTTTTCTTCTATATTTTTTCTTAAAGTCGCTAGTAGTTTTTTTAGCATTAGTAGTGTTTTTAACTTTTGATTTAGTTTTAACTACTTTTTCATCTTGGTTTTTAATTGCTTTTTTAGTTTCTGCTTTTTGGGCTTCTACTTTTTTGGTTTTAGCTTTAACTTGCTTTATTTCTTTTTTATTGGTTTCAACCTTTTTTTTAATTTCTTTTGTTTTCTTAGAAGAATTAATAACTAATAATCCTCCTATAAAAGTTAAGGCACCCAAAATATATTTCCATAATTTCATGTTAATAAATATTAAAATTCAACATTTTTTAGTATCTGCTTAATACGTTCCTCAGTAGAACCCGATAAAGTGTTAAGATTTTTAAATTTATGTCTATATTGAGTAATTAAAATATTAATCATATCATTAATAGTCTCTCTATATTTGACATCTGTTTCTCTTACACCATTATCTTCAATTTCAACACCTTCAGGAGATACATAAAAAATGTAGTCATATTCATTTAACATTGTTGAGGCAAAATTGCAAAACTCCTGGGCATCTAAGTAATTCATAGATTTAGAAGCTTTAGCAAAAGCCATAACATCAACAATGGTACGATCCGTAATAATATTTTCTTGCATTAATTCACTAGCCCTTTCAGCTAAAAATACTGCTTGACCTTTAGTAGTTGAATCCGTATTTAATGGGATACCTAATTCCATCAAGTATTTAGAACGTTCTGTTCTAAACTTATAATCTTTAAATTCAGGTAGTTCTTCCAACGCCTTTACAAGTGTTGTTTTACCTACTGACATTGTTCCACATAGTCCTATTTTCATTATCCTCCTTGTCTAGCTGATTCACGCATTGCAGGATTTTTGTACCAAGGTACTCCTGTTCTGTCTCGTTTTTTTTCTTTCCATTCTTCTTCAGTATGAAATATACCGTAAATATAATATTCTCTCATGCGTCTTACACCCTCAGGTATAAGAGCGGGACCATCCCAATTGTGTAATTTCCCATCCCAAGTATGTAAAATAGTCCCATCAGGTGTTTTAATACGTCTTGGTTTTGGCCATTTATTTTCTTTCCCCATTATTTTAACTTATTAGTGTTTTCTTTAGGCATTGTTAAACCCC
>TARA_R110002153_G_scaffold95673_4_pt1 | contig 14482 bp, 25 predicted proteins | sample TARA_R110002153 | Tara Oceans TARA_R110002153 (sample SAMEA4398193) | marine metagenome | biome: Polar Biome; feature: [SRF] surface water layer (ENVO:00010504); material: water (ENVO:00002006), including particulate matter (ENVO:01000060) such as... | depth 5 m
TAAGTGGGCAACTTCAACTTCAAGTTGCTTAATATATTCCTCAACTAATTCCTTGTCACAAAGTGTTTGACAACAGATGTCGAGGGACCGTTTTGCTCTATCGGCCAAAGAGCTTTCGCGTTTCATACTCTTTAATAGTCTCCAAAAGTTTCTGGGTAAAGTTATCTCTATGTTCTATAAAGACTTGTGGTGCTTCATTATCAACTGCAATTAGAATTACTAATTGAGTAATAGGTGTACCTGTTCGTTCTTCATACATAATTGCATAAGCTGCAGCTTGACAGAAATAACCTTCAATCCATTCTTTCTTTTTTAATTTACGACTTGTCTTAAAGTCTATAATAGAAAGAGTACCATCATACTCGCCCACACAATCCACTCTACCAGCGACCCGTAAGTGATTAGAATATAGAGGTACTTCCTGAGCACAGATCCTACCAATTTTACTATCAAGAAGAGGTTGGATATCTTTAAAGTTTCCAATGATGTTTGGTAAGTAATCTTCTGCATAGTTTTCCTCATTGTTTAAGTATTTCTCAATTATTGCATGAACATTAGTTCCACGAGTAGCAGCTACTCGACTAATCTTATTTGCTTCATCTTCTCCCACTCTTTTTCGCCAAGCTCTAATACCATCTTCAGATAATATACTTAGAACTGTAGTAATTGAAGGATACTTACCGTCGGGGGTAGTATAAAATCTTCCATTATCAGTAGTGTCAGCAGAAAGATCTTCATATCCCAAATCTATATTTAAGTGTTCGAATTTTTTCATTTATAGTCTCATCTCTTTTAATTGAATTATGTAATCGACTAGTCAAACCAAGCTTTGATCTAATCTTTTTTCTACCGGCTTTTTTATTATCTGGATTCCACCTCTGATACTTAGCCATTTCTCTATCCTTTAACTAATTTTTAACATTTCCTTGGTCATTATATAGTCACGTACAAAGTCAGATCGTACGATATCTTCCCATCCAAACTCTATTGTTTCAAAGTTACGTAGTTGTTCTATGATGGATAAGAATTTAATTATTCCAGATTTATCTCCTTCTTTCTGAAAGTCAGATTGATAGTAATCACCACACATTATAAACCTGCAATTATCTCCAACACGAGTAATAATAGAGTCAAGCTCATGAAATGTAAGGTTTTGCATTTCATCTAATACTACAACAGCATTAGATATAGTTAGTCCACGTATAAACGATGTAGACATAAAATTAACTGTACCAGTATTTTTAAGTTTCATCCAAGCATCTGAATCACTAAAAAGTTCAGCACATATAGATCTATATGGACCAGTATAAGCATCTTTCTTTTCTTCTTCATCACCAGGCAAAAACCCGATATCTCTTGTAGGTACAATAGATCTAATAATTACTACTTTATCGTATCGCATTTCCTTGTCAAGTACATCTTCAAGAGCCATGGATAACGCCATAAATGTTTTGCCAGTTCCTGCTGATCCAGAAAGTACGAGTGAGTTCCCATCTTCGTATGCCTCATATGCTTGTTTTTGGTGTGGAGTTAATGGAGTAACTTGTAACATGTCCTCCAGCCTAAGTTTTAGATTACGAGATGCCATCATTAATGCCTGTTCATAGTATGTAATCGGTGAGTCTGTGCAATCTTATCCTGCACTTCTCTAAACCCATTATCTACTGGAATTCTATTTCCAGGACTATGTACCATATTAAGAGTAGTAATGACTTGTTTTAATCCGTGCTTTTTCATATAAGCTTCTTTGTCGTCCATCTTAACTTGCTTATCAAACTCTTCGCCCGTTTTTTCATTTCGAAACGTGTATATTGGCATCTTCTAATTCCTTAATTCGTTGTTCAAGTTCATTGATTTTACGAGTAGCTTCCCAAGGAGACATAGGCAACTTAGCTCTACATTTCTCATCTTCTTCTCTCATCCTTCGCATCATATAATCGTAATAGCCTTCACGTTGTTCAGCCATTCCACCACTCCGGTACTTCTCTATTAGTCCATACCATAGCAAACCTACTAGCTTTAGTATGATAATATAATTTATAAGACTTTACTGGATCGTCTGGAAACATACATTCGGGATTAGCTTTCATAGCTAAAGGGAAAGGTGTGATATCACCTTTAGGTATGTTTCTAGGAAGAGACCAAAGAGCATTTCTTAGTAGCCGATCAGTCTTATGTACTTTACCGTAGCGATGAGTGTATTCATCGCATAGTGCACAAAAATGTTTATAATGCCAATTGTAATTAGCAGATGTTTGTAGTGTCCATTTAGTGCATGGATGACCGTGGTGTACTGCAGAATAGAATAACATTTCGGCTTCTAGATCATCTGATCCCTCATATAAGTCATAGTATTTAATCATTGTCTTACCAGACTTAGAAGGCCGTTTTATTACTTTGCCATCTAGCATTCTATGTGCCGTACTCAGCATTTGAGCTGATTCCACGATCATCTTAACTACGTGTTTATCGCATTGAAGCTGTGCTGCCAATATTGGATCTTTGTCAAGTATAAAAATATTCATTATCAATTCCTCATTCTGTAAGTATATTATAACACAGTTTCATCCAATTGTAAAGGATTAAATTGCGATATCCAATTCAACTTCATTAATTCTAGAGTTAAGATACTCATACTTAGCTCTTAGTTTATATACTAGGTTACTATCTCCTTTTTTCTCCTGTTTCTTAATGTAGTGTTTCAATTCTTTAGAATCCCGTTTCAGTCTTTCGATTTGTGATCCTTGCAAGTCTTTTCTCCTACGGTGAGATGTTGGTGAAGAAATAGTTCTGCTCCTATGCTAGGGTTAAAAAAAGCCTATGCCCAGTTAATGGCATAAGCACTTTATAATGTAGTTATTGTTTATCATAATTGTATTTATTCTTTAATTAAACTCGGCCATGTATCTTGTACAAGTTTTTTTGATAAACCTTTATATAATCCTGCCATTTTCTTATCTTTCATAGCAATCATTATTTTAGCATCTTCTTCCATAATGGTTTCTAATATAGCCATAAACATACGTTCACGTTTAGGAGCCATAATGTTATCACCTTTACTACCTTTGATAAAGTAAGTTAGCCTTTTTACTGATTGGTGAGTAGTAGCAGCACGGGATTCTCTCTCCCTAGCTGGTTCAAAAGGTGGATCACCCTTTGGAAGATTAAACTCTAATGAGTCATCAAAAGCTCCTCGTAAAATACTTTTTAGAGCTACACTTTCGTGTGCTTTAAGCACTTTAGCTTTATCAACTTTGGTTGGAGCTTCAGCCATCAATTCTAAGACCTGATGGATAGACATTTTAGTTGGTACAATTTGTTTAGGCATTATTAAAATCCTCAATACATTCAATTAGTAATTTACATCTGTTTTGAACAAAATAGTTTAGTACTTTACCTGGCCCTCTTTGTTCTGGTATATCATACTTATTTATAATTTCGTTTTTTAGCTCAACTGGAGTGTTTTCTAAATTAATAAGAGTATCATTACGGCACCAGTTGCGATACCAAGATGCTGCATATAGTAACTCACCATCGTCTAGATCAGCTAGAATAGCATCTATCTTCTTTTGAGTAATTGGTGTTTGACGAATACCTTCTACAAAGCAATCATCTTGACTAAGTATATTTGGTACACCATCACCAGAGTCACCTTTAAGTACATGCTCTAAAGCATATAAACGTGGATTATCGTGCTGTACAAATTTCTTTTGCATTGGACTATATTGACGAACGTTATTGTATTTGTGCAACTGAATAAAGTCTTTATCAGCAGAGATAATCATAATTGGATCAGGATTAAATTCTACTTTAGATTTCATATGAGTAAGAGTACCAATGATATCATCGGCTTCACATCGTTCTATATGAATAACTTTGTATGGTAGGTTATCACGAATCTCTTCACGTACTTGGTTAATAATACGAAAGACTTCATTCCAATCCATAGAGGATTCTTCCCTGCCTTTTTTACGAGAGGCCTTATACTGTGGGAATACTTCTTTACGCCATGATGAGTGATCACATGCAATAACAACTTCACCATATTCTTTACGGTGCTTTTTATTGTATAACCTAATGGTGTTAAGAATCATATGACGAATTAAGTTTTCGTCTACATTCATTTTCTGTGTAACTACACCTGCAATTGCTATTGCATTATAATCGATTATTATCATTCGAGGGTTCTCCATCATCTAGTTCATTTTTATCTTCTAAAGAATCCATATATTCTTTAGCAGCTTTTATCATAATATTACATTCATCTAATACAGCATGGAATATATGACCTTGGTTATTATGATTCCGTGTAAAGGATGCATAAAGTAAATTTGCTAATACACTTATATCAGCTTTCATACGATTATTAACTTCATAACCTAATTCTTCTAATTCTTCTTCTACTATATCAAAAATATGATACGTAGTTTCAAGATCGTATTCTTCCATACCCTCAATCTTATCGACTGAACGTTTAGGAAATTGAATTATATTACTACCACCTTTTTTCATAATACTTATATTATATCACACTTTTGGTCAAATGTAAACCCCTAATATGCTTAGAATGTATTTTACATCCAATAAATTCATTATAATATTCGTTATTAAGTAGTACTCCACGTTCAAATTGTTCTTTAGCCTCTAAGTAAGAACATTCTCCTTTAGTCTTACATAGATGCAATATTTCTCGTTTGTAGTTACCTACACCTTTTTCTTCAACTAAGGCCTGTACTTCCTTAGAAGATCCGTGATAAGTTCGCCAATCGCTTTCAGCGCGCGTCTTAACTCGTCGCTTTCTGGTTTTAGTAATTGGAAGAGTTTTAGGTTTCCAAAAGAATTTTTTGCCAACGTACATTCTCCCTGTATCTAACTCAGTTATGATATATACAAATCCATGATAATCTTCTGGTGTTTCAGTATATTCTTTGTTCTTATATGTCCAGTTCATTCCCACTCTTCTTCGCCTGTGTCGTCAATATAATAATGACCTTCAGACATATTTATCTCTTCAAATATCTCTTCACCACAGGACGGGCAGAATGTTGTTTTATCTTCATCAGAATCTCTTTCACTTGTATTGTTATGAAACTTTACAGTGAACTTAGCTTTACAACTCCAACAATCTTTCATATTGACATCCTTGAAACATCAGCTGATAAAAAATAATCTTTAAGTTGTTGAAACCCTCCAATAGGCGAGTCATCAATTACTACTACAGGAAAAGCTCTTGCTGTTGGAAACCTTTCTAATAGTTGTTCTCTTGTAATATCTATACCAACAATAGTTTCGCTATAGGTTTTCTTTCTATTATCTAGAAAACCTTTAGCGCTTTCGCAATAAACACATGGCGGTTCGTGTCTTGTAATCAATTCAATTTTCATTATAAGCTCATTCCTTTTAATACGTCGTTATCCATATCTTGTTTCATACCACCAATAACATATGAACTAATTTCAGTTTCCTGAGGAGCAACTTGTACATTACCACCAGCAATCCATTTTTCTGTCCACGGCAATGGATTCGCTTGAGGAGTTGAATAAGGTGAAGTTATACCAAGTGCTTTCATACGCTTTGAAGCAATCCATTCTATATAACTATATAGGAGGTTAGCATTCAATCCAATCATAGAACCATCTTTGAATAGATAATCAGCCCATACTTTTTCTTGATTAACAGCGTCAACAAACATTTGAGTTACTTGTGACTCTTGCTGTTGTTTGATCTTAGCAAAGTCTGGATCTTCTTTTGGAAGAATCTTGAGAATAGTTTGACTTGCAGCTAGATGGGTATTTTCATCCCTTGCAATAAACTTAATAATCTTTGCATTACCTTCCATACGCTTAAGTTCAGCAAATGCCCAAGAACAAGCAAAGGATACATAGAACCTTACACCTTCTAGAACATTAATTGAATTCATTGCCATCCATAGTTTACGTTTCATTTCAAACTTATCAATTTGAAACTGTTCACCATTTACTTTATGGACGCCTTCACCAAGAAGAGACCACCATTTACAATATTCAATACACTCATCATAATACTTAGATATATCTTTTGCACAATCTGCAATTTCATTAATATCTAACATTTGATCAAATACAATAGATGGATTAGGATACACATTACGAATAATGTGCGTATATGAACGGCTATGGATTGTTTCCATAAAGGCCCAAGTCTGTACTAATGGCTCGATCTCTGGAAGAGATGCAATAGGCATTAATGTTTCTGTTGGACCACGACCTTGCACAGAATCTAATAGGATTTGGCGTTTAAGATTTGATGTAAAGATATGCTTTTCATGTACTGTAAGATTAGCAAAGTCTCCTCTATCTTTAGTAACATCAATTTCTTCTGGTCTCCAAAAGAAACCTAGCATTTTATCTGTAATCTTATCCAATTGTGGATACTTTAACATATCATATCTTGCAACATCAACTCCTTCATCGAAGAACATTTGCGACTCTATATGAGATTTACTTTTTTGCTTAAATACTGACATTTGATTTCCTTTCTAAATAACACAACTGTCGCAGTTTTCGTCGTCTTCGATATTGCTTGGTAGATCTGCATGAGCATCCGTCATTTCACCCGATCCATCATATGTGTTGTTATAATATAATTGCTTTCCACCATACTTATAGAACGTCACTAAATCAGTAATCATTTGAGACATAGGTACTTTATGGTCTTCAAACTTTTCTGGATTATATGATGTATTAACTGAAATGCCCTGATCTATATATTTCTGCAAAACAGCCATGATTTGAAGATAACCCGATGGATTAGGTTGATCCCATAACAAATCGTATTTATTCTTCAAATGATGATAGCCAGGAACTACCTGAGCCATTACACCATCTTTAGATTGTTTATATGATACTAAAGCACGAGGTGGTTCAATACCATTAGTTGAATTAGATATTTGAGCTGAAGTTTCAGCTGGCATTAATGCCATTAATGTAGAATTACGTATGCCATGTTTAAGTACTTTATTTTTAAGTTCTTTCCATGGCATACGTTCTTTATGTTTTACAAGTTCATCTACTTCTTTTTTGTAAGTATCTTTTGGAAATAGACCTTGACTGTATTTGGTATCAATGCTTTTACCGCACGAGCCACGCTCTTCAGCAAGTTCCACACTAGCTTTAATAAGGTAGTAACTCCATGCTTCAGCATATTCATCAATTGTGTTAAGCGAGTTTTGATCATATTTAAGTCCTCTTTTAGCCAAAAAGTATGCCAAGTTAATGATCCCCACGCCCAGAGGCCTGCGGTCCATAGTGCTTCGATGCGCTGCTGCAACCGGATAGTCTTGGTAATCCAAGAGCGAATCGAGTGCACGTACTGCAAGAGTGCAGTATTTTTGGAATTCTTTTGGTTCATTTATTAGTCCCCAGTTTATAGCTGATAAAGTACATAATGATATTTCACCCTCCTCATCGTCAGCAGATGATAGAGGTTTAGTTGGTAGGTCAATTTCACAGCATAGATTGCTCATACGAATAGGTGCATTTTCAGGGATGAATGACCCGTGTTCATTCGCATGATCAACATTCATAATGTAAATCCTGCCAGTATCTTTACGTTCTGTAATTAGTTGAGAGAATACTTCCATTGCTGGCAGAGATGATTTACGAATAGATTCGTCTTGCTCATATATCTCGTAAAGACGTTTGAACTCATCTTGATTAGCATAGAAAGCGTCGTACAAGCCAGGAACATCACTAGGTGAGAAGAACGTAATATTACCACCACTTAGTAAACGCTCATACATAAGCTTGTTTAGTTGAAACCCATAGTCCATTTGTCTTACACGAGTTTCTTCAGTACCTTTATTATTTTTAAGTACAATAAGATTCTCAAATTCCAAATGCCACAATGGGAAATACACAGTAGCTGCTCCACCTCTTACACCACCTTGTGAGCAAGACTTAACAGCAGCTTGAAAGTATTTTAGAAAGGGAATAAGTCCAGTGTGAACGATTCCACCATCACGAATACGACTGCCAAGAGCACGAATAGAGCCAGCACCAATACCAATACCAGCTTTCTTTGAAATATAACGAACAATTGAAGTACTTGTTGAATTGATCGAATCAAGAGAATCACCGGCCTCAATAAGAACACATGACGAAAACTGCCGCGTTTCGGTACGTAGACCTGCCATAATGGGTGTAGGTAATGAAATATAAAATTGAGAAATTGCATCATAATAATCTTTGATCCACTTCATTCGGTCTTTGCCATAATCAGCAAAGAGAGTTGCAGCAATCATCATATATAATACTTGTGGAGTTTCATAACACTTTTTAGTATTACGATCTTGAACTAGATACTTACTACGGAACTGTTCCATACCTACATAAGTAAACTCGTTATCACGGTTGTGGTTAATAAAAGATTCTAACTTTTGTAAATCATCATCATTGAATTTATTAAGAAAGTCAGCATCATATACACCACGTTCGATATTCTTTTCTACAATATGATGAAACAACCAAGGCTCAAATTGACCATAGACTTCTTTACGAAGCTTATAGTTAATCAACCTAGCTGCTACATATTGATAGTTAGGAGTTGCTTCACTAATAAGCTCAGCTGATGACTTAATAAGAAGCTCATGTATATCATAAGCTTTAATCCCATCATACAACTGAATATTAGATCTTAATTCTATCTCACTGATTGATACTCCTGATATTTCATCAGTGGCCCACTCCAAAACTTTATGGACTTTTTCAAGGTCAAAAGGTTCTTTGCCCCGTCCATTGCGTTTTGTTACCATAATTTGATTATTCATTGACTACTCCGTTAACTCATTTTATAGATATATTATATCACAAAAGAGTGTAATTGTAAAGGTTTATTTTTGATTTAATCGAGCTTTATCGATAGCGCGTGATCCAAACCAAAACGAGATAATAGCAGCAAAAATAGCTTTAGTATCTGGATCCCATAGTAATGTCACGGCTTCGTTAAATGGAGTACCCATTTCAAGTGCATTCATCAACAATGTTATTTCAATTGTAGCAAATAAACCAAAGAAAGCATATGTTATAACTGGACGTACAGACTTTTGTAAACCAGAAATAAAGCCTGTTGATTTATTAATTGATATATCATGTTGGATTAGACGCTGATGCTCGTTATCAGCTGCCTGCTTGTCAAACATCTTCATGTCATAATCATAGCCTTCTTTACGAAGTTCTGCATGAAGACGCATTTTATCTAATTCTAATTTATTGTTCTGCTTTGACTTAAAATGATCCATAACTGCTGGCGCGGCAGAACCCGCAAAGCCTAGCAAAGATCCAATAATTGATAACATATACTATCCTCTTGATCTACGGTAAATCTTCTCAGGATGTAACTTCATTCTTTTGTCCATCTTACGAGGCGATCCCGTTGGGTTCATATCAACACCACCATGTGCTACTGCATTTGTTGGTGCATCTTCTTTTTGTGCAGACTTTATTGCGTCTTGTGTAGGTGCACCTTTTTCGCCTTTTTTACGCATCTTCTTTCCTGAAGCTCTGCGTTTACGAATGTTATCCCAAAGGCCTTCATTCGCTTCTGACCATGCATTAAATTTTTTCATCTGCTTATATCCGATGCTGTTACGTATAAATTAGTCTTTGTATCAACATGTCTGATATTATATATAAGTTCTCCGAAGACAGAACCACTATTTTTTGTACCTTCTGCAACAGTTACTTTAGTTCCTTTACGATAAATCATATCACCTGTTTCTGGAGAAGCCATGTCATTTTCTAAAACATAAACACCAGGTGATAATGATTTATCAGATTGTAGGTTCCAGTTAGTCTCTTCTGGAAGAAAGGAATCGACATCAATACCAGCTTCATCAAGAGCTTTTGCTAATTGCTCTTCAGACATGCCAGTATGTTCTCTTAATAAAAAAAGAGCAGCTGCATATGAAGCTAATTTAGATTTCCCAAACGGAATTTTCTGCATGATACGTTTGAGATTGAAGACTAAGCGATGAAAGACAGTAAAAGCATCTTTCTGATCTCCAGTTAAAGTTTTGCCTTTTAATAGGAATTTACCATTATCGTCGATTACTCCTAGCTTATAAGCTTCCATATCTTCCCAATCAGTGACTAGGGTTTTTAGAAACTTGTAAGTATAGTATAGATCGGCTGCTCTAGATATAATGCCCATTTATATTGCCCTTAGTACCTTTATTACTGTTTGATCTAATGGTGTGTCTATATGTGCACTTTCACTTATAAAGTTAAGATACACTAGAAAGGTTTTAAGAACTGGCCAATGATCATTATCTATTTTATAGAATAACATCTTATTGCTTGATTCTATACCAAATACATTATTCAATACAATAATGTGGTTTAGTATTAACCTTTCTTGTAGATCACCATTGTTAAAGTATCTTTTAAATAATCTTTTAAGATACTTAAACCTTTGTAAATCATCATAAAATTCTTCTACGCTCGTACATTGAACATTTTTATAATGCTTAGATGCATACATCATCCAATTATCGCTGTTCAATTCTTCAAATATTTTCATTCTTTTCGCCTAGGTTAATAGATTAATACCTATCTATTTACCCTAGTTAAATTACGAGATAATAGATTTAATTTGCTCAACTAAAGTAGATTTCTTCTCACGTCTATCAAGTTCAACACCATGTTCTCTACCTAGATCTTCTAGTTCACGTTTTGACATAGATTCTAGATCCATCATAGTAGTTGGTGCTTCAGTTAACATTTCCATTTGAACTTCCCTACCTAAATCTTGAGCTTCCTCAGTTGACATTCCTGTCATTGGTTCTGGAGTTTCCATTGGTGCAGGAGCTGCTTTCATAACAGGTGCTGCAGTAGGAACATCACTATTCCAATCAGCAATCTGTTGTGGAGCTAGCATAACTCCTTTTAATTTTTCACCATCAACAGTGTAATAACCATCTGGGTGTGCGACTGCATCGGCCAGCCAGCCAGGTTTTTGTACCATAATTTACCTCATTTCCTTAAATTTTTTCATTGCTTTTTCACCAACCTTAGAGTCGCCAGGACGCTTAGGTGATTCTTTTGCTGCATTAGTGCCGTCTTGTTTATCTTCATCACGGCGTTTTTCTACAGTTTTATTACGTAACATATCTAACAAACCTTTATCACGAACTGATGCGCGTTTTGCAGGTGGGCTATCACCGGCCGGAGAAGTATCAACACTTTCCGTAGTAGTAGCAGAGTCTGCATCACCCTTATCATCGTCCTTGGCTTTAGATACCTTAGGATCTTTTTTCTTTTTCTTTTTAGGATCGTCTTTCTTATCCATTTCTGGTGAAGCGTCTGATTTATCATCTACTTCGATTTCAACGGCTTCTTTCTTTGATAAGACTTCTTCACAATTGTATTTCTTACCAGCAAATACAAATTCTTTTTCACCAGCATCTTTAGCTTTTTTAGCAGCCATAATAAACCCTTGCTTGCTTTCAGATTTGCTAGCAATAGCTTTACGACGCTTGTGAAGATACTCATCTGAACCGTCAGTATCACCATCATTATCTAGATCTTTATCTTTACGATCTTTGAATTTTTTCTTAGCGGCTTTTGGATCTACTTTATCCATACCGTCTCCATCATCGGATTTATCGTTAGATGCATCCTCTGTTTTAGCTTTTTCGTGCATGCTCAGATAAGCCTGAGCCACATCCATAAGTTTTTTGTCTAATGACATTTGGCTTCTCCTAGTTAATCATCCATACATTTGCTGCTATTGCTCCGGCAATGGATACAATACAGACCCAGAACAGTTTGTGGATGAAATCCACTGTCCTAGAGTTTTCGTCTACTTTACCTGCTATTTCATCAAGCTTAAGTGAGAGTCTATTAATACGTTCATACATTTTATCGTGATCATCTTGCAAACCTGATATTTTCTCCTCCGCCCTAGCCAACGAAATCATAGCATCAGCTAGTTTATCTATTTTTTCTTCAATGCGATCAAGCCTCTGTCCGTTTAGCTGTGAAGTAGACATCTTAATTTCCTGCTTTGGTTCTTGTTTTAACATTAGTTATCAACTTTAGCTCCAGCTCTCCATTGATAACACGACCAATAATTAGCTTTCCATTTAGGGCCAGGATTATCACATCCCATTCTTGCTCTAAAGCTGGCTCTTCGTTTTGGATCATCTCTTTTGATTTCCATATTGGGATCACCAAAACCAAGCTTAATTATATTTCCTTTATCGTTTTTAACATAAACATAAAATTTCTTTTTACCGTCAGAAGATCTACTTGGATCATTTAGCTTAACCTTACGACCTTTATACTCAGCAGCTTCAACAATGATTTCATCATAGATATTACAATCTTCGCAAATCTCATCTATTCTTTGCTCTGTATATGTTTTAAATTTATCCACCGAATTCATGTCCTGCTACCCTTTTCATTTGTTTATTATACTCAGCCTGTGAGGGCTTTTCTTTATAAAGCTTAATAGAAATATTAGGTCTTTCTTTTCCCTTTATTCTCCATTTATAGCCGTCTTCTTTATGCTCAGGATCTGTGGTTTTTACAACTCTACGTTTGTATCCTTGCTCCCACGTTTCACCTTTATATTTACCTTCGCCTTCTTTAACACCTTGACCTGGAGTATGCTTTTTAGTATACTTAGTGTAAGCATCTGTTCCAATCTCATAGTATTCAACGAAGGATCTCATTAGATTTTAGCTTTCATAGCCTTTGTCATTTGAGCAATAACACGTTTCATATCATCCATTGGTACCTGAATGTATTTACCCTTACCAATACCTTTGCCATAGTTAATCTGAAAACCAACACCTTTGTCTTTACCCATTGAAAAGCGATCAATTTGAAAACCTACACGGTCATCAGTAAAAATGTTAGTGGCTTCATTAATATCTTCATTCTGCCTTTTAAGAACAGCCATAACTTGTTTATGTCCAGATAGACCACGCTTAATCTTATCAATAGCACGAACAGCACCAGTCATATTGCCACCTTTATAACGTGGGTCAGATGCGATACCAATAGCCATTTTAATTTCTTTAGGTGAGAAACCTTCTTCAATAGATTCAGAAGTATCTTTAGTAACTTTAAAGTATTTAGATGATACGGCATTAAGTGCTTCATCACCCCACGCTTTTGCAGATTTCTTTAGTGCTTGAGATGTATTTTGTGCCTTAACAGTTTTACTGTCACCTTTTTTTACTTTGTTAACAGATTTTACAGCAGTAACAGTCCATGAAGAAAATGCTTCTTCAATATTATGCTCAGTATTCTCCATGTGTGCACGCATTGATTTGACTTTTTTCTTAGTGCTAAATTTACTTGTATCAGATTTGCTAAGCATACCTTTTTGGCCAGTACCAAAATCATCTTTACCAGTCCAACCTTGAGCATATCCTGGCTTAAGCTTTTTAATTTTGCCACCTTTCTTTTTAAAATCAGCTATGGCTTTTGCATGAGCTGCCTTTTCTTTAGGAGACATTGCTTCTTTGACATCAGGTTTTTCATGGGTGTAACCCATTTTTTTATACTTTAGATGATCAGCTTCTGTATCAGCATCGTATGCTTCACCAGTTTTTGGATCATACATCTTGTGTGGTTTAAACTCGTCTTTTGCTTCAACGAGTTGTTTTGATAGTTCAAAAAACGTTTTCATTAACTTCCCCTTACTTTACTGGCTAGATCTTTGTCCGCCTTACCCCATGTTCCAGAGGATTTTGTTACAAATGAATTGACCCGAGCAAATCCCCATTGTTGAGGAGTAGTTCCTGGACGGTGACCGGTTTTCCAAGCTGCCATTCCACGATTATATACCTTACGTAAAATACCAATTGGCATACCAGATTTTTCAGCTTTTTTCTTTAAGCCAGCTGTAGCATCTTCTGATATATATTGTTTAAGACTTTGCATTGGTTTCTCTGTTCTTTTTAAGTGTATCACGAATACGTGCACGATCTAACATACTATCATGTTTATCAGCATCACGTTTCTTTTCGCGATCTATTTTATCTTTTGCACGGTCTACTTGTTGTTCGCCGTACATATCTTTGAATTTCTTAGTATGCCTAGATGGTTTAGTTTTTGCTTCTTTATCGCCTGGTGCAGGTTTATATGCAGAAGGATCATCATCATCCATCTTAGCTTGTTTCTTAAACTGAGCATCTCTTTTTTGCTTAGTAGACTTCTTTAGTCCCTTGTGATATATTGCAGGCTGTGAACCTTTTTTATCACCGATATCACTATCTTCTTTACCTTCTACTTGCATAGCATCAGGAAGACGTTCAATATCATTAATCCATTTACGGTATTTACCACCATTCATTTCTACTAATACGTAGTTAGAACCACAGAAAAGAACTGTACCAATTTGATCGTTTTCTTTTACAACAACTAAATCACCTTCTTTATAGAGTTCACCATTTACATACTCTTCTCTTTTTTCAGATACCGATTCTAATTGA
>TARA_R110002153_G_scaffold268255_3_pt1 | contig 14481 bp, 14 predicted proteins | sample TARA_R110002153 | Tara Oceans TARA_R110002153 (sample SAMEA4398193) | marine metagenome | biome: Polar Biome; feature: [SRF] surface water layer (ENVO:00010504); material: water (ENVO:00002006), including particulate matter (ENVO:01000060) such as... | depth 5 m
TATTTTGAATGTCTTTCAAAAAATTGGATTCTAGTTCTCTATATGTACTGTAATCATCAATCCGTTTCTGTAATCCATTATTACATATAAGACGTCGATTTTTTGACGTAGTATTTCTCATTACTGATGCAAATTCGACAAAGGGTTTAAAAAAATCGCTACTATATCGATTGGTATTTATATCCATTTTAATACAGTCTGCTTTACCGCATTTCAGCATTTTTTTATAGAACTCATATTTTAAAATTAATTGCTCTATATTATCACATTCTTTCATTAATTCTTTGAATTCCTTTGATAAATCGGGTATGTAATTTTTCATGCTATTAATAGTTTGTAACTTCGAGAATAATTCTTCTTTATCATCAATTGAATCTGGTAGAAGTACTAGCTCTTTTATTCTAACTATATCATAAAATAAATTCTCGTCTAATTCTATAAATTTTCCAGCGTTTTCATCTGAGCTTAAGGGTATATTTCCTCTTTTGTCTTGTAGTTCTTGATTAGCAATTGAAAGAAAAGTCGATTGGTCATTTGCGGTTATTATAAACTTATCATTCTCATGTTTTACAGAAAAACCCGTATCTTCTCCGATATAGTTGTTTCGTGGTAGCTCCTTACCTGGGCCCCAGTACGTACTAAAATAAGAAGAAAAACTATTATATGCACCAGCAGGATTCCTTATATGGATAGACAATTGTATTTTACTCTTAGTCCAATCAACTCTATCAATTGATACAAAATCAGATTTTATAGATTCTATAGGAATATATTTATTCTGAAACCCCAGTAAATTAACTTGAGATTGAGTAGAATAGTCATATTTACAAATATAATGAAAATCTGGATATGTACGAAATTTGACAGCATACATGGAGCGCAGTTTCTTTAATTCCCTATTTTTTCCCAAACTATCTATATAATCTTTTATTGTTTCATATTTAGTTCTAGAACTATCTGCCCTATTCGTCGAATTAGAAATTTTACTATCTATTAGTGCAATATCTCTACTGAGAGTAAGTGAGGAGTATATTTTAATATACTCGGTCAATCGCTTATACTTATCATTAACGTCATCCAAAATTACTGAACGAATATTTTGACACCATTCTATGTATGAACTCATACGATTAACAATATTTAAGTAATATGTGTTATTCAAGAAGTCAGTCAACCATATTACTTGAGTCACGGTATAATATTCATTATTTAGTTTCAAAAATGTGTAGGCAGAGGGAACTAAATCAGAATATTTTGATTTATTATTATTTAACTTATCAAATGAAGAATATACATTGTCTGAAACTGGGAATTTAGTCGGAAGTAGAAGTTTTAACAAATATAATGTATTCATCTCGAGATTATATGTTTTTTGGCGTTCATTTTCCGTTTGCGAAACTTTGACGTGTTTGTTTATTATTTGTCTAAAAATTTTAGTATTGAAAAAGAATTTTACACGTGTATTATAGTCTAGATTTTTCAATTTATTTATAGGAAGTAAAATATCTTTACTCAATAATGGATATTTCATTAAAGTAACCTTTTCATTAAAATCAAACATATCACTTGTGAGTGAAAATTCCTTTGAATTTGGCACATTTGATTTTAATTTTATATCTACCATTTTTATTTCAAATTTTAAGTCTTCTTTTGGCATTTATATTATTTATATAATAATATAATATTTTAATTACGAATTTTGTTGATTGTATTTCTGTATGGTCTCTTTTGCTTTATTTACATCATCTTTACTAACTCGTCCAGTCATTAATTCAATATGATAATCTTTAAAATCATTTGAAAAACAACAAAGATTACTATTTTCATTACATAAAAAGTCAACAATCACTGTAAACAATATAACAATTATTATAGCTACGTAAATATCACGTGTACCCATCCATGCTATCGCAAATATCAGTAATTGACGACTAAATGTGTATTTTAAATACGATTCAAACGATTTGCTAATTTTTAAATCCACAAAACGGGAAGATATATTTAGTATTATAATCATAACTCCCGCAAATATTTTACTTGTATTCAAATCTGTAACTGCTTTATTTATTCGGCTACCTAATTGTGTTAAAGCTTTAGGAAATTTCATATATATACTCCAAATATTTTTGATTTTTCATTATTTTTAATTAGATATTAAAAAATATAATTCTAATAATATTATAGGTACATGTCATTATTATCAACCGCATCAGTATGGAATAATGATCAAACAAAGAAACGGACGCCAACATTGAAAAGACAAACAATGAAAGTGCGCAACAACGAAGATTTAGCATTACCCACTCCATTCGAAACGTCGCAAAAAAAGAGTGAAGAAAATTCTTTGAAGATTAAGGATTTACTTGCCAATTTGTCTGCACACGACGATGGCGATAAGTTGGCAGATTTTGAACCCATTCTACGTCCCGAATTGAATAATAAAAAAGATGAATACGATTTCGAACCAGACGAAGTTTTACCCCAAACGGTTATGAAACCGCCAAATGAGTATGGTTCGAATAATTTAAATTTAGACAAATTGAGTAGTTATAATGATATATATAGCATTAAAAATTCACCTCAAGTACCTGTAAATGTATCAAATGGGGATAGCAAAATGATGGAAAAGGTGAACTACATGATTCATTTATTAGAACAACAACAGGTCGAAAAAGTCGACAATATTACCGAGGAATTTGTTTTATATGTTCTTTTAGGCGTCTTTGTAATTTTTACAGTAGATTCATTTACTCGTATCGGTAAATACGTTCGTTGAATATAACATCTTCATAAATATGTAGTATATTTATGAATTTATTTACGTTTTTTACGCATTGAACGTGTGGAATGAATCGATATATTATAGTTTAGAAATTAATCTTCTTAAAAATATAAACAAATTGTTCTGAATCTTTGTTTAGTTTATATAACGCTTTTGCTGAAAACCCACACCTCATTATCATTTTTTCAACCTTTTCTTTGTCTTCCATGTATAATGTCAATTCATTCTGACGAGTTTGGTAAGTCATCTTGTCTGTGAAATTCTCCTTTATTATTACCCTATTATCATCCTCAAACTTTGTTTCTTGGTTATAAGTAATATCGTCATTGATTACATTACATTTGGTTATCCGTTGTTTTACTAATTTTTGTGGATTGGTATTATGATTCGCTATTTCAACCAGTGGATTATATTTGTATTTATTCACTAAATGTACAATCAAATATCCACTAGGTTTCAACCAATAATAGCAATTCCCAAATAATTGTAATTTATCATCAATTGTGTATACAATAAAATCGCGGAGAAAAATACAATCAAATGCGTTTTTTTCAAAGATTTGACTATTTAATCCGTTCCCATGAAAAATACTCAAATCCGTATACATATTTTTAGCATGGTCTATCATTGGTCGCGATTGTTCCAATCCATGTGCTATATACTTTGTGTTTAATAAATTCAAGAAATGTCCGGTTTTTGTACCGATATCTAGGAGTACCGAATTATTATTAATAGATAGTTTCTCCATCATTTGCGCATATTCTTCATTTAAATACTTCTGTGGTTTATGAATATTATCATAAACACTTGTGTAAAAATCGTCATATATTTCGCCATTGATCTTCAAAGAAAACATTCCATCTTGCGTGAAACCTTGATGCTCCTTTTTATTAACTTTTTTATATATCAAAATTATCAATAATATAAGCAAGATAAATATTAATATGTACATGTTATTTGTATATATTAATAAATACATTATTTTACACTAAAGATTCATATTTCGTAACTGGGTTCGTGTATGATTGTGTAATAATTCTTTCCCTATATTTTGATTATTTACGTGATGCTGGGCAGTGGTTTTGTATTTTTGACTATTAAATAATTCAGGATGAGGTTGAACAACTGGCTTTCCTTTGGGAACATTCACTACATACATATCACTGTTTTGACTGGGGGTATATTTCAATGGTAAATCGCCCTTATGTAAAGGAACATTTAATCCACGCAATTCAGAATTTGTATCAACATGTGAATTTGTTAAATTAACGGGACCCATCCCCATAACTGGTGCGAAATTTGTTTCAACATAATGGTCTAAATATTGTGTTTTACCCACACCATCTAAACGTCCATCCACAATCGGATATAATACATATTTTGTAGATACAGGTCGGGTATTAATATTGGGCTTCAATGGCATATCGGGTATAAATCGTTTACTTATTTCGGCATTCATACCACTTCTTTCGTCGCTCTTTATATAATAGTTTTTTAACACGTTCATAATATATATAAAGATATATATAAAAAATTGAAACCGTTTTATATTATATTTTTATAAATATAAATGGCTTCTATAGATGATGAATGGAATAACTATTTGATAAATGACGAATTCGAAGATATATCAAAAAAAACAGAGGAAACCAACGAGACATCTGTACCAGTATGCGACGAATTATACATTTCTACGAAGACTAAAGTGTTGTTTCTGAATCAAGAAGTAAATATTCGCGATGTATTTTGGAGAATACCGATTGTGCCGTATAGTGAACCACGAGAGGGGGTAATCAAAAAACAGATGAAAATAGTTTCTAAAACAGAAGAAGAATATAATGCTGTCAAAGAACTACTGAAAACACAAGATTATTATACAGAAAACATCATAAAACAGATAAATAATCCGGAGGCACGTCGAATAAAATTCAAAGATGAACGGAAAATAACCATTGGTCTTTCTAAAAAAGACATTATGAATGCACGCGGTAAAGTGAAGAATGCGTTTTATAACTGTTTCGCAATTATAATTCGTTTTTGGTATGAAACGACATTCCGTGAAATACATGTGAAAATATTCAATACTGGCAAATTAGAAATCCCTGGAATTTTGAATCAGAATATGTTAAATTTAGTAAAGGAAAAAATATTATTTCTTTTATCGTCAATATTACATATCATTCCGGAGTTTGTCAAAACTCATAACGAACATAATGTACTAATAAACTCCAACTTCAACTGCGGATTTTATATTAATCGCGACGCCTTATTTCATATATTGCGCAATACATATAATATAGAAAGCTCATATGACCCATGTAGTTATCCTGGAATAAAATGTAAATTCTATTTTAATAATTCCCGCGGATTTGGTGATAAAAATAATCAGTTGGGAACGATTGACAAAGAAGACCGCAATATGAAGGTATATGAACTTATCGAAAGTAAAAAGTATAAAGAAGTATCATTTATGATATTTCGCACAGGAAGTGTACTTATAATCGGGAATTGTTCGGAAGAGATTTTAATATATATATATGAATTCATTCGCGAGGTTCTATATAATTCATATAGCGCAATAGTTGTTCATGGAGAAAAATCTCCAGTAAAAATTAAGATGGCAAAGATTCGTAAAAAGATGATAAATAAATAAATAAATAAATAAATATATAGTTAAACTATATATGCCTCCAAAGAAGCAAAGTAAAAAAAATACCAAAGGAGCATTGCGTAGGTCTTCATCCAATGGTTCGCGTAAATCGGATAGCTCATCTAAATCCAAAAGCCCCACCGATGTTTGTTCAATATGTTTAGATGATTATGATAAATCACAGAATTATTGCGTTTTACCATGTAGACATAAATTCCATTTCACTTGTATGGCCACACATATGCGTTCAAGACATGGTGGCGATACTTGTCCAAACTGTCGAGCCCCTTTACTTCCATCTCAAAGAACAGAAGTAAATTTCGATAGACTGCGAATTAATGTACCCCGACAATTACGAGACGCAGTGAGGCGCCATATTCAAATTGGTCGAGATTTGTTCGCAAATACTTCAGTATACATTTGGAAACTAGGTGAAGCAGAAGATGATATTTCACTTGTTATTCGAAATAATGATGGTGACAGAGACATGGCATACTTACCGGATGGTGAGCACATGGGATATTTTTCAAATATACCGGACGAAGAACTGGAAGAAGTTTAACCAATATAAGATAATAATTATTTATTATATTTATTATCTGAATTTATGTACTAATACGACGAAGTTGAATTTTATTATCAACCAAATAAATAGAGTTCTCTGTCATAATGATATATTCCTCACCAACCTTAAAAATTTTAATAATAGTACTAGTATATTCCTCGTCACTCTTAACCAATAATTTCTCACTTTTCTCATTGAGCCCAATTAATACCTCATTTTTCAATGAGTTGACCCAATAGTCCATCATAATTGGTTTGTCTTCAACTACCGCTAATTTAGTCGCATGCGTAAGTGTATTCATGCCAGGAAGTCTATAATCTTCTTTTTCGGTCATATAAATAAAAACTATAATTATACTTTAAATACTAAATTTTATAATATATTTTTTAACTTTTCGATATTTTCTTCATTGATATTTTCTGGAAAAGTGACCGAGAATTCAATAATCAGAGAACCATATTGACCGTTCCGTTGGAATCCTAAACCATTTACGGTTTTCCTAAATCCAGGATATATCACCATGTGATTTTTTTCATTATTCAATAAATACGTTTTATTATTTAAATGATGAAACTCAAATTTGAAACCACATAGGGCCTCTTTCAAAGGTATTGTTTTATAATATACTAAATCATTGTTCTCGCGTTGGAAATATTCGTGTTCTTTAACTACAATTGTAATACATACGTCGCCGATTGAATTGTCATTCACCATGTGCCCCTGTTTTTCTAAAGTAATAGTTTCGTGATTTTGTGTTCCAGGAGGTATATGTAATCGTATTTTAACTAGTTCATGTATTTTTTGTCTGTTAACAATCGACCATTTTTCTAATTCGATATCAGTTGATATACCAAAATACGATTCATCGAATGTGATATATATTTGTTTTCGCAGTGTAGGTGGTTTGTTTATTTGGTCGAAAATCTCGTTCAAATTTGTTCCATTGAAAAAGTGTATATCCGGTTCGCCTATATTTACTCCAAAACTACCCGACATATTTCCGAATCCTCCCATACTGCCCATACTAAATAGATTCTGCATCATATTATTCATATCTATATGACCACCTCCCATACCTCCGCGTAAAAGACTACTTTCCATGTCATAAATGTGCCGTTTATTTGTATCGCCCAATGTTTCATATGCTTCATTTATTTTGCCCATTTCGATGGCGGCGCTTGGGTCGGGATTACGGTCTGGATGATACTTCATTGACAATTGGCGATACGCTTTTTTGATTCCTTCGGGCGAAGCGTCCTTTGATATATTCAAGACATTATAATAATCCATTAGTATTTTTCATTACATTGTTTTATATTAATTTTATGCGTTATAATAAAAAATTGATTGAATTAATTAAATAAACATTTATTATATTAAAAACTACTTGTTATATATATTCATGAAATTTTGTGAACAATGCGATAATATGCTTTATATGAAGATAAATGAGGAAAATAGTAACCAATTAAATTATTATTGTAGAAGTTGCGGATTCGAAGACACGCGTTTGACCGAAGAGGCCCTTTGTGTATTAGATACACAAATCCAAAAAAAACAACAACAGTTTAATCATATAGTTAATAAATATACTAAACTAGACCCTACTTTACCACGTGTATATAATATGAAGTGTCCACGGGAAACATGTAAAACAAATACCGAGAAGAGTAGTGAAAATACTGAAATTATATATATGCGATATGACGATGATAATTTGAAATATATATATATTTGTCCGGAATGCGATTTTTATTGGACATCGTAAAATGATTTTAGTAAAAAATTGATTATTTTAAATGTATTTAAATCTTTTTTATACTTTACTATAATATAATGGATAAAGAAGACATTGATGATATTAGTTCCGGTGGTTCTGATACTGAAGACGATAACGATGATGTATCTATAGTACTCAAGGAAGAAGACTTCGATATCGAAGAATTAGACGATGATAAGGAAGAGCTTAACGATGATAAGGAAGCAGCCGATGATGATAAGGAAGAACTTGACGATGATAAGGAAGAACTTGATGATGATTTTAGCGACAATGATGATGAAAATGGTAATATACATAATACGATTGTCGGAGGTGATGATTTTAGCGACGATGAAGACGAAGACGATGATTATTTACAAAAAATGGACAGAAAAATGAAACAAAATATTGTAGATTCATATCATCATGATTTGAAAATTCACAATGCCGACGAAATTGATGTAGCATGTACAGTTGCGCGTAATGACGATGGTTATATTGTAGATTCATTACATAAGACTTTACCCTTTGTAACTAGATACGAAAAATCACGTATATTAGGCGAACGTGCCAAGCAAATCGAAGCAGGGGCTCACCCGTTTATAGAATTAGATGAAACAATTATTGATAGTTATCTAATCGCACTCAAGGAATACGAAGCAAAAAAAATACCGTTTATTATACAACGACCATTACCCAATGGTATGTCGGAATATTGGAGATTAAGTGACCTTGAATTATTGGAATAATCTGACAAACGGCTCGGTATACATTTTTTATATTACAATATTTTTTTTACAATTTAGAACGAAGCTTGATAGGATTTGTAAAACATCTATATGAACAATAACATTTACCAATTTCACTGGATTCAGTTAATCTTGGTGTTACTGAATATTTGGGTCTATATATCAATATATCTTCACTATGTATGTCCTGTTCCCATTCGTTTACACCCTTGAAGATTTAAAATGGCACATTTTGAATATTTCAAGGGTCAGATACCAGTAACGAATTAAAATTCAGAACGCCTTAGGCGTTCCATTTTAAATCTTCACTGGTATAAATAATCTGACAAACGGCTCGGTATCATAGAAATATTTCTTGTTTCGCCGCAGTTTATACACTTCCATTTTGTTCCCATAAGTATATATATTATATTCATTATTCAATATATATATAAACGAATCAATTTTCGCAAAAAAAAAGCGATTTCCGAGTTTTTGCTTATTCCCGATATTTGTTTTTTAAATATACCTTTCTATGAAGAACGGGTAAAACTACATACTAGCATCTGCTTGGCTAACGTCAACATCTTTGTGAATTCTTTCGACGCCTGGGTGATCAAGTCCACGCGCCGTCTAAAAACCTTCCAATGATGGGTAGTTGCCAAACATCCGTCTTATCGACGTCGTACTCTACACATTCCACCGAGCACGTAGTGACCACATTTATTTGCCATTTAATAGTGGTAATTATGACCCAGACCACAACGACAACTGAATGACAATTGTGACCAAGAAGAATTTGGGGTGGTTTCTTACGCTGGGCTTTTTTTAGCGCTATTCAGGATATGTTTTACCATCTTTGACGCGGTTTCATGTGTGTCTTAACTGTTGCTCACAATCCACCTATTCCATGTCACAAATATATACTGTATGCCTCTCTAAATCACGTAGGATGTTAGAGTACCGCTAATATTGAACTCTTGTGCCCCTACCGAAGGTGTCAATTCACCCCGCACAAGATCGTAGGATATCTAGCTTCTACTCATAGAGTTTCATCGCCTATCCTTCCGTCACCTTCATATCGCCAGGATTTACAGACACCCACTTATTGTGGTTAATGTCAACCTATACCGAAATCATAGCTCCAGGTGCGGTGTGAAAACCCATCCCTTCTCCACTAATTATTCGATAAATTTTTGCTCATTTAGTTCAGAACATACGCGTTCATTATCCAGGACACACCACGAGGAGGCGAGCATTTTATGTCCCATTGCCGTCGGCAACCTCGGTAATAGTTTCTTATGACCCCCGTAATTTAAACAGACATCCGTCATAATAGCTATCCCAACAACCCTCTACAAGAGAATTGTTACGCTAGGCTTTTTTAAGCGCTATTCAGGGCGAGTTTATCCATCTTTGACTCGGTTTTCGTGATGTCTCTGAAGGTTACCACACTACTTCCCTTCCCCATGTCACAAAATAGTCTGAACAATCATATTTAAAGTACTTAGCCTTTAAATACACCATATACTATTTGAACTCCTAGGCACCACCACGGGTGTCAATTCACCTCCGCCTAGGATTGTAGGATATCATATATATCCTTCCATACCCCTTTATATTTTAAATTTGGAAACAGTTTATACACATAATCGTTTTGGTGTCTGGCATTTTTATATTTTCCCAGGATATAGTTTAATATTAACCTGACACTTAAGTCCTCAGTCTATATTCCACTAATCCAATAAGAATGAACTTATTACGCTAGGTTTTTTTTAAGCGCTATTCAGGGCAAGTTTCACTGTCTTTGACTCGATTTCATAGGTATCTGAATGTTACCCTATTCTATCTTCACCCAAGTCACAAAATAGTATGAACAATCATATACTATTTGAACTCCTAGGCACCACCACGGGTGTCAATTCACCTCCGCCTAGGATTGTAGGATATCATATATATCCTTCCATTCCCTATTGTTAGTTTTACGTCGTTTCGGACGTCGCGAAATGACTAACTATATATGCTCCAAGTGAGTGTGGACATTTTCATTTATATTTATGAAAGCCAGACATTAATATCATCGCATTACATAGACCGTCTTTTATAGCTCATTTAGTATTAACCAGGACACACCACGAGGAGGCGAGCTATTTTATGTCCCACACACATATATCTACATACACTCACAAAACAAATCAATTTTTTTTACATTATATCTAATATTGTTGTTCGGCACATAGGACAACACACATGACGTTTTTGTTTTAGAGTGTTACCTAAAGTAGAGTGATAACAATCCGAGCAAAATGTATGCTTACATACAGTCGTACATGTTGTCTTTTTTGTCATTGAATCCATACAAATCGGGCACTTCTTTGCCTCGGACATCACGTCTCTTATCTTTATTCGAATCTCAAATAGAGCGACATTGAATTCATTTACTAATTCTTCGTATGTTTGTCTCTGTTTCATCTGTCCATCGGAATCTGCGTAAATATATTGATGGGTTTCCGCAATATATACACCCATCATCCGCAGAGAGCTCAACGCATACTTCAAAAACGTCTTCTCGTACTTACATTTGCGATAATCTCGCGAAATATCCGGATTGGTCTTGATAGTGTCCACGAACTGACAAAGAATTATTCTATATCCCTCCACTTTTGCGCATTTTTTGACGTCGTGTTTTGTTGTATTACACACGCCACACCAGGTCTTAGCTTTTTTCATTGTAGTTGTCATGATATGTTACGATTTTATACATATCATGTAATGATAAAAAAACAAATCAATTTTTTTCATTTTATACTTATTTTCAATGATTAACTATGGTATTCAACTAAGAACGAGAATGTGATTTTGAACGAGAGCGCTTTATTGTCGAGCTCGATAAAGATGATACTGATGACATCGATTTTCTTGCGCGGGATAATGTCGATTTTCTTGCGCGGGATAATGTCGATTTTCTTGCGCTGGATGCGCTGGATAATGGGGACATTGAACTTCGCGTAGGCGATTTCATTCTTCTACTAATCGAATGTGATTTACGTTTTGGTAGAATTTTCTTTGTCATTAAAAACTTTCCTATCCTTTTCGAAGCATTCTCTCGCATAAATTCTTGTTTAAAATTCTGAAAAATATGGTCGAAATAATATCCGGTAAAAGTATATGATGTGGTACATACAGGTGTGGATATATTCGGTATCCGAACACACTGTTGAATATAATTCAACACTTTTGAAAAATCGGTACCTTTTCTATTATATCTAAATGCGGTAAATTTATCATACAATCCATATTTTAATAACGGTCTCGATTCCGTAGTTATACTATCATATGGAACTAAGTATACTGGCAATATCAAATTACGCGCATTTATTTCTTGTTGAAACTTATAATTGTCATTGTTCTTAATATATGGATTATTATATAAGTCTTCAGGGGTATTTATAAGACAATCGTAAATCATAAAATAAAATACGTATTTTTTCGTCATAAAATCTAGTATTACGCTATAAATATTTCCATTGAGTTTAATACTTGTTTCACCATGTGGTATTCTTCTATCGAGTAATATAGATGTTTTCTCTAAATTGCCAACTGGCCACGTCTTCGCTTTGTCTGTAATATCTAATGCCTCATAATCACGTTCTGTTTTTTCGACCACCGGGTGTGGATTAGAATATATATCTTGATAATTATATTTACTTACTTTTCCAATCGTTGAATTATCCATAACACATCCAGAAATCTCAATACCCGTTGTTTCTCTTGAACGATTATTAATGGTCGAGATACCATAACTATTATCTTTAAATGAAGTAATACATGTTTCAATGCTATTATTTTTTGCTTCATCCAATTTATCCCAAATAGAATTCAAAAACATTTGTAATTCGATAATAATAAACGTACTCATTGTGTAATTCGTTCCTTTTTGTAAATAGAACCTTTTTCCCACGTCATCTGGTTTTGTTTGACATAATCGCCACATACCACATTCACTATGTGAACGAGCAAATACTAATTTTTCCACAGTTTTTTTCATAACTTCTTTATCTAATATTTTTTCCATTCTGCTGTAAAAAACTGATACATTTACTAAAGCGGTATGATTATATGTAAATTTATTTTCGAAAATAAAATTTACGTCGTTTATTTTAAAGGTTCGTTGTTTTCTAGATAATGACATTTATATATTTATACCATAAAATAAATGGGATTTGACATATAATAATTTTCAGGATACATACAACTATGATTACCATTGTAACAAAACTCTTTCATTTTTTTCGAATAGTTTCGTAATTCTTCGTTTATTTTCATATAGCATAGTATTTTTTCGTTTATAATTATATCCAATGGAGTTCCCGATATTTTTCCACTACGCGCCAAATCATATTTAATAAGTTCTTTGCGCAGCGAATGTAATTTCAACGACAGGTCATGTACGTACATCATAATATAATAATGATAAACGCGCATCTGTTTACGCAATTCCCATAGTATAACATATGGGTCATTACTATCTTGTTCATTTAATTCAATGAAATTTTTCGAAAGAATGTATTCATCAATAGGACAATGAATTTTTTGTCCCAAATCGTTTTTTGTGTATTTTTTGCTTATTCTTTTCACTATATAATCATGTTCTTTGTATGTTTCGGTATGTAGTTCTATTTGTAATTTCTGTAACCACATCATAAATTGTAATACTCTATTGAAAATTTTCTCATATCGTCCACTTGATTCTGCCACAATATCTGTTAAATATATCTCGATTTCATATAAATCACGATCGCTGAAATTCGCAATATACCTTTGCATTATGTCACAGTGACCATCGAATGTAGATAAATAATCTACCCATTCTCCATATGTTTCGAACCCTTTGAATATAGATACTTCGGGCCAAAATACAGTATTGATTTCCGATAAATATGTCATTAATATCAAAGATTTTATACCATCCGTTATATTTACTGATACTGATTCAATTTTTTGTACAATTTTGTGAAAAATTGATATTTTTAATCAATGTGATAGTATACATAAAATTGTTACGATTAATAATTATGTTTCCTATAATAATTTTCGAAACCTGGGACCAATTCTCTCAACAAAGTAACTCGTTGTTTGATATGCTTATCATGGTAGCGATATCAACAATGTTCTCATGTTTTATTATACAAAGATGTTTTATTGTCAGATTTGAAGGCGATGGGTGTTTGTTTCAACCATAAAAAATAAATCAAAACAGTATAGAAAAATATATATAATACATAATAATGAGCTATGTATTATTTTTTGATGGTTGTTCTAAAGGAAATCCCGGTTTCGCCGGCGCCGGCGCGGTGATTTACAAAGATGACAAAGAAATATGGTCGAAATCCGAATATCTGGGAAAACAAACAAATAACTATGCGGAATATTATGGTTTGATAATGGGACTCAAATGGGCAGTCGACAACGGAATTAAACAATTGAGCGTGAATGGCGATAGTATGTTGGTGATAAAGCAGATGTGCGGTGTTTATAGTGTAAAATCCCCGAATTTATTAGAATTATATAAGGAAGCAGTAGAGCTAAAATCGCAATTCGAAACGATTGAATTTCAACACATTTATCGTAATGAAAATGAACGAGCAGATGAGTTGGCTAATGAATTAGTTCCATGACTTACATAGCACTTAATTTGTATACTTGTGGAAACCAACTAAGTAATGGTAATCTGAACCAATAACCGTGTATTTTGTATGTAGTTCCGAGGGATAGTTTGGCATAATCATCGGCGCTGTCAAATTCCAATAAATACATGCTATCCGTCAGTTGATATGTATTACCTTGCTCATCTGAAAACTGATATTTCATATATCTTCTTGATGGACGGACATATTTTTCTTTAATTGTAACTGTCTTTGTGAATTTTGTAAGAAAAATTGCGGCCAAATTAATAATAGCCATAATAATTATAAAAGTTAAAATCAATGTATAAAT
>TARA_R110002153_G_scaffold6556_17_pt1 | contig 14452 bp, 10 predicted proteins | sample TARA_R110002153 | Tara Oceans TARA_R110002153 (sample SAMEA4398193) | marine metagenome | biome: Polar Biome; feature: [SRF] surface water layer (ENVO:00010504); material: water (ENVO:00002006), including particulate matter (ENVO:01000060) such as... | depth 5 m
AAACTAGGCTTTTTGAAAAGATTGAGTGATGTTTTAAGTCTACCAAAGTCTATGATTATTAAATCATTTATTAAATACTAATAATCCACTTTGTTATTATAAACTAGGTTCACATTGAACGAGTATTGGTTTTCAGTATCAAATGAAGTTCATCTTGATATGTAATACATAACTAATAATATTTGTCATAATCGGTTTTTTATTTGTTAAATTCAGTATGTTCTTTTACTCTTTCGAATATACTTGAATCTTCATTCTTTGAAACAATTTGAGCGGTGAGGATCTCTAACCCTCCTTTGGGCATAGATTTATATCGCGCCACAAAATTAATCTGATTAATATTATCTCTGTTTTTAATCTTAAACTTTAAACTCCTCCACTGGTCACCAACTATTTTCAATGCCCCTTGCTTCAAAAATTCTACTTTTAATTTATCACTTAAAAACTCTTGTATATATCCCTTTTGTTTTGAAGTTAGATTGATAGTATCCTCTAAAAAACAGCTGTTTGTTATATCTCTGCCTTCAAAACAGACTTCTAAATCAGGAAAATCCTTCAATAAAAACTCTTTTATTTTTTGCTGTGCATTCTTTGTATAAAGTACGAAAACAAAAGTGAGTTTTGCAGAGTTTTTTAATATTTTTCGAAAATGGTCAGTCAAACCTTCACTAGGCCTAAAATAATGATTTTCCAAAATTTCTTTTTCATCAAATTTAGTAGGATTTAAATAGTAATCTAATGCCCTTTCCATTTGTGAACCAGAAATTGAAATATCAGCATAAACAGTTATGTCTTTTGTAACTGATTGGAGATCAAAAATAGAATACTTATCTAAATTTCTTCTCACTTGGTTTGAATTTGCATGGAGTATTCGGTGCGTTCCATTTTGATCTGTAAGTCTTTTAATCAAAACAGAGGATGAATTTACATCTTGGTCTTTATTTATAAAGGACTGTTGGAAGTCTCTTATGTCTATTGTTGTCATATATTCATGGCCAGCAATTATTGTTACAAATAGCTGCCTTGCTGCTAATGGTATATTACTTAGCCAAACCTGTAATTTTTGCACCGCATCAGCTTCGGTAATATTATGATGGGCGGCAAGCACTACGATTGCTCTGCTAGCACACTCAAAGTCCTGTAAATGAACTATTTCATCGTTATACAAAGTATGGTTTATTATTAGCTTTTTATTAGTGAAGTCTTTAAACCTTATTTCTAATGAATCATAAAAACTCTCCAACCAAGACGGTATGACGAACAAGACAACACGCTGTTCATTTTCATATCCATAACATATATCAGATGATTTCAAAAAAACTTCATTTTCATCTGTCAGTTTGTCAAAAGTTTTTGAAGTAATATTTAGCAAGGTTATGTCATCATAACTATATATGTTGGAACCGACTTTTACCGTTTCCTTTAAAGTGTCATGTCTTATATTGACTTTAACAAATTCATTCAAAATTAGGTTTTCAGAATTAAGTATATGCTCAAGTTCAGTTCTAAAACTTTCAATTAATAAATGTAATGGAGAAAAAGCAGAAGGAAGTAATTCAAAGGTTCTAAGTAATGAATTTTCAATCGTTGTTATAAACGCAAAAGCGTTTTCATTATTGAGTTGTGTTTTATTATCAATAAATAAAGCATGCATATCATTAGAATTATTAGAATGAACACTTATGTAATAACGGCAAAATTTCCCTAAAACATTTAAGCTGATATCAGATGAATCATCACAACAACACTCTTTGTAAAAAGCGGTAGAAATTGCGCAATCCAATACAACTATATTACTTTGGTCTTTACCTTCCATAACAAAACTAAGATGTCTGAGAACCTTAACTAATTTAGTTAGCTCTAAGTCAGATAAGTATTTATCATAAAAATCTTTAAAATTTATGCTGCTACTAACTTCATTGTTTACTGAGTCTTCAATAAGATTAAATAATTCAGAAATAAATTTTTTAGCAGAATTTTTGGCTGCTTTTACATTGCAATATGAATCTTCAACAATTAGGTACTCCTGATTGCTCAACTCTGTTGTAAATAAATCATAATTAGTAGATGTTAATAATGGTGAATTCATAAATATGTTTGGAGCAATTATGTCGTTCTTGAAATCACATTTATTAAGTATCGTTGTAATGAAATGTATGACTGCAACAAAGTTTGTTTCTTGTTTTGATAAGACATTCTTAATCGACAGCAATTTACTTATATCAAATGGTACTATTTTTTCGCCATAGACCGCATTCTGACTAAGATCTTTGGACTCCTGACAATGCTCTATAAAATGTTGACTTGGTTTCCTTATTAAAAGCTCCTTGTTAAGCTTCAACATAATCATGTCATTGTTAATAAGGTTTTCTACAAACCACTTCTGATTAGGGAACATAGTAACGTTATCATCTTGAATCCACTTATAAAAACAATTGACCTCTTTGAGCTCTTCCATTGCATTTTTAATATCAATGTCTTCACCCTTCTCTTGGGAATAATAATACGCAATAAGAGATTGATGGAATTTTAAAAATATCTGATGTTTATCATCACTTGAAGCAATAGAACCTTCAACTATTGCACTAACAATACGATTAAAGTTTATCTGTGTAGGTTTTAAAAACTCGTGGTTCCTTAACCAATAGTTTTCCTCTATATCACTTAGATAATGATCTCCGTCAAATGAATTAAATACTTTAGTAATTAATTCCCATATTCCACTTAGTAACTCTGGCGCACAAATATCTGTTGAGCTATAGAGACAAATGATCTGATACATGTAAACAGATACTGTTTTACTATCTGGTAATTCGGAAATGCTCGAATAATCTAAAGATTGGATTAAATCATCAGCTAACTTTGCAAAGAAAATCTTGCCTGAAGCCTCAATAATTTGCTTTGAGCTTTCTTTCGATTCAATTGCCAATTTGTATATAATATTTGTCAATAATCCTAACTCTTCAATTTTATTCAAGTTAGGAGTAATTGAGTTGAACGTTTCATCACTGATATAAACTCGTTCACCTACTTTAGTTGACACTATGCAGCTAATAACTATTTTGGGGGGCACTTCAACTTTTAGTGTTTTAATATTATGTTTTAGCTCGAAATAAACAAAATTTTCATATGAAATTTCAGAAAACTCTAATTTTGGGATGACGTTTTCTAATAAACTATTTGCTGTTAAAGGTTCTATTTTTTTGTCATTTAATAAAGATAATATTACGGAAGTAAGAACTTCAGATTGCAGACTATTTAACTTTGGAAGTTCGATGATTTTGTAGTGTAAATGGGCGTCGATTAAAATAAAAGAAAACACATTTGATAATAAACTCCCCCTACCTTGGCCCGACTTAAGTATTTCATCTATTTTACTGATCCGATATTTATCTGCTTTTTTTACATTTAATAAATGAGAAAAAACAAATGACTTATCAGCTTCTTCATCCTTGATTGCAAGCTCTGCAAATTTTTCCATGATGTAATTCTTCTTATAATCACTTTGTAGGTCAAAGTCTTTATGGTGGTAATCGACTATATATTTAGATTGAGAACGATATTTATCAAACAAACCTTTAAAGTTGGATATTTTAGAAATTTCCGATTTAGACTTATTGATTTCTAATCCATAAAGATCTAATTTTTCTTTTAATTTGCTATAAATTAACTCCGCATGTTCCTTGTTTTCACAAACAAAAAACATGTCATCTACATATCGATGATAAAACAATATCTTTTCATCATCGATACATTGATCCATATAGGCATCTACACCTATAAGATAAAACTCTGCTAAATATCTTGCATATGCAGGTCCTTGAGGTAAGCCAACTCGGCTTTCCATTATCCATCTTGATATAGTAACTAAGGATGTTACCAACTCTTTATATATTTCAAAATTATCTTTCGATAACCCATTTAATTTATTTGTTATAGATTCAGTACTTCCTGTCAATAATGATCTTTCTAGATGATCGTGTGAAACACTATTATAAAAATTACTTATATCTGTTTTAACTATATAAAAATCTCTATTTGCTTCATCATCAATAACTTGGCTTATACCAGATAAAAACTTTATCCATTGGTATAACCATGGTTTAAAAATGTAGCCATCTTTGAAGTTCTCATTTATTTGATATCCAAACGAATTTTCACTTATAAGAGTAGAAAATAATGGCGCAATTTTTTTTATTACTAACGAACTATAAATCCTTTCTTGCGCCTGTAATGTTACTAATTCCCTAACCTTATTATTTTCATTCCGGTAATGGGTATAAAATTCAAGATTGTCAGTATTAATTCCTTTGTGGAACAAATCTTTTATTATTGAATTTGATCTACCGAGCAACTCAGATATTACCCTTTGGCTTTTAACCTCATCGTTATAATGTAAGTATCTGAGCTCTGAAATAGCAGTAACGTCTATGTCCGCATCATTTAACTCAAAAAGCGCTTCATCAAACGTTTCAAAATCAGGTATTGCTTCTTCTAACACTCTTTGTTGTCCAAAAGAATCAATTCCTAAAGAGTTCAAAGAAGTAGATATTTGGTAAAATGAAGGAAAGAAATAATTTGCTGTTTCACCCAATTTTTTTACTGTTATTTGTGAGTTGTAGTTACTCAAACCAGAAAGGATTTCAATTATAAGCTTTCTACCAATATTTTGACCTTCAATGTTATGTAGATTAGCTAACATCCCAGATAATAGTTTTCGACATTCATTCGAGCAGTTATCATTTAGAATCATTTCGGATAACTTACTAAAAAGTCCACTTTTCCCCCAATGTTCCATTAAGTCATTAGCGGATAAGTTCTTTCTGCTAGTAAATATCTTCCTTATCGGATAGTAAAAATCTTCATTGCTAAGTTGAACTTCTTTAATGTCGAATTTCTGTTCTAAATCAACCAATGTATTTTTTTTGGCTGATTGGAGTATCGCTATTTGATTTTTAATAAGTTCGGGAGTTAATTGATTAATTCTGTGAGAAGAAAAATCTCTGATATCACTATCCAATAGATACGAATATGCTTCAGATTTTGTATGTTTTGATAAAGGTATCTTAACTCCTTTTCCATACTTACCTGAAATTTGTGCACCAGATGGAAATAAATCTAAACCAACCAAATTTTCATCAATTTTAATTTCGGATAGATCTAGCAATGTTCTCAGTATTTGATAGGCGTTATGATAAGAAATATTTTCTTCAAAAATTAGCCATATATGAAAACCTCTGTTACCTGAATACTCTCTTAGAAAGTTAACTTTTAATTTTTGGAGGAAATTCGTAAAATAATTAACCAATTCAACAATGTGCGATTCAGCATCTATTTGTTTATCAGTTTCCAAAACAGCTTTTAATATATCAAAGTCAAAACAAATCCATTTTACTGTATTGTTTAAATTTCTTTGATAGATTGCTATAGATTGCTCATTAAGTAACATTTTTCTAATTTCAAAAGCAGTCACTTTACCTTTGGTTTTTACATACCTACCGTCATGAAGCTGTTTTGCATGATAATCTGAATTTGAAGAGAAGTTGTCGTGAATTAATTTTGCTACAACTGTCACATCTTCAGTAATAATTGACATGATTTACTAATATATTGAAGAATTTGAGTATATGTATACTACCTAAACTTATGCTTCTATTGAATATAAATAATCAATAGAATTGTCTTTCAGAGCTACAGGGGCAGAGCCAATAAAATATTTCCTTTAGACCTATAATAGTTGATTAAAACTGTAGCCTAGAACCTCTTAAAATAGCACTTAGCTATGCCCTGAGCACAGACTAACACGGTGAATACCCCCTCAAATGCAAGCACACATATTAGCAAAAAACGGCGCTAAACAATCAGAAACAAGAATAACAAGTAGTGTGTTACTAACCCACACGAGCTTTTCGGTAGCCCTTTTTAAGTCCCTCACCCTGCCGTTTCTTGCAAACAGCTGATTAAACTCTCAGCTAAGCATTCCATTTTGTTTGACTGAACCAGATAGAGCATAAATTAGGTATGTTTCTTGAGGCGAAGGATGTAGAGTTTTAGTCTATCAAAGTCTTTCATTTTATTAACAGATATTTATCGCTCCAATGAAAAAATCCAAATATGAAAAACACTTAGCTAAATTGGAAGTTGAACTGGCCCATTTGCAAGAGTCAGTGCAACAAACTGGTCAAAAAATTGTGGTGCTTTTTGAAGGTAGAGATGCAGCTGGTAAAGGTGGGGCAATCAAAGCCATCACTGCCAAGCTTAACCCTAGGATCGTACGTATTGTAGCCTTGAGTAAACCTACCGACAGAGAAGCCACTCAGTGGTATTTTCAACGCTATGTTGCTCATTTACCTGCTGCGGGTGAAATAGTGTTATTTGATCGTAGTTGGTACAACCGTGCGGGTGTAGAAAAAGTCATGGGTTTTTGTACTGAAAATCAATGCCAAGAGTTTTTGATTACCTGCCCCGCTTTTGAAGATACCTTAATAAAATCAGGCATCACTCTGATCAAGTATTGGTTTTCAGTATCTGACGAAGAACAAGAGAAACGTTTTAACAAACGACTGAGTAATCCACGAAAACGCTGGAAGTTTTCAGAGATGGATCTTGCATCACGCAGTAAGTGGGTTGAATATTCACAAGCGAAAGACGCCATGTTCGAACATACCGACACCGAGCAAAGTCCATGGTATGTAGTTGATGCAGACGACAAAAAAGCAGCCAGATTAAATTGTATTGATCATCTGTTATCAAAAATTGATTATCATCCAGTAAAACATGCAGAAATAACCTTACCCGAGATCGACAGAAAAAATTATCAACGCCCGCCACATAAACACCAAAGACATATTCCGCATAAATTTGGGTAAATGCAGGTTTAGCTAAGCAAGAGTTATTGATACAATCATAAACAGTGGTAACAACAGTTGCCGACCCTTTTCTATTTCCTTTGGATCTCCTACATGAAAGTTATTTCTTTTAATATCAATGGTATACGTGCCCGACTTCATCAACTAAAAGCGTTAATCGACAAACATCAGCCAGATATCATTGGCTTGCAGGAAATAAAAGTACATAACGATCAATTCCCCGTTGCAGATGTTGAAGCCATGGGTTACCACGTTTATTTTCATGGGCAAAAAGGCCACTATGGTGTGGCTATGATGTGCAAAAAGCCTGCCCTTGAAGTGCAATACGGCTTTCCAAGTGATGATGATGAAGCACAGCGCAGAATGATCATGGTGAGCTATCCCATGGATAACGGCGAAACTGTGCGGGTGTTAAATGGTTATTTTCCCCAAGGTGAAAACCAAACTCACGAAACCAAATACCCTGCTAAACGTAAATATTACTCAGACTTAATGGGTTACCTAAACGAATATCACACCCCAGATGAAAATGTGATTGTGATGGGCGACGTGAATATTTCCCATACGGATTTGGATATCGGTATTGGTGAACCTAACCGCAAACGTTGGTTACAAACCAAAAAATGCAGTTTTTTACCTGAAGAGCGTGAATGGTTAAATACCTTAATTGGCTGGGGTTTAACTGACGGATTTCGTGATATGTACCCAGAAGAAGCCGAAAAATACAGTTGGTTTGATTACCGTTCAAAAGGTTTTCCTGACAACCGTGGTTTACGTATCGATTTGATTTTAGCCACTGCCAAGTTACACGCGAAGCTAAAAGAAGCAGACGTAGATTATGAGTTAAGAGGCATTGAAAAACCCTCTGACCATGCACCTATTTGGGCGGTATTTGAATAACTGTGGAACAAATATCAAACATTACAAACCTACAAATACTAGCGGGAATACTCAGCCTACTGATTGGGTACTTGGTTAGTAAAAAACTCATTTTCTCGCGGTTAATATCAGACAAAAAGTGCCAACACCTGGTGTTTGGCAGCGCTGCCTGTGTATTTATTTTGTGGATGTTTCGCACCGGTATTTACGATGGTTTAGTAGTGCATTTTTTATGGTTGTCTGCCCTCCCCTTATTATTAGGATTTAGGTGGGCAGTCTTTAGTGCAACCTTGGCGCTAGTTGGCGTAACCATCTTGGGTCAAGAACATATCAACATGTTAGGGGTGAATTTTTTACTTGGGGTGTTAGCGCCTATTTCATTGACTTACGGTGTCTATAGCCTGACTTTTTACAAGTTACCCAGGCATCTTTTTGTGTATATATTTTTATGTGCTTTTATCCCCGGCGCATTAAGCATAGGCCTGAAAATGCTGGCGATGAGTGGTTACTTTTATCTTGATGGTATGTATAGCTGGCAAGTTATCGAGGATAATTATTTGGTACTCTCTACCTTAATGTTATTCCCTGAAGCCATGTTTAATGGCATGACCATTACCCTACTAATTATCTACAAACCAGAGTGGGTTTATACGTTTTACGATAAGTTGTATTTAGACGATAAATAATACCGGTGTTCACAATATCAAATTTTAATGACCTTATATTTACATAAATGATTTGAGACCTACTAGGCAGTGCGCAACACTCGTATTATTAACAGTTCGCCCCTTGAACTCCCCTAATATAGGAATGTTAAATTTAGATGAAGCTTATATTTATACATGGCTCTGGTGGATGTAAAGAAGCATGGCAGTTTCAAAGCAAACACTTTAAAGATCCCTTGGCATTGAACCTACCGGGTCACCCTGACGGTAATCTATGCACCAGCATCGCAGAATATTCAGCTTGGTTACATAGCTACATTCAAGAACAGGGCTTTAAAGACGTTGTATTAGTTGGACATTCAATGGGCGGCGCAATTGCCTTGCAGTATGCTGTGGATTACCCAGAAGCCCTCAAAGGTATTGTTACCATAGGAAGTGGCGCTCGCCTACGTATACACCCAGATGTTCTAAAAATGTTCGAAGCAGCAGTTGCCAAGCCATCGTTAGCAACACAGTTTAGTGATCAAACCTATAAACTAATCGATCCCTCATTAGCTGAAATATTGCAAACTCGCGATCAACAAAACACCCCAGCAGCATTTTTGAATGATTTTAAGGCATGCGACAAATTTGATATCATGGAAGGTCTAAGTAAAATCACTAAGCCATTACTAGCGGTTGTAGGTGATCAAGATGTGCTGACGCCCCCCAAATACAGTACATTTTTAGTTAACAATGTAGAAAATGCTCAACAAGTTTTGATCCCAGGCGGTACCCATTATGTTTTCGCCGAAAAGCCTAATGAAGTAAACCAAGCCATAGAAAATTTTATTCAATCTCTTTGATGTTTTTCTAATAGTATAAACGCGACTATCGCTGTGTTAGGCCTAACAGTTAAGGGTATGCAGCAGTTTTTTGTAATAAACTGACTGGATATGGTAACTGTGTATCCATTTTTGTTTCACTGCCTGTTAATGTTGTGGCCTTGGGGCTGCATTACTTGGCAGCCTGAATAATATTCTCTGCAGGGCGGTGAATAACGTCTAACAACAATAAAGACAAGAGACCATTTTGTGGAAATAGAATTAATTATCCAACTGAGTTTATTAGGCTTAGTAGTTGGTTTTGCAGCAGGTTTATTAGGTGTCGGTGGCGGCGGGATTTTGGTTCCCATGCTCACCAGTATTTACCTAGCAGAACAAATTGTACCTTCCCATGCTGTTCACCTAGCTTTAGGAACTTCTATGGCTTGCATTATTACCACCACTTTATCCAGTGCTTTTAGTCACTACAAAAATCATAATGTTGACTGGGAAAGTGTTAAAGCAATGGTGCCTTTGATTATTGTAGGCGCCATAGCAATTTCGTTCTTGGTTCCCTTCATTAATACAAGTTTTCTTGCAGTATTCTTTTCGTTATTTATGTTTAGTATTTCAATAAAACTATTCTTCAATAAACAACATATAACCGCCAATAAAACCAAAATTCCACCGCAGTTGGCGGGATTAGGAATAGGCAGTATTTCTACCTTAGTGGCGATTGGCGGCGCGGTGTTGATTGTGCCTTACCTAATGAGTAGAGGATTAGAAATGAGACGTGCTATTGGCAGTTCTGCCGCAATTGGTTTTCCCATCGCTATTTCAGGCACTATAGGTTACGCAATTAATGGTCATATCAGTGCCGAAGACTTAGGCAATAATCAGGCTATTATAGGCTTTGTGCATATTCCCAGTGTGATTATTATTTCAATATGTGGATTTGTTATGGCGCCAGTGGGGGTGATGATGTCGACTAAACTTCCAGTCAAAGTATTGAAAAAGATATTTGCGGTATTGTTAGTCTGTTTAAGTATCAAGATGCTGATGAATGTGATGTTGTAGATATTTAGCAATTCACGCTGTTTGCTTGGCACTGCTTAAACCAATCTGGGGTAATTAAACCATGAGCATATCCGAGTAATATAACACTCAACATCACTGACAAAGGGAAGACAGCAACGCCTTAAGTAAGTGGAAAATAACGGTTGGTTATATTGCACAAGGAACGGCCCGCAACCAACTGTTATTTTACCGTTTGATTAACTTGTTGAACGAATTAGAACCAAGGCTTATGACCTACTACATAAATTTGTTCAAATTCCTCATCAGATTTAACTAAATAAATAATAAACTCTACAAATGCTATTATTGCAATAATCATTGACGGGAGCCCAAGCAATATAAAGCCAAACAAAAATACTAATAGCATAATTACACCTTGTTTGGTGTAACCTAAGTAAAATTTATGAGCTCCAAAAGCACCAAGGAAAAAAGCAAGCAACGCAGCTGCTACTTTTTTAGAAGCTCCAGCTGAACCAAGTGATTCAGCATAAATGGCTTCAGCATTATCACCATTGATAGAAAAATCAATTTTATTACCTGCTTTAGGTAACGCAGTTCCTTTCCATTCCTTTATTTCAAAGTTATATCTATTTCCATCATCCCCTGAAATAACACCAGAACGACTATCTTCATTAAACTCAAGGATTGTACCCTTCATAATTATTACTCCATTGCTGATTGATTATTTGAACATCTAACGAGGCTCTAGAATAACTCGTTTTAAATTTATTTACTCATCCATAGACGGCATCTGAGTTCATATTTTGATTCAATCGATTACTGTATTTTATGGTGACCATATTTACAACGACATTCGATCTAGACTATTTATCTAGCCTCCCCTTCACAAACGTCATTTATTTTAAGGGCACAGCTCTTAATTCTTGGCATACTTATCTAAATATACTTTCGTTTGAATTTCGGAATTCATTCAATATCTCAGGTTATTTAATAACAATCGCTAGATATAAGTTAAACAATTAACATCCTAATTATTATGTGCAAAAAAAGAGTGAAAACGCGGGATTTAGTGTTGTTGAACCCTTAAGTATTGAACCACTAAGTATCACTTAGTTTGTATTTATCTTTATACATGGCTTTATCTGCACTAGCGAGCAAGGTATCTGGAGTAGAGCCTTCTTCAGGGTAGATAGCGACACCGATACTACAATTCACTGCAATCTTTTCATCATTGATAGTATAAGTTTGGTTTAAAGCCTTAGATATTGTTTTGACCATTGACGAAATATCATTTTGGTTTGAAATACTTTCCAATAATACTACAAATTCATCGCCCCCAATCCTTGCAACTGTATCTGAAAGACGGATAGATTGTTTGAGTCGCAATGCAGTTTCTAACAAAACCTGATCGCCAAATGCATGACCTTTAGTATCGTTAAAGATTTTGAATTTATTCAAGTCGATATAAAGCAATGCAAAATTACTGTTATTCCGTTCAGACTGGTCGATTAAATGCTGTAAGCGGTCAAGCAACAAATAGCGGTTAGGAATTTTTGTGAGGTAATCATAATGAGCAAGATGTTCAAGTCGTTCAGTTTCTTTAATACGAGCAGTGATATTCCTATTAATACCTAAAGCTCCTACCATTTGTTTGTCTAAATCATAAATAGGCACACACATGGATTCTATCCAGCCAATCTCTCCATTTTTATGTAACATCCTGATTTCACCAGTCCATTTACCCGATTTTTCCACAGCGGAAATTACTGCAGAGACAATTTGGTCGGTGTCTTCAGGCACATGCAGCATATTAACAGGTTGGCCAATAGCCTCGTCTTTGGAGTAGCCATAAAGATTTTCAGAACCCTTATTCCAGTCTGTAATGGTGCCCTGCAAATCAGTTACTACCAACGCATCAAATAGATAATCGAAAGCTATAGATCTTAGTTTAAGAATGTCAGTTATCATAATTTACCTTGGCCTAAAAATGTACGATGCACAAGTAGTAAATACCTTAAGGTGCTCACAAAACACATATTTATTTCTTCGAATGTCAATTCGATTATTATTTCTAAATTAAAAACAAAATTAAGGTTTAACTACCAATACTAATAATAATAAGCTGAAACCAATGTTTCCATATTCGGTAAATATGCAGTGTATAGAGTGGCCAAATCGTAGCTTATAAACACAAAACAAGCGATAAAAAAACGTTCGTACAGTTTGTAGCAATTGCATACTATTTTAGTGCCACATTTTATTAAAATGTGGCACTAAAAAATCTAAGTAGTTAGGGAGTTGGGGATAATCCAACATTCTCAATTTCTACTATTAGATTGATGATTCAGAATTAGTTAACTAGCTGAATACCAATGCGTGTAGACTTGCCGCCGAACACTCCTACACCACAGAAATACGGATTACAAATATGGCACTTGCCTCATGGTTTATGTTAATTGGTGCACTTATGCTGAGTATGGGGTTTCTTACTGTCGTAATAAATCGACTGCCGATCACCTCGTCAATGTTTTATCTTTCGGTGGGAATACTGATCGGCCCCACAGGGTTTGCGCTTTTTCATTTCAATCCTTTGGAGGAATCAGGATTTCTTGAAATTTTAACCGAATGTGCGGTGTTAATTTCGTTATTCGCAGCAGGCGTTAAAATGCCAGTTCCGGTTTCTTTTAAGCGCTGGCGAAGCCCAATTCAATTAGCATTTTTTTCGATGCTTATCACTGTGGCACTGGTTGCAGCATTTGCATATTATTTCTTACAACTACCGCTGGGTGCGGCCATATTGTTGGGAGCAATCATTGCACCAACCGATCCAGTATTGGCCACTGATGTGCAAGTTCGTCACCATGGCGATGAAGATCATTTACGTTTTGCATTAACCTGTGAAGCTGGAATGAATGACGGAACTGCTTTTCCCTTTGTCATGTTGGGTTTAGGCCTTTTAGGACTGCATGAACTCGGTGAGTTTGGCAGCCAATGGTTTCTAATCGATATAATTTGGGCGACCACAGCCGGTCTTGGTATAGGCGTATTATTTGGGTGCTTATTAGGCTATTTAGTGTGGTATGTGCGCAGCTACGGTCAAAAAATTACTGTGTTACATGATTTTCTAGGACTTGGACTGATTGCTACTGTCTACGGCGTTAGTTTGTTAGTAGATGCTTGGGGATTTTTAGCGGTATTTGCCGCTGCAGTGGCCTTGAGACAAACTGAAACGTCTCTTGTTTTAAAAGAGCAAAATCCAGTAGTACCTGCAGAATTACAAGATGCGGAAATAACTAAAGAAGCCGATGCGCCATATCAACATTTAAGTGAAGGTACTTTGGTTTTTAATGAACACTTAGAACGTTTGTCAGAGCTAGTTTTGATTATATTATTGGGCGGCACATTATTTGTTGATTCATGGAGTTGGCGAGCAGTAGGGTTTGCAGCTTTTATTTTTATGGTAGCGCGACCGCTAAGTGTCTACATAGGTTTGTGGCGTTCTGGTATGCCGATGCCAATTCGAGGCATGAGTGCGTGGTTTGGTGTACGAGGCATTGGCTCACTCTACTATCTTATGTATGCGATTCAACATGGACTTCCCCAAGAACTTGCCTTGGAATTAATCCATTTAGTATTTATCGCCATTACACTATCAATATTTATACACGGATTGAGCGTTAAGCCTTTAGTGCGGCGTCACGACAAAATTGATTGAAGACGGTCACTTTATCGTTTATTTACTTAGCTAAACGGAAAAATACAGTAGCGCTAAAATTGCAAAGCAATAGCCAACTGTATTTTCCCCGTTTAAGTGCCTTACTAGGTTTTATGCTAACTCACCAGATTTGGGGTTAACACCATACTCATTAGTGTCATGACTATCTTGCACTAAGAATACGATAAGAATAATTATTCCAATGAGTGGGATTAAAGCAATTAACTGCCACCAACCAGTACGACCAGTATCATGAAGCCTTCTTGCCGCAATACTAATACTTGGAACTAGTAGTGCAAGACCAAATATCATTGAAATGATATTTAAGCCAAGTACGGCTAAAACAAAATTGATAATCATATAAATTAAGATGAACATCCAATATTCATGTCTTCGTGCCCTACCCGTAAAATCAGCATACTTTTTTAATGCGCCTATAAAATAATCCACTACGGTCTCTCCTTGTTGTTATGTTAATTTCTA
>TARA_R110002153_G_scaffold109337_4_pt1 | contig 14446 bp, 15 predicted proteins | sample TARA_R110002153 | Tara Oceans TARA_R110002153 (sample SAMEA4398193) | marine metagenome | biome: Polar Biome; feature: [SRF] surface water layer (ENVO:00010504); material: water (ENVO:00002006), including particulate matter (ENVO:01000060) such as... | depth 5 m
AAATACTGCGTAATTTTTAAAGTCTCAGACTTTTTGTCTAAATATAAAGGAATTGGATCCTCTGGATAATAAATTTCTTCTAAACGTTTTGCAATTCCGATAATAGCGATTTTTCCGCGCAAACCTAAAAGATCTAAACTTTTTAAAGCTGACGATAATTGTCCTTTTCCACCATCAATAATAATTAATTGCGGTAATGGCTCTTCTTCTTCCAGCAATCGTTTGTATCTCCTATAAACTACCTCTTCCATCGATGCAAAGTCATCTGGACCAACCACTGTTTTAATATTATAATGTCTGTAGTCTTTTTTGCTTGGTTTACCGTCTTTAAAAACCACACACGCTGCCACCGGATTTGTTCCTTGAATGTTCGAATTATCAAAACACTCAATATGTCTTGGCTCAACAGAAAGTCGCAAATCTTTTTTCATTTGCGCCATAATTCTCTTTACATGTCTGTCTGGATCTACAATTTTAATTTGTTTAAATTGCTCTTGCCTATAATATTTTGCATTTCTTTCTGATAATTCAACAATCCTTTTTTTATCTCCCAAAATTGGGATCGTTACTTTTAAATCTTCACCCAAATCAACTTTAAAAGGGACATAAATTTCTGGTGATTGCGAGTTAAAACGTTGTCTAATTTCAACGATAAAAAGCTCTAATAACTCTTTGTCTGTTTCGTCTAATTTTTTCTTGATTTCTGTGGTGTGAGATTGAATAATCGATCCGTTAGAAATTTTTAAAAAATTTGCATATCCGTGAGTTTCATCAGAAATAATAGAAAAAACATCTACATTATTGATTGATGGATTTACAATCGTAGATTTGGATTGATAATTGCCTAATAGATCAAGTTTTTCTTTAATTTTTTGCGCCTCTTCAAACTCCATCTTCTCTGCAAAATCGAACATCATTTCTTGAAATTTCTCTAAACTTTCTTTGAAATTTCCTTTAATAATGTTTTTAATTTCTTTGATAGATTCATTGTACTTCGCTTCTGTTTCTAAGCCTTCGCAAGCGCCTTTACAGTTTTTTAAATGATACTCTAAACAAACTTTATATTTGCCTTCGTTAATGTTTCTTTGACTTAAATCGAACGTACAAGTCCGCAACGGATACAATTCTTTTATCAAATCTAACAAAACCCGAACTGTTTTCATAGACGTGTAAGGGCCAAAATATTCCGATCCATCTTTTATAACCCGTCGTGTCATAAAAAGTCTTGGAAAACGCTCGTTTTTAATACAAAGCCACGGATAACTTTTATCGTCTTTTAATAAAATATTATACTTTGGTTTGTACTTTTTAATTAAGTTATTTTCTAATAAAAGCGCGTCTGTTTCTGTGTTTACAACAATGTGTTTTATGTTAACAATTTTTTTAACAAGCACACGAGTTTTACCATTTTCATGGTTTTTATTGAAATAAGAAGCAACTCTTTTTTTTAAATTTTTGGCTTTACCAATGTAAATAATTACATCTTCTTTATCAAAATATTGATAAACACCAGGTTGGTTTGGTAAAGTTTGTATTTGAAGTTCTAAGGATGCAGACATGCCCAAAAATACTATTTTTACACCTATAAATCGGCCTAATTAGTCATCTATATTTTCTAAAAAACCAGAGTTTGTGTTGTCTACAACTTGCCAACCATAAATGGCCGATAATTGATAAATTTTAGAAATTTCTTCAAAAAAACGTGTTTTAGCAGCTGATTTTAAATTGGTTAATTTTACAGTTTGCTTAATTTTTTGAATACTTTTTTGATTTATTTTATTTAAATCTTCTTTGGTAAACGTATTAAACTGACTTTGTTGTAAGTCGAAATATTTTACATCTGGCGAAATCGTAATTTCTTCATCAGGTATTTTGTTGATGTAAATTTTCTTACCCAAAGAATCTATTTCAATTTCTAACTTCGTTAAATCGTAGCCAACCTCAACAGTTGCATTTACAGTAACAATGGCTTTTTTATCAAAAGAAATATAATCGTAAAAATATTTTTCTGAATCTGAATAATTATAAATTTCAGAGAAATTACCTTTAGAAACCACTAGCTTACTCATATTGCTAATAGAGTTTAAAACTACTTGAATTTCTTCCTTTTTATGACTTTCTTCTTTTTTATCATACCAAAATTTGGCAACAAAAAAGCCTATAAAAAAAACGAAAATATACTTTATAAAACGCATTTTAAAGAAGATTTAAGAGTTGTAAATAAGTAAGCAAGTTACTCAAATTCAAAGACTTTTATTAAAAATTTTAAAGAGGAATTGAGCCGAAAAAAATATTTTTTTACTCTTTACTTGTTTCAGAAAACTCAACACCTTTTTTGTCTTCTTTAGGAAAAGCTTGTTTGCTAAAAATAAAAAGTAAGGCAACACCAATGGTTATGTAAGCATCTGCCGGATTAAAAATATATTGAAAGAAGGTAAAAGAATCTCCGCCAATAAAAGGAATCCAACTTGGCAAATCGCCACTCCATATTGGAAAATAAAACATATCTACAACCTTACCATGAAAAAGAGTTCCGTAAGGTACATCGGCAAAAAGTGTTGCCACTTTGTTGGTAGAATCGTCAAAAATTGCTCCGTAAAAAACAGAATCAATAATGTTACCCACTGCACCAGAAAAAATTAATGAAATTGCTATAATTACTGCGTTATGAACTTTGGTTTTTATAGTACCAACCAACCAATACATAATTGCTGTTACTGCAACCAATCTAAAAACGGTTAAGAAAAGCTTACCTGCTTTTCCGCCAAATTCAAAGCCCATTGCCATTCCGTTATTTTCTACAAAATGGATTCTAAACCAATCAAAAACCAGTACTTCTTCGCCTAAAAAAAAGTTTGTTTTTATATAGATTTTTATAACTTGATCTAAAATAATAGTAAATAATATAGTAAGAATTGCGAGGTTCCTTTTGGACATTTTTATTGAATTTGTGCGCACAAAAATAAGAATATTATTGCGTTTATTGAGTACTTAAGAAAATATTAGCTTTTAGACTAGAAACTGTAAAATTAAACTGATTTTTTTCTGATTTTTTTTGATATGTTTTTTCATACAAAATGTCGTCAATCATTATTTTTCCTGTCTTGGAGCTTACATCAATATTTACGTTTTTAAGCGCTGCATAAATGCTGCCTACATACATTTTTATGATCGTGTTTTCTTTAACTTCATTGAGTTTTACAATACCTTCCTCAATATAAATTGCTGTTTTTCCTTGATAATTTTTAGACTCAATATTAATATTTTCTCCAAAAATTGTTACTATTTTTCCTTTTGGGATTTTTATAATAGCGGATGCTCTTTGCAGTCTTTCTGTAATAAATTTTCTAAAAATAGTTTCTTCGGATTTGAGTGCTTCAATTATAAATTCTATTTGAATAACATCCTTTTCTGTATTAAAAAGTATATGTTTTTCATTCGGATTTTCCGCAAACAACGTAATTTCAATAAAATTAGAAGTTGAATTTTCAAGCACAAAATTATCTAAACCAATTGTTGATATTTCAATTTCTTGTAAATTAGTTTCAACCTTTTTAATCACTTTCTTTTGAGAAAAAATGAACGTTGAAAAGCATAAAAACGATACTAAATACATGTATTTCATTAAATTAAAACAAATTTTAACGGTGTTACTAAATAATTATTTTTTTGCTTTTGGTTCCTTTTTCTGTTTTAATTTCTACAATATAAATTCCTTTTGCAATTTGTTCTGTTGAAATAGTTGTTTGGTTTGTATCAATTTGTTTTTAACTATCTTTTTACCAATTAGCGTATATAATTGTATCGTTTTTTTGCCTTCGGGTAAATTAGAAAAATAAATTTTCTGTTTGGCATTGTAAATTTTGATGTTCGAAAACTTAAAATCAATGATATCTAAAGTTTCATTTATGGTATGAAGGTAAAATCGATTAAGAAATGATTGCAAACAAAAAAATCCAACTTTTAATACTGTTTTTATTAAAAGTTGGATATCTATTTAAATTGTTTAATAATTTATTGAGCTCTCTTTGCTTCTATACTTAAAGTAGCATGAGGCACTAATTTTAAACGTTCTTTTTGTATTAATTTACCTGTAACTCTACAAACACCGTACGTCCTGTTTTCTATACGTAATAAGGCATTTTTTAAGTCTCTGATAAATTTTTCTTGTCTTATTGCTAGCTGAACATTTGCTTCTTTAGCCATTGTTTCTGACCCTTCGTCAAAAGATTTAAAAGAGTGAGAAGTATCTTCTGTACCATTATCTGCATTATTTTTATAGGCACCTTCTAACAACTCTAAATCTTCTTGAGCTCTTGCAATTTTTTTATTGATGATTTCTTTAAACTCTAACAAGTCTTCTTCCGAATATTTTACTTTAACATCTGACATTTTTCTAAGCTTTTTCAATTAATATTTTACTTTCTATGGTATCAAATTCTATTCCTATACCACTTTCTAATACATCAACAAAAAACAATTCTTTTGTTAATGTTTCACTCATAATATACTCTTTATTATCAGTGATTGCTTGTTGTAAGTTTTCACTGTTTAAGATCGTTAATTTAATTCTGTCAGTTAGTTCTAAACCAGAGTCTTTACGTGCATTCTGAATTCTATTGACCAATTCTCTTGCAACACCTTCTTTGTGTAATTCTTCTGTTATTGTTACATCTAAAGCAACAGTTAACGCCCCTTCATTTGCTACTAACCAACCTTCTATGTCTTTAGACGATATCTCTACATCTGACGCGTCCAAAATAATATTTTTTCCATTAACTTCTATAGAAATGTTTTTATCTTTTTCTATTTTGTTAATATCTTCTTGTGTAAATTCTTGCACCTGACTAGCAATCAATCGCATATCTTTACCAAACTTTGGCCCTAATGTTTTAAAATTTGGCTTTATTTGTTTGATTAAAATTTCTGATGCGTCATCTAAAATTTGAATTTCTTTAATATTAACTTCGTGCTTAATTAAATTAGCAACGGCTAAAATTTCTTCTTTTTGTTGTTGACTATCAACAGGAATCATAATTTTTTGTAATGGCTGACGCACTTTAATTTTTTCTTTAGCTCTTAATGACAATACTAAAGATGATATTGTTTGTGCATTTTCCATTTTACGTTCTAAGCTTTTATCAACAAAACTTTCATCGTAAACAGGAAAATCTGATAAATGAATACTTTCTGATGTTTCTTTACCAGTTACAGAATTTAAATCTTGATACAATCTGTCCATAAAAAACGGCGCAATTGGCGAACCTAATTTCGCGATCGTAATCATACATGTATATAATGTTTGATACGCAGAAATTTTATCGGTTTCGTAAGTTCCTTTCCAAAAACGTCTTCTACTTAAACGCACATACCAGTTACTTAAATAATCTTGTGTAAAATCTGATATTGCTCTTGCTGCTCTCGTTGGCTCATATTCTTCGTAGAATTTATCAACTTTATTGATTAAAGTATTTAATTCTGATAAAATCCATCTGTCTATTTCTGGTCTTTCTTCTAGAGGAATATCTGCTTCTTTATAAGAAAACTCATCAAGATTTGAATACAAGGTAAAGAAAGAATAGGTGTTGTATAAAGTTCCAAAAAACTTGCGTTTTACTTCTTCAATTCCTTCTAAATCAAACTTTAAATTATCCCAAGGATTTGCGTTAGAGATCATGTACCAACGCGTTGCATCTGCACCATACGTTGATAAAGTTGTAAACGGATCTGTTGCATTTCCTAAACGTTTAGACATTTTATGTCCGTTTTTATCTAACACTAAACCGTTAGAAACTACATTTTTATAGGCAACAGAATCAAAAACCATTGTTGCAATTGCATGTAAAGTATAAAACCAACCACGAGTTTGGTCTACTCCTTCTGCAATAAAATCTGCTGGAAAAGATTCATTTTCATCAATTTTTTGTTTGTTTTCAAACGGATAATGCCATTGTGCATACGGCATAGAACCAGAATCGAACCAAACATCAATTAAATCACTTTCACGTTTCATTGGTTGTCCTGATGCTGAAACCAATACAATTTCATCAACAATATTTTTATGTAAATCTATTTTTGCATAGTTTTCTTCAGACATGTTATCAACTTCAAAACTAGAAAAGATATCTTCACTCATTATACCTGCGTCTACGGCACGTAGCATTTCTTCTTTTAGTTCTTTTACAGAACCAATACAAATTTCTTCTTTACCATCTTCTGTTCTCCAGATTGGTAACGGAATTCCCCAATAACGAGAACGAGATAAATTCCAATCGTTTGCATTTGCCAACCAGTTTCCAAAACGACCGGTTCCAGTAGATTCTGGTTTCCAGTTTATGGTTTTGTTTAACTCATGCATTCTATCTTTTACATCCGTAATTTTAATAAACCAAGAATCTAACGGATAATATAAAATAGGCTTATCAGTTCGCCAACAATTTGGATAACTGTGCTTGTATTTTTCTACTTTAAAAGCTTTGTTTTCATTCTTCAATTTCAAACCTAAACGTTCATCAACAGATAAATATTTATCTTGATTTTTTAAAACATCTTTTAAGTTTTCTTGCTGATTTTTTAATTCAACCTCAAAATCTTCTTCATTTAAGTATTCTGATTTTACATATTCGCCTGCAAAACCGTAAATAGCATCTTTAATTTCTTTTCTAAATTTACCTTGTAAATCTACTAAAGGAACTAAATTATCATTTTCATCTTTTACCAACAAAGGCGGAATCTCTGGACTTGCTTGTTTGGCAACCAAAGCATCATCTGCTCCAAAAGTTGGTGCCGTGTGTACAATTCCTGTACCATCTTCTGTGGTAACAAAATCTCCAGAAATTACTCTAAAAGCATTTTCTTTATGCTCAAAATCTAAGTTAAAATCTAATAATTGCTCGTACTTTATGCCAACTAAATCTTTACCAATAAATTCTTTTACAACGAAGAAAGGAATCTTTTTCTCTCCAGATTTGTAAGCTTTTAATTCTTCTGATGTTTCAACTTGAAAAGCATTTTTACCTCCAAACTGTTTGCTAATTAAGTTTTTAGCCAACACAACTTTTACAGGTTCAAACGTATATTGATTAAATGTTTCTACTAAAACATACTCAATTTTAGGACCAACCGTTAAGGCTGTATTACTTGGCAAGGTCCACGGAGTTGTGGTCCAAGCAATAAAATGAATATCACCTTCATTTTTTAAGAAATCTGGTAACGTTTCATTGATCGCTTTAAATTGCGCCACAACTGTTGTATCGGTTACATCTTGATAAGTTCCTGGTTGATTTAACTCGTGAGAACTTAAACCTGTACCCGCTTTTGGCGAATATGGCTGAATTGTATAGCCTTTATAAATTAATTCTTTGTTGTAAATCTGTTTTAACAACCACCAAACAGATTCCATATATTTTGGTTCATAAGTAATATATGGATCTTCCATATCTACCCAATAGCCCATTTTATTGGTTAAATCGTGCCAAATATCTGTGTAACGCATTACCGCTTTTCTACAAGCAGCGTTATAATCTTCTACAGAAATTGTTTTTCCAATATCTTCTTTGGTAATTCCTAGTTCTTTTTCTACACCTAATTCTATTGGCAAACCATGTGTATCCCAACCAGCTTTTCGCTTAACTTGGTAGCCTTTCATGGTTTTATAACGAGGAAAAATATCTTTAATAGCGCGTGCTAACACATGGTGAACTCCCGGAAGCCCGTTTGCAGAAGGAGGTCCTTCAAAAAAAACATAAGGCTCTGCGCCTTCTCTTGTAGTTACACTTTTTTCAAATATGTTATGCTCTTGCCAATAGTTTAGAATTTCTTCTGCCACTTTTGGTAAGTCAAGACCTTTATACTCAGGAAATTTCGCGCTCATTTTCTATCTTTTCTAATAAGTTTGCGAAATTAAGGATTTTCTTGGAAATTTAGTTGTTCAAAGTTTAAAATTAAACATTTAAAGTTCACATCCTAAACTTTGATTCTAGAATGCAGCATCTAGAATTAAAGCCCTCTTTCTGATTTTATTTTTTCGTAGGCAGATTGTATGCTTTGAAATTTTTCATGCGCTCCGTTTATATGCTCTGGCCCTAAATCTTGTAATTTATCTGGATGGTATTTTTTAGCCATTATTCGGTATGCTTTTTTAACCTCATCATTGGTAGCATCTTTTGTAATTTCTAAAATTTTATAAGCCGCATCAGATTCATCATAAAACATGGCTTTAATAGAATCGAAATCATTTTGATTGATATATAAATAGCCTGCAATTTTTTTAATTTCTTCTATTTCTGATGGAATTACAAATCCATCCGCTTTAGCGATACCAAACAAAAAATGTAACAATTGCAAACGAGAAGCATGAGACATGTGTTCTCTAATTTGAATACAAACCTGACGAGAAGAAACCTCTTTTTTAATAATTCCTTTAAACAATTTAAAAGCATTATTGGCTCTTTCTTTGCCATACATTCCTACAAACTGAGCTCTCACAAAGTCTAATTCTCTTTGATCAACTTTTCCATCAGATTTTATGACGATGGATGCTAACACCAAAAGACTCATTTCAAAATCTCCAGAATTTGTATTTACAGTTCCGCTAGCACTTCGAACTCTTTCTTGATATTCTTGCTGTTCTCCTTTTACATCATCTTCAGAAAACCCATCAACAAAGCTACCTACTGCAAAACCAATTGCAGCACCAATTGGCCCGCCTAATGTAAACCCTAATCCTGCACCTAACCATTTTGTAAAACTACCCATAAAAATTATAAAAAATAAAGGTCAAATATAACAAAACATCACTGTTTTAAGTTAAAATATCAATTTTATTGATGTACACATAACATAAACAATTAATCTTGGTCTTGAATTTTGCTTTTTTTATATTTATATTTGTAGCCTAAAATTATAATTATGTATCCAGAAGAATTAGTAAAACCAATGCGCGATGAATTAATTAACGCTGGTTTTAAAGCATTATATACAAGTGAAGACGTAGAGCAAGCAATAGCAAAAAAAGGAACTACTTTAGTGATGGTAAATTCTGTTTGCGGTTGTGCAGCTGGTACTGCAAGACCAGGAGCAATTGCTTCTTTAGGTGCAGATAAAAAGCCAACAAACTTAACAACAGTTTTTGCTGGTGTAGAAAAAGAATCTACGCAAAAAGCAAGAGAATTTATGATTCCTTTTCCTCCATCATCACCTGCAATTGCATTGTTTAAAGATGGTAGTTTAGTACATATGTTAGAGCGTCATCATATAGAAGGTAGATCTGCACAAATGATTGCACAAAATTTAGCACAAGCTTACGAAGAGTTTTGTTAAAAATAATATCTACTTTTTTAAAGAAAGAACTTTAAATCCATTCTATTTTGAATGGATTTTTTATTTTTATTAAAAATTAAAATTATGGCTTCCATATTACCTCCGTACACAAAAGAAGAGTTAGAAAAGAAAATTAAAAAACAAAATTTAATGATTCTTCTACAAATAGTTGTGCTCTTTTTTATGATTATTTTTGCCGTTTTTTCTACCGTAGAAAACGGAATTTCTTTTCATACATTTTTACCATTATTTTTTACACCCATGTTATTTGTGATGTTTTTTGAAGTAAAAAGTCTTAAAAAACAATTAGCCTCAAGAAAATAAGATGCATCAAGAAAAAATACTACAAAACACCATCAAATTTGTAAAAAAGGAATTACTAAATGCCGAAGGTGGCCATGATTGGTTTCATATAGAACGTGTTTATAAAAATGCCATTTTAATTTCTAAGGATGAAAAAGTGGATGCTTTTGTTGTTTCTTTAGGTGCTTTATTACACGATATTGCCGATCCAAAATTTTATAATGGTGATGAAACTATTGGCCCGAAAATAGCCGCAGAATTTCTTGAAAGTCAAAAAGTTGATACCAAAATAATTACGCATGTAATTGATATTATAAAACATATTTCTTTTAAAAATTCTTTAGATTCTACTGGTAAAAAATTTACATCCAAAGAATTAGAAGTTGTACAAGATGCAGATAGATTAGATGCAATTGGTGCTATTGGTATTGCGCGTTGTTTTAATTATGGCGGATTTAAAAATAGAGCACTTTACAATCCAGCAATTTTACCGAATTTAAACATGACAAAAGAGGAATATAAAAATTCTGATGCGCCAACTATCAACCATTTTTATGAAAAACTATTGCTTTTAAAGGACACAATGAATACAGAAACTGGAAAAAAAATTGCATTAGAAAGACATCAATTTATGGAAGCTTTTCTAACGCAATTTTATAATGAGTGGAATGGTAATCAATAATTTTTTATTCTGATTTGGCTTTCATCAGAAAAAACTAAAAAATAGATTTTATAAAGAATGTTTAACTTTCTTCTGCAACTTCTAAGGCTGTTATTTTAGCTTCTAAAACTGCTAATTCTTCTCCTTTTTCTATGATTTGCTCTACGGTAAGATTATTACTAGCATTTATAAAATTTAAAATTTCTGTACTTTTAAAAGTATAGTAATCTAATGCTTTCTTAATTTTATCACCCATGGTTTTTTATTGAATTAAATTTTTCATTTCGCTTCTATATTTAGAAGCACTTTTTCCTGTAAAGTTTTTAAATAACTTATTAAAGTGAGAAAAATTATTAAAGCCACATTCAAAACTAACATCTGCAATACTAGAATTACTTTCTGCTAATAATTTAGTTGCGTGCACCACTCTGTATTCATTTACTAATTTTGTAAATGTTTTCCCTGTAGATTTTTTAAAATATCTACAAAAAGCAGGTACCGTCATACTCACTAATTCAGAAATTTCATCTAAACTAATATGTTCGCTAAAATGATTATTGATGTGATTGTAAATAACCTCAATTTTATTACTGTCTTGCGGTATGGTTTCAAAAGCAAAACCATTGGCATTTAACAAGGTATAATCGTCTGTAGTTGCCAAATCATTTAATATTTCTAAAAAAGAAGCAATTCTTTCTACACCGTCTTGCTCTACTAAAGCTTCAATTTTTGCGCCAATTCTTTGTTTAATTTCTATATTAAAACGGATGCCTTTTTTTGCACGTTCAAAAAGTGCATCAACAGCAATCATTTCTGGAATTTTAAAAAATTCACTTCCTAAAAAATCTGGCTTAAATTGTATTAAAGTTTCTGAACCATTTGTAGTTAAACGATCTATATAACCAACATGTGGCAAGTTAGAGCCTATTAATACTAATTGACTATTATTAAAGTAGCTTATGTGATTACCGATATGTCTTTTACCTTTTCCTTTATTTACATACACTAATTCTATTTCTGGATGAAAATGCCAAAAAGGGGTATTCGTTTTTAAAAACTCTTCATGTTTCTTAACTAATAGAGAACTACCAAAATTTGGTGTTATCTTTTCCAGAGTTGGTTTTATTTGTATCATATATTTTGCAAAAATACGAAAGATCAAAATGATTACCTATATAAAATTACCTTTATTATACGTTAAATTAACCTTAACATAAATTAACAACACCTTTACAGTTAAAATAGAATACAAATATACCAATTTTGTTGTTTTGTACATCTTAAAACCGCTATAGATTTGCAGTATAAATTAGCAAAAATTTATTTTATGAAAACGATTAAACAAAATGTATTAGTAGTAGCTTTAATGTTGGTAACATTATGTAACTACGCAAACAACGAAAAGGATTTTAACAATATCGTAAATGCTAAAAATGTAAAAGTAGTATTTGAAGATGTTAAAAAAGGACAGCAATTAACTGTTAATGATGAAAATGGAGTTGAATTACATTCTGAATTATTAACGAAAGAAGGCGAATTAACTAAGGTTTTTGATTTATCATCTTTAAATGATGGTTTATACACTATAGAATTAAATAAAGAATTTTTAGTTGTTATAAAATATCTAGAAGTTAAAGATAACAAAGTAATTTTTATAGACAATTCTGAACAAGTAATTTTTAAACCACTTATTAAAAATGAAGGTGATTTGGTATTGATTTCAAAATTAGATTTTAATGAAAATCCATTAAAAGTTACCTTATTTTTTGAAGGTGATATGATCTTATCAGAAACTATAAAAAGCGAGTTAATTATTAACAGAGTATACAAATTAAACAAAGAATTAAAAGGGAACTATACAGTTGTTGTAAATAGCAACGGTAAAAGTTATAGTAGTTTTTTTAAAATATAATTAATTCAAATTGAATATTGATTGAGGTTAAATTGGTTATTTAACGAAAAGCGAGCTTTTATGAGCTCGTTTTTTTTTGTGCTAATTTTTCGATACGTGCTTTCTCTAAAATCGTTTTGGCTTTTAATGATCAGAAAGGAATAACTGGTTATCGAAATTTATAAATGTACATGCTGATAAGATAAGAACTAAACCTTTTTTTCTTTACTTATTACTTTTCTAATGATAAAAAATTCGATTAAAAAAAGGCCAACAAAAAACTTAATGAATAATTACAACAGATACTCCTCTTAAAATTTAACAACCCTAAACTGAATCCCTAGTAATTAGACAACTAAGAAATTATAAATGATTCCTGCTATTTTTCTTCACAAACTAATTATACGAATTGTTATAAAATTAACTCTATTATATACTATTTTAACCCTTAATAAAAACGATATCAAAATTAAAGTTAAAATAGATTATAAATTTGCCAATTTTGTTGTTTTGTAAACTAATGTTCTACCATAAATTTGCAGTATAAATTAGTAAAGATTTATAATATGAAAACAATTAAAAGAAGAGTATTAGTAGTAGTATTTATGTTGGTAACATTATTTAACTACGCAAACAATGAAAAGGATTTTAACAATACAATGAATGCTAACAAAGTAAAAGTAGTATTCGAAAACGTTAAAAAAGGACATCGATTAACTTTTAATGACCAAAATGGAATTCAACTTCATTCTGAAACGATATCTAAAGAAGGAGAATTAACCAAATATTTTGATTTGTCATCTTTAAATGATGGTTTATACACTATAAAATTAAATAAAGAATTTGTAATAGTTAGTAAACATCTAGAAGTTAAAAATGGTAAAGTAACTTTTACTGAAAATTCTGATAAATTAATTTTCAAACCAGTTATTAGAAATGAAGATAACTTGTTAATAATTTCAAAATTAGATTTTGATAAAAAACCTTTAGCTGTAACTTTATTGTATGATGGTGAAATCATTTTTTCAGAAACTATTAAAAACGAATTAATTACAAACAGAGTTTACAAGTTAGATAAAAATTTACCAGGTGAATACACCGTTATTGTATATTGTAATAACAGTAATTATAGTAACAAATTTAAAATATAAAAAATTAGTTTTAGTTGATTATTAAGTTAAATTAAATGTTTAACGAGGAAACGAGTCTTAATTGGCTCGTTTTTTTTTTTTACCAATTTAAACCTTATTTGCGTTACTTCATTAAGACCAAGCTTATATTAACTTCTATAAAAAGGCAGATTTTAAAATAACAGATTTCAAATTATTCTACCCTCATCATTTTAAGAAAGAATGTATTTTACTAAAAAAATAAAGATGCAATCTAGTAGTATTCATTAAACAAAAAAAAAGCTCCTAAAATTGCTTTTGACAAAACACCTACCTACATCAAATACTTTTAAATTTAACCTTTTTATATTCTATTTTAACCTAACAATTAATTAACATTTAATTTACAGGTAATTTTGAATATAAATATGCCAATTCTGTTGTTTTGTAAACTAATGTTCTACCATAAATTTGCAGTATAAATTATTTAAAATTTATATTATGAAAACAATTAAAAATAGAGTATTAGTAGTAGTTTTTATGTTGGTAACATTATGTAACTACGCAAACAATGTAAAGGATTTTAACGAAATTGTAAATGCTAAAAAAGTAAAAGTAGTATTTGATAACGTTAAAAAAGGACAGCAATTAACAGTTAAAGATAACAACGGAACTGAGCTTCATTCTGAGTCTGTTAAAAGTGAAGGAGAATTAATAAAATTTTTCGATTTATCTTCTTTAAACGATGGAATTTACACAATAGAATTAAATAAGTATTTTACAGTAGCTGTAAAAATTCTAGAAGTAAAAAATAAAAATGTAGTTATTGTTGAAGATTCAGAAAAAGTAATTTTTAAACCAATCATTAAAAACAAAGAAGACTTGGTTTTAATTTCAAAAATAGACTTTGATAAAAAACCTTTAAAAGTAGCTATCTTTTTTAACGGATCTGTTATTTTTTCTGAAACTATTAAGGGCGAAATTATATTACAAAGAGCCTATAGACTAGATAAAAATATAAAAGGAGACTATAAAGTTGTAGTGTATTGTGAAGACGATAATTACACTAATGAGTTTACATTTTAAAATTATTTATATCTAAAAACGTAATAAACATCTTAATTTAACAAAGAAACGAGCCCTTATTGGCTCGTTTTTTTT
>TARA_R110002153_G_scaffold5540_2_pt1 | contig 14431 bp, 11 predicted proteins | sample TARA_R110002153 | Tara Oceans TARA_R110002153 (sample SAMEA4398193) | marine metagenome | biome: Polar Biome; feature: [SRF] surface water layer (ENVO:00010504); material: water (ENVO:00002006), including particulate matter (ENVO:01000060) such as... | depth 5 m
TGTATATGAGAATGCATACACAGGTGAAGGTAGAAACAAGGTTAAGAGTCAATATTCTCTTTTGTCATCCATTGAGGGTGCTGACGCAAAGGAGTGGGTCGTAGGTACTCGTTACCACCCAGCTGACTTATATAATGATCTGTTGCAAATGACAGAAGACTTATATGATGATGATGGCAATAAGACAGGTGATGATAATATCTACGAGATCTTTGAAAGACCAGTTGAAGATAGTGGTGATGGTACAGGACAGATGCTATGGCCTCGTACTCAAAGGAAAGACGGTAAGTGGTTCGGGTTCGACATACGAGTCCTAGCTAAGAAAAGAGGACAGTACCTAGACAAAGGACAGTTTAGAGCACAGTACTACAATGACCCAAGTGATCCTGATAATGTACCTGTAGGTCGTGATAAGTTCCAGTACTATGACCGTAAACACCTAAGACAAGATAATGGTTACTGGTTCTACCGAGACAATAAGCTTAACGTATACGCAGCTGTAGACTTTGCGTTTAGTTTATCTAAGAAGGCTGACTACACAGCAATAGTCGTCATAGGAATAGATGCTGAGAATAATGTGTATGTGTTAGATATTGACAGGTTTAAGACAGACCGTATATCCGATTACTTCCAACACATATTTGATTTGTCAACCAAGTGGTCATTCCGTAAGATGAGGGCTGAGACAACAGTAGCTCAGGTTGCAATCGTTAAGCAGCTAAAAGAGTTAGTTAAACAACACGGTCTATCTATAAGTATAGAAGAGTACAGACCTAACAAGAACCAAGGTAATAAGCAAGAACGAATAGCTTCAGCTTTAGAACCTAGGTACGACAACCTTAGTATGTGGCACTACAGAGGTGGTAATACACAAATATTAGAGGAAGAGTTATCCTCTCGTAACCCACCACACGATGACGTAATAGACGCATTGGCCTCTGTGGTAGACATGGCTATCAAGCCCTCACGTAGTGTAAGACGTACAAAAGATAACGTAGTACAATTTAATTCAAGATTTGGTGGAGTTTCCTTCTAATGGCTGGCACAACAGTTGACATCGAAAATATTATAAACCCCCACAGTGTAGCTACTGAGATTACAGGACGTTGGACGGAGTGGAATAATGCTCGAAAACCTAAGCTAGAAGAGTGGAAAGAGTTACGTAATTATATCTATGCTACAGATACTCGTACAACATCTAACTCTAAGTTACCTTGGACTAACAGCACAACAACACCCAAGCTAACACAGATCTCTGACAACCTACATGCTAATTACTTCTCAGCTTTGTTTCCTCAGAAGAGATGGTTTCGTTTCGAAGCTAATGATGCTGCGTCAGATACTAAAGCTAAACGAGATGTTATCCAAGCATACATGGAAAACAAGATACGACAGTCTGACTTTGAGAACACAACAAGCAAGATACTAAACGATTACATCCAGTATGGTAACTGTTTTGCAACTATTGATTTTGTCAAAGACTATACGACTCTCGAAGATGGTGAAAGAATTGTCAACTACGTAGGGCCTAAGCTAGTACGTATATCTCCATTCGATATATGCTTTAACCCTGTAGCTCCTGACTTTGCAAGTTCACCTAAGATCATTCGTTCTATTATGACAACTGGTGAGATCAAACGTAAGATAGAAGAAACAGTTGACAATCAATACATGGAAGAAATCTTCTCAAGTATGATGCTTAACCGTTCAGCTGCTAGTGGTAATGATATTGATGTTGCTAAGTCTCAGGCATTTATTGCTGATGGTTTCTCATCCTTACAGGAATATTATGAGTCTGAGTATGTAGAAATCTTAACATTCTACGGTGATATGTACGATTCAAGTAGTGATAAGTTTTATAAGAACCGTATCATTACAGTTATAGATAGAGCCTATGTTTTGTCAAACGAACCTAACCCTAGTTGGCTAGGTAAGTCCCCAGTATTCCATGCTGGTTGGAGAGAACGCCCTGACAACCTATATGCAATGGGGCCTCTTGATAACTTGGTAGGTATGCAATACCGTATTGACCATTTAGAAAACTTAAAGGCTGATGTCTTTGACCAGATCGCATACCCAATCTTAAAGATACGTGGTGATGTTGAAGACTTCGACTTTGAGCCAGCAGCTCGTATCTACTTAGGTGATGAGGGTGACGTAGGTTACCTAGTGCCTGACTCAACAGCACTTAATGCTGACTTCCAGATCCAAGGTTTAGAGAACAAGATGGAGATGTTAGCTGGTGCACCTCGTGAAGCTATGGGTATCCGTAGTGCAGGTGAGAAGACAGCCTTTGAAGTACAGTCCCTAATGACAGCTGCAGGTCGTATCTTCCAGCACAAGACAGCTCACTTTGAACGTGTATTCTTAGAACCAATTATGAATTCTATGTTAGAAGCTGCTCGACGTAACATGGACTATGCTGATACGATCAGAGTGCTTAATGAAGACACAGGTATATTCTTCTTTGAGCAGATAACAAAGGATGACATAGCAGCTAACGGTAAGATCATTCCTATGGGTGCTCGTCACTTTGCTGAACGTGCACAACGTGTACAATCAATCACACAGTTGTACCAACTTAAGTTACAAGATCCAACTATCGCAGCTCACATGTCAGGTAAAGAGTTTGCTCGTATCTTAGCTGATGAGCTAGGTGAACCAGCACTGTTCTCTGAGAATATAACTGTCATAGAACAAATGGAAACACAGAAGATTGCCACTGAAGCTCAAGTTCAATTCGAAGAAGAACAAGAGATTGCAATCGAGAAGGGCTTATAAATGAAGTCAGCTTGGTTCAGTAAGTGTAAAAACAAAGAAGAGAAATCGGCAGTTCGACAGAGCCTCATGTCTAATCGTGAGAGCCTAGAACGCCTACTAGAGATTCTTGAGCCTATGCGCAAGGATACCCTACCTACAGCTGACTACGACAGCCCCTCGTGGGCTTACAAGCAAGCTGACAGGATAGGATACAACCGAGCACTAACCACCGTGCTTGATCTTATTAACTTAGACAAGGAATAATATTATGGTATTTACTGAGGGAACTGAAACCACACAGACCACTCAGCCAGAGCTAACACAAGAAGAGAACTCACCACAGGGATCTTTTTTGTCAAAGCTTGTAGAGGCAAAGGGAGAGAACTGGAAAGACCCTGAGGTTCTAGCTAAAGGTAAAATTGAAGCCGATGGCTACATCCAAACTCTTGAAGGTCAGTTGACACAAATGCGTGAAGACTTGAAGAAGAAAGAGTATCAGGAAGAAGTTCTTGAACAGCTCCAGAAAAAGGCCACTGAATCTACTGCAGTGAATAATGGAGTGCCCAAAAATAACAACAGTAACACTGACGGAGAGAACACCACTCGTAACATCAGTGAGGAAGACCTGAAGAGCCTTGTTGAACAGACACTTACTCAACGTGAAGCAGATGCTGTCACTAAGACAAATCTACAACGTGTTGATGAGGAACTTGACAAAAGCTTTGGCACAAATGCTGAAGAGGTTGTTAAGAAGAAAGCTGCAGAGCTAGGAATGTCAATGGATCGTTTAAGTGAAATTGCTTCTGAATCTCCTAATGCCTTCTTCACTCTGATCGGTGAATCTAAGCCATCATTTAACCCTATGGTTAACGGCTCAGTACGCACTGAGGGTGTCAACATGCAAGTCTCGACGGATAGAAATTGGCAATTTTACCAGAAGCTACGTCGAGAGAACCCTAACCAGTACTATGAACCTAAAATGCAACAACAACTCTTACAAGATAAAATGCGTTTAGGGGATAATTTCGGTAACTAAACTCTAAGAAAGGACTAGCACAATGGCTGGTATGATTTCCTCCAATGCTGATACACAGCGTTTAATCAGGGCAGAGGTTTATTCTTCTGAACTAAAAGACATCCTTCGGGATGAAATGCAAGCACAACGTTATGTACGTATGCTTGATGGATTCCCAGATGGTGATTCATTTACAATCCCAACAATCGGTAAAACTGTAACTGCTAACTACACAGAAGATACGCAAGTTGCATACACACCGATGGACACAGCTGAATTTGCTTTCACTGTAGACCAATACCTACAGTCTGCGTCATACTTGACAAAGAAAGCTGCACAAGATTCATTCTATAGTGCACAGTTGGAAGCTAGATTTGTTCCTGAGCAAGAACGTGCTATCATGGAACACTTCGAGTCAACAACATTCTCAGCACCTGAAGTAGGTGTGTCAGCTAACTCAGCAGAAACTCTTGATGGTGTTGCACACCGTATCTCAGGTGGTAACTCTGGTCGTTTAGAATTAGCTGACTTCGCATTTGCTCGTTATGCCTTGAAAAAGTCAAACGTTGCAGATCGTGGTATGGTTGCTATCGTTGATCCATCAGCTGAGTACATGTTAAACACATTAACTAACATTACTAACGTATCAAACAACCCTAAGTTTGAAGGTATTGTAAGTGCAGGTGTTGCAACAGGTATGCGTTTCGTAGCTAACGTATACGGTTTTGATGTTTACACATCTAACTACTTGAAGTCAACAGTAGCTGACGCAGCATTAGTAGAGAAAGATGGCTCAACAGCTAATGACTTCTCATCTAACAATGGTGTAGCTAACTTGTTCTTCTCAGCTGATCCAACTTCTAACCCATTCGTGGGTGCATGGCGACAAATGCCAGAAGTTGATTATGAGTACAACAAAGACTTCCAACGTCACGAGTATGTTACAACAGCTCGTTACGGTGTTAAAAAGTACCGTCCAGAAGGTATCGTTACAATCGTATCGAATCCAGCTGTATAATTAAATATAAGGGGTGGGGCTTTATTTAGCCCTACCTCACTTTGCTATTGACAGAACTTTAAAACTACGGTATAATATATTTACCTTGGCAGGGCCAGAAGTATATACCCCCTACGGAGAGACAACATGGCTAATGTAAACCACAGTTCACTTACAGATCCTTACATACACGAACCTAAAGGTGCTGCAACGGCAGCTGCTGGCAGAGTTTACGTAGCTAATGGCACAGGCTCAGGTGCTTGGACAGCTAAAGAAACACTGGTAGGTGAAACTCTTAACGGATACTTAGATGATGTCTCTACAGCTTCAACAGTTTATATACCAATACCTTATGCTGGTACAGTATCTAAAATAATAACAGTTCTTGAAGGCTCAATTTCTGGGGCTAATTCAACAGTTACCCTTGCAAATTCTGCAGGTGCTTCTATGGGTACACTTACAATTACTCAATCAGGTTCAGCTGCTGGTGATGTTGACACCCTAGCTCCATCTGCAAATAACTCGGTTACAGCTGACAGTTTTATAACTGTATCAACTGATGGTGCATCAAGCACTCATGTCACACTAAGATTTACAATCGTATTGGATAGATCATAATGAAACGTACACTCCTAGAAATGGTTCAAAGCATTCTGAGTGATATGGACTCAGAGGATGTTAACACAATCAGTGACACAATAGAAGCACAACAGATAGCTTCGGTAATTGAAGACGCATACTATAACATTGTGTCAGCTCGTGAGATACCTGAGCATAGGCAACTCCTAAAGCTTACCTCTTTGTCAGACAGTACAAGACCCACCCATTTTAAATACCCAACTAACGTTAAGCAGATCGAAAGTATACACTACAATACATCAGCTTCAGGTTCTAGTTACAAGTCAATCTATTATATTGAGCCATTAGAATTTATCCTTAAGATGGATGAACACTCACCTAACTCACTTAAGATTGCTGACAAACAGGGTAACACAGATCTGTTCGTTCTTAATGACCTACAACCAACATACTACACATCCTTCGATGATGAACACATCGTAATGAATTCATATGACAGTACGGTTGATTCTGTACTAGCAGCTGATAAGACAAGAGCTTATGGTTCTGTTTATCCTACGTTCTCAATTACAGATACATTCGAGCCTGACCTAGATGACAACATGTTACCTTATCTTTTAGCTGAGGCTAAGTCTACCTGCTTCTCTTTATTCAAGAGTGGGTCAGATCCTAAGGTTGAGCAGTCAGCTCGAAGGCTAAAGTCTTATGTACAAAACGATATGTACAACACCAAGAAGGCAAACAAAAGACCAGTTTACGGGAGAACTTAATGTTAGAGTTCATCGAAGATACATCTAACCAAAGGTGTGTCTGTAAGACAGATAAGATGACAACCAACCTTATTATCGAAAAAGAACTGGGTGGATTTATATTCTTCATTGTCAAAGTAGAGAAGGGATTAGTACCTAAAGAATTAAACGGTAGGTACTCATCCATAGCTGAAGGCAAAAAAGCTGTTACTAGGTATCTCCATAACAAAAGAGAAACTGCAACAGTACGCAGAGACAACTTCAGTAAGCAACGAGAACAACGCAAGGCGATAGAAGATGGCGCAAAGCTTAAACCAGAAGACAGTTAATAACTTTGTCAAAGGGCTAATTACTGAAGCTGCTGAGTTAACATTTCCAGAAGGTGCTTCTGTTGATGAACTAAACTGTGATCTTCGTCGTGATGGTTCACGCCGTAGGCGTCAGGGTGTAGCTACCGAAAGTAACAACACTCTATCAGCATTTACTATCAGTGACTCAGAAAGAATTAATACAGGTAACTGGGTTAACGTTGGTGGTAATGCAGCACTTGAATTCTTAGTGGTGCAAAAAGGCAACACTTTATATTTTTATAATAAAGCTGAACTACCTTACTCAGCACAGATACAGACAGGTTCTGTTAACCTATCATCCTATGAGTTCTCAGGGTCAACAGGAGCTAACAACTCTAACTGTCAGTTTGCTAGTATCAATGGTAACCTCGTAGTATCCTCAGCTGGTATCAATACTATTGTTGTGTCATACAATGGTTCTAGTATTTCAGTATCATCCATATCGTTTAAGGTTAGAGACTTTGACTGGCAGGGTGACACTGACACATACAGTACAGAAGACAACTCACCATCTGCAGCTCGTACATACGATGCTAAGAATACAGGATGGGGACAGAGTGGTGGCCCATCTGATTTCACTAAGCCTCTGACACACCCTTGGTATGCAGGTAAAGATGAAGATGGAAACTATGCTGAAGCTGAATGGGACAAGGTATTTGCTGGTACAACTCTAACAGGTAATGGTCACTTCATACTAGACTTCTTTAGTAAAGTACGTAGTGGTCTAGCAACAGAAACAGAATCATCTCGTTTTAAATCCGTTGCATCATTCTCAGGTCGAGTATTCTACGCAGGTCTAACAAGTGCTAAACATGCAGGTACAATCCTATTCTCTCGTCTTGTAGAAGACACAGATGACTTAGGTAATTGTCACCAACAGAACGATCCAACAGCCGAGTATTTGTCAGACCTATTAGCTACTGACGGTGGTGTATTAAACATACCAGATGCTGTTAACATACAGCTCCTATACCCTTTCCGTTCCTCATTGTTTATCTTTGCGGAGAACGGTGTGTGGCAGATTACAGGTGTTGATGGTATCTTCTCAGCTACAGCTTACGGTGTTAACCGTGTGTCTAACATAGGTCTACTTAACCCACAAACATTTATTCAAGCTGAAGGCTTACCTTTCTGGTGGTCACGTTTTGGTATACATACCCTAAACATTGATGAAGTATCAGGTCAGGGTACAGAACAAAACATTACAATCCCAACCATACAAACATTTTGGGATAAGATTTCTACACCAGCTAAGGCTAAAGTTACAAGTATATACGACAGTATAAACAAAAAGATCTACTGGGCTTACCCTGACAACGATGAGACTGTAGAAGCTAAGTTAAACAACATACTTATCTTAGATCTTACACTACAGGCATTCTACCCTTGGAGAATAGCTGATGAAGCTTCTAATACAGATGCCGTTGTTGGTTTGTCATTCTACTCAGGGTTTGGTGCAGCTGAACTTGGCTTAGATGTTATTACATCATTAGGTGACAACGTTGTTACATCAGCAGGTGACGAAGTTATATCTACTCAGGTGTCAGACTTTACAACTGGTGACCCAGCCCTTGTTCTACTTATACGAGATGGAGCTACTAACAAACTTACAATGGGTACATTCTCAAACACTAACTTCTTAGACTGGGGTAGTGTCAACTACTCATCCTTTGCTGAGACAGGCTATGACTTTGTTGGTGACCTAGTAGTTAAAAAGAATACACCCTACATTGCAGTATACTCTAGGTTGACAGAAGAAGGATTTACTGGTAGTGAACAAGCAGGGTATGAATCAATCAGACCATCCTCATTGCTTGTGTCAACAGCATGGGACTTCAACTCTAACTTCAGTGCTAGTCAACAAGCATACAGACTGAAGCACCCTGTAGTTGTAGACCCCGACAACCTAGCAAACTTTAATTACCCTGAGGATGTAGTCATAACTAGACTTAAGTTTAGAGGTCATGGTCGTTCTGTACGTATCAAGTACGAGAGTGAACAAGGCAAAGACTTTATTCTTTTAGGCTGGGGTTTGATACAAGGAAGAAACAATAGGTTTTAATGTCAGACTACATATTACGTGATGCAACCGAAGCAGATGTATTAGATATAGTATTATCTGTTAAGCAGTTTTGTAAAGAAGTACCTCACCCAGCTTGGGGTAAGTTCGATGCAAACAAAGTTAAAGATTTGGTGACAGGTTTAATACAAAGTGAATTAGGTTTTGTTAAGATTGTCACACATGAGGATGAAATAGTAGGAGCACTAATAGGTTGTGCTACAGAATTACCGATGAATTCTTTTGTATTTGCACAAGAGTTAATGTTCTGGCTAGACCCTGAACATAGAAACGGTAAGACATCACCAAAGCTTATTGACGCATATGTGCAATGGGCTAAAGAAATTAACTGTAACTTTATACGGTTATCAACACTAGATGAATTATTAGACAGTAGGGCTGGCGTTCTCTTTAAGAGAAAAGGTTTTAAGCCTATCGAAACAGCTTATATAAAGGAAATATAGTATGGCAGTTTTTACAGCATTGGCAATAGGTGGAGTATTGTCCGTAGGTGCGGCTATAGCCACAGGCGCAGCAGTTTACGGAACAGCAGCTGCAGTTGTTAGTACAAAGAAGTCCGTTAAGGCAGCTGAGGCTGCTTCAGTTACCGCAACTCAAGCTACTCAAGTACAAATTAAACAACAAAAAGAAACAGCTACTCGACAACGTAGGAGTGCTGTACGTTCTAGTATTATAGCTAGAGCAAGAGGACAACAAGTTGCTCAACAAAGAGGTGTAGCAACATCATCAGGATTCCTAGGTGGTATATCATCTTTGTCATCACAACTAGGAGCTAACCTAGGTTTTGGTTCTATGATGAGTGGGTTAGGTCAACAGTATACAGGTCTGTCAGGACTTGCAGCTTCACAATCAGCTGATGCTCAGAGATATGGAGCTATAGCAAGTACTGGTATGCAGGTAGCTCAGTTTGGTTTTGGTTCTGGTAAGGTTACAAATCCATTTGCAATTTCTGACACTCCTTAAGGATATATAAATTATGGCTAACATCTTGACTCTTGAAGATTCTATTTTCAACTCTCAAACCTTATCCCAACAACTAGAGGAAGAAAATGAAACAGAGGTGTTTAACCCACTATCTGAAGTTGAAACTATTAAAGCTCAAGAGTTAGCTATTGCAATAGATGGCGACGAGAACGAGATCCGTAATGCCCGTAGTAACGGTGACACAAACCATACATCTGTGGTAAAGACAGAAGGTGGTGAGTTCGACTACAATTTGTCAATAGATCAAGCATACAACGATGGTATGAAACCTGAGGACATTGCAGAGGTAATCCAGAACCGTAAGGACAAGGGTGAGGACATGGGTTTACCTGAGTACATGCTCATGCAGAACCTTATGTTATCTGACAACGATATTAATCCTTACGGTGCTCGTACCCTTACCAACATGGAAACATGGAATCGTCTTATCCAAAGAGAAATAGAGGACAATGACCAGTCAGGTTTATCTAAGGCTCTAACATTCCTAGACGTTAACATCTTACGTGAGATTACAATAGGTGCTTTCGAGAATGTTACCTTCCGTTCTAATCGTGAGGGTGTTGACATACGAGAAGCATTCACAAGCCTTAAACCTAGTGAGTTTGAGGAGTGGGCTAAGGAGTACGTAAAGGAACGTAAGAGTGAAGGTATCTTCTCTACAGATTCTATATGGAACTTACACAAGTCAGCCAGTGATGCTCTATACGTAGGTAATGATCCTATGGCTGGAGCTAATGCTGTCTTTGGTGTAGCTGACATAGCTACTCTAGGATACCTTAAAGGTGCTACAACACTTTCAGTTGCACTCAAGGCTGGTAAGAACTCAGCTACTGCAAGCAAGCTATTATCTTTGACAAAAGTACGTAGACCTATTGATGCTGTTGCTGTCATCAAAGGTGAAGTACCTGCAGCTAATGCTTTGTCTAAGTCGGTAGATGACATGGGTATACAGGTCGATGAGATAGCTGCAGGGCGTAACCTACCTGAAGAGCTAGATCCAGTACAAGGCCCTTTTGCACGTCCCTCAGGTGTCACCCTACGTCAGAACAACCGTAAGACAGTCTTGATGGAAAAGATAGAAGAGATGAACCGTCGAGGTTCTTTCGGTGAATATGTATCCATAGCTACAATAGCTAAAGCAGCTGATGATATTGCTGTTAATATAGCTAACCGTACAAATGATGTGGTTGTTAACAGCCGTAAGATACTAGACGAAGGATCTGACGACTACAAGGTTGTGGTTCGTATGGGTAAGAATGGCTCAGGTGCTCCGTTCCGTTTGAAACGAGATGCTGAAGCTATAGCTGAAGGTGATCCAAGCCTTAAGGTTGTCAGGAGAGAAGAGGGTGATGGTTACTTCATAGAAGCTGAACAACGAGTAGACATACTTAAATTACCTGAGGCAGCTGATAGGTTTGACAAAGGTAATATTATTGGTGACTCGATTGATAAAATGTTTGGCCCAGCTACTGTTCGTCTAGGTGATAAGATTGGTGGTCAGTTTATGCAAGCTGAAGCTGGACAAGCTTTAGTAGGTGCTCTAGTTAAACCATACCAGAAGACTATCAACAAAGTTAAGGGTTCTGAGCAGACTAACCTAAGTGATTTTATGACACAACTACGTGATGGTGAGTTGTCATATTTACGTAAAGCTCCTACTAAGGAAAGCTTTGAAGCACTTTACAAGACTATGTACGGTAGCACCCCATCCAAACAAGCAATGGAAGCCTATGATGCTATAATTGACATCAGTGATACCTCTTGGCAGATTAGATCAAGTGATCGTCTTAAGAAAGTTGTAGCTGAAGGTGGTGTTCATGCTGACTTCACAGATGATTATGCAGACATTGTTTACCGTGTTGACAATGTAAGAGTAAAACTACCAGATGATGAATTAGTATTAGACTTTGCTACAGGACGTAGCATTCGTAAGGCAGAACTAAATGCAGATCAAGTTGTCTTTAAAGTTCCTAACACATACATGGATCATTTGTTTGTCACCAACGTCAAATCTACTCGTGCATTAGAACGTGTGGATGTTATGCCTTACAACGTAGGTGGCCCTCGTACAAATGCTGAGTTCCGTTGGTTTGTAGGTACAACTAAAGAACAAACTTTGGTGTCAGGTAATAAGATTAATGGTGGGTTTAAGACACTGTTAGGTTCTTTCGGTAAGGAACAAGCACAGTTAGCTGTCTTACAAATAAACAACATTACTCGTAAAGTTAAATCACTTATGGATACTCAAGGTGTTGACGATATAGGTAAGCTTGCCTTATCTAAACCTGAGTATGATGAGCTAGGTGAGGTAATCAGACAGAATAATTCTTGGAATAAACACATAGTTGACTACGAAGACTTAGTAAGTTTAGGTACAAAGTATAATTTTAAGTTCCGTGAAGAGTTTGTAGCCAAGGCTCGTGATGAAAAGGTAAGCATAGTTGACCAAGGTGAAGACATTACCCTAAGTGGTTCTACCTATGGTGAGGTTGTAGGTACTCGCCTAAACACTAAACGTGGTGACACACCATTGTTTGAGTTTGGTGGTAAGGAAGCTGTTAATGCAAGTCCTGTGTCAGCTATAGCAGACCAGTTCGGTTCTGAGGTGTTTGGTTATACTAACCGTGCAGCATCACAGAATGCTATTGTTGGTTGGACAAAGTTAGCTGACAACAACCCTAACATTGTAGAATTCCCTAAAGGTGTTCCAGAGAGTGACTACCTTAATCGTTTCCTAGGGGCTAAGGTAACTAAGTCAAGTGTTTTCAATGACACAGCATCTCAGTTACGTGAGCAACAAGATGTTATTAAACGTAGGTTAAACCAACCAACATGGTTAAGTGACAAGTGGGAATCATATAGTAACTCAGTAGCTGAGAATGTGTTTGAGAAGTCAGGTATGAAGGTTGATCTATCTAAGACTGATCCGTCATCTACTCTTATGAAGGTTGGGTTCTACTCTAAGTTTGGTTTTCTTAACCCTGACCAATTCTTTCTACAGTCACTACACGCATTAACAATAGCAGCTGTATCACCAGTACAAGGTATGAAAGCCTTAGGTCTAACAGCACCTATGTTAATTGTTACCAAACTACCAGTTGGCCCAACCCGTGACTTAGCTATTAAACGTTTAAGTAAAGCAGGTCTAATGGATGAGACAGAACTTAAAGGTTTGATACAGTACATTGACGAGAGTGGTCGTAACATTATTGACACACAGATCTTAGAACTTCAACAAGCACAGAAGTTTGGTGCTTCTAGTACTCTTGCAGGTAAAGCTGTAGACAATGCTAACAAGTTCTTAGACAAGTCAACAGTATTCTTTAAGGAAGGTGAACGAGCAACACGTATGTCAGCCATCACCACAGCTTTCCTAGAGCATAGAGTTAAACGTCCATTAATTGACCCACTGTCACCTGAAGGTAAACTTTGGATTACCAACCGTGAGCAAGATTTGTCATTCCGTATGACTACATCATCACGTAGTTTTGCACAGTCAGGGCCGATGAGAGTACCAACACAGTGGTTATCCTTTTCTTTACGAGCTTTAATGAATATTACAGTAGGTCGTAACTTCACAGCTGGTGAACGTATACGTATGTTTGCTGCAATGGGGCCGATGTTCGGTTTGACAGGTTTAGGCTTAGGTAAATCTGCAGGTTATATCACAGAGAAACTTGGGTATAATCCTCAAGAACCTGAGACTGTAGAAATGTTTAACCGTATTAAGTATGGTGCTGTTGATGCTCTACTGTCTGAACTACTAGGTACTGAGACAGCATATGCTACTCGTGTAGCTCCTGTAGACCAGCTTGTAGACACATACCGTAAACTTTTCGATGATGAGTTCATGACAGTAATTGCTGGCCCATCTGGTGAAATTGCAAGGGACATGTACAAAGTAGCTACGTCAGCCTTTGCTGCTATGTTCAAAGGACAAGGTGAACTAGCTCGTGAGGACTTGACACAGTTGTTACGTAACATCTCTACGGTAGATAAAGGTGTTAAGATACAAGAACTGATTGAGACAGGTAATTACCGTAGTCGTACACGTAAGCTGTCAGTGGGTAACTTAGATCCTATAACTGCAGCCTCAGTATTATTCGGTGCAACACCAGCACCTGTACAAAACTTCTATGATTTAAACGAAATGATCTACAAAGAGACTAAAGTTGTAAGGGATTTCGAGAAAAGAATGAGAGCTAAGTCTGATTATGCTATAAGGCTCTTGACAGAAGGCTCTAAAGATGATATGCTAAAAGGTGAGAAACTCTTCTATGAGATAAACGATGAGCTTTGGGCACAACCCTTCTCGAATCAAATAAAAGTACAGATTCAGAAGAGACTTGCACGGGGTGAAAGCTTCCCTGACATGATGAAAAATGCTGCAAGATTAGGTCTTGAGTATGATGCACAGGTTTTCCAACAACAACAATAAGGATAATTAATTATGGCAGGTTTTGCTATGGATTTAGGTGACGAGGGTACAGCCTATGAGAAGGGTGTCAATGCACCTAGTGCTGGTGCTTCAGCTGCTGCAGCTCAAGGCATGGCTAACCTGACACAAGGTTTGTTTGGTGCTATGGATGCATACTCTAGAGCACAAGCTAGAGGTAAGCCTACAGAAGCTTCATTAAATAAAGCTGGCTTCTCTAATTTTGTCACACAGTTAGATAAACTTAAAGGTGTCACAGACCCAACACGACTTAAGTCTGGTGTTAACTCAGCTATATCCTCTTATGAATCTTTAGGTTTTCAGTTAGGTGATGCTGAGGCTGATGCTGTATTCAGACGCACAGGTGTTGACATAAGTTCTTTAACCTTCAACCCTGCTATGGCAGCAGCTGAAGCAGCTAACAAACAGTTAATAGAAAACCCAGCTTATATGTTTCTAGCTGAACAGAAGTTAAATCAATC
>TARA_R110002153_G_scaffold144958_1_pt1 | contig 14420 bp, 15 predicted proteins | sample TARA_R110002153 | Tara Oceans TARA_R110002153 (sample SAMEA4398193) | marine metagenome | biome: Polar Biome; feature: [SRF] surface water layer (ENVO:00010504); material: water (ENVO:00002006), including particulate matter (ENVO:01000060) such as... | depth 5 m
AAAAAACAAAGCCATAATGGAGAACCCATTGCTTGATTGGACAAAGGATCAGATCAAGTCTGCCCTAAAGAAGCATAGTAAAAAGGAACTGCTTATTATAGCCATGCAGTGGCGCATGAAAGCTGAAGAGTGTAGATACTACTACGATGCTCTCACGACTGAAACCGCTGAGGAAACGGAACTATAGTTCTAGTGAGTGCTTGGTATGATCCGCTAGGGAGTGATGTACCTACCCGATCAGCTGCTTTTATATGGTTAAGTAGAGGGGTTCGATTCCCCTCACTCACACTAATTTTTAATTTACACACATAATTTATTTAAACAATGCCATGACATCTAACACCTCAGCCCCAGACGTGGGTACAGCTATAAGAAGACTGCATAACGTCCAGGGAAAATCAGTTAAATACATATCAAAGCTATATCAGCTAGATAAACAAACAGTAGAACAAATGATAAACAATATTAAAACTAAAAAAATGAATCAAACAAAAGAAGAAAGAGACAAGCTAATAAAAGAACTTGCGAAAAACGGACTAACATACGATAAAATATCCACGACACTTAAGTGCTCCGTAAGTACAATACAGAGAGCCGTTCACGGAAGGAATCAGGCGAAGAAAATCACACCTCTCCGCCCAAAGACGACTGCAACAAAACAGAAAACAGTTACAAGACAGCCCAAAACTCAGCGTGGTGTTAGCATATTATGGGGGGCTGTAAAGTGGAATTACTAAATCATGACACCAATAATAATTATAAGCGCAATAGCTGTGGTGCTTACGTGCTATTTCGAATATCAAAACTCAAAAGAAAATGAATGATACAAAAGACAAAATGAAGTTCAACCCTATGAGTCAAGACCCTGTGACGTCTGCCTACACTCAGAGCAAGTGCTTAGATGCTATACATTTAATCCATTTGTTTGTTAGGTCGTACGATAAACATAGGCACGAGACTAAATCTAAACTCAGGCACTTTGAGTTTGTAAATTCTATGGATATATTCCATAAAGAGTGTAAACTATATGGCTTTACCGATGAATGATGTTGAGGCGGTTCAATTTATAATAGATTACCTGAAAGAAACAGACGACAAGGTTGTTGATGTGGCTCTTCAGATGTGCCTCATAGATATATCATCCTTTGGTGTAGACGATTGGGTGGAATGGTCTGACCTTGAAATAGTGCAGATCTTTAGGAACACAGCTGACGACACCCTCTCTGGCATTATGAATGACGTTGAAGGGGTATCAGCAGGTGAGGATATAATAGACGAATTACTAGGCTCTAAACAATCAGAGCGCATAGACTATAAGCGTGCGTTATCTGGTATGAAATCAGGCTCGGTAGAGTTGTTTAACGCACTCATCAAATACATAGAAATACATGATGAAGTGAGAGGAAAATACTTTTTAGTTGAGTAAAAATTAGGATAAAACATTTATAAACAGTACATTTGCAAACAGTTAAATTTAATACATATGAGTAATTACAAATTCAAGACCACGAACATACGTGGCAAGCAGTACGTTGAGGTCAACGAACGCATCAAGTTCTTCCGTCAGGAAGATGAGTACAAAAACTGGACGATATCCACAGAGTTCACTATCATGGATGACGAAAAGTGTGTATGTAGGGCAATCATTGCAGACCCTGCTCAGCGCATAATATCTAGTGGTCATGCACATGAAACGCAAGGCAGTAGCAATATCAACAAGACAAGCTATGTTGAAAACTGCGAGACATCAGCTATAGGTAGAGCCTTAGCTATGATGGGAATTGGGATCGACGCTTCTATTGCATCCGCTAACGAGGTTACTGAGGCTATCGCCAAGCAAGAAGCCACACCAAAGAAAACTCCCGTTAAAAAAGCAGCCATTAAGACAACTGTTAGGGCCGCAACAACCGAAAAAGATCCAGAACTTATGAGTAAGGCTATCGACTATATCAAGTCACAGACAGATAAAGCAAAAGCCTTTACGTTCTTCATGGAGAAGAAAGGGGATCAGCTTAGCGAGAAACAAATCGAAGGTATTAAGAAGTTTGTACGATGAATTTAAGAGAGCAACTAACCGAAAAAGTAGGTAAGGGGCATCTGTCCTACTCCTCTATCAAATATGCTCTTGGGGACATGCGTCTCTGGGAGATGAAGATGAAGGGTGAGATTAAGTACACCTCTGATGCTCTAGTCTTTGGTAGTATGTACGACATGCTCTTATTTGAGCGTGAGAAGGCTATGAATCAATATGTAATCCTTAACGAGGGAAATGTATTAGAGCGTTGCCAGAGTAAAACCCTAGAAGCTAAGAATCCTAAGTTAACGAAAGACTACAAGGAGATAAAATCCGCTATGGAGGCAGAGTACGAGTCGAAAGGTCAGATACTTACATCTAGTGAAGATTGGAAGAAAGCTAACGATATGATAGACCGCTTAAAGGCTTGTGGGTTAACGAATACATACCTGAAGGGGGAGTATCAAGTGGAGTTCAACGAAGAGATTGACGGCGTACCTGTCAGAGGATTCCTTGACTGCTTGGGAGATGGGTTTATTACGGACAGCAAGTCGGCACGTAGTGTAGATAAGTTTAGATACGACGTAAACAGCTGGAGTTATGATATCCAAGCCTACATATATACTAAGGTTTTTAATATAAAAGACTATTACTGGGTTGTCCAAGAGAAGACATTCCCTTATTACCCTGCGCTTGTTAAGTGCTCGGATGAAACATTATTCCGAGGTGAGATGAAATTTCATCAAGCCTTAGAGAATATTAAGGAATGGCTGAAGGGAGATAAACCTACAGAAAGCTACTATGCGGAACTTACTGCGTAAAACGATAAAGGTTGCGTGGAACCTACTAATAATCTACGCACTACATTTTTTAATTATAAATACTTTTGTATCATGAGTGAACAAAGTTATGATTCAGTACTCGTTGGGTACTGCGAAGAGCCCCGTATGTACGAGGGACAGTTATCTAGTTGGTCTGTCAAGTTTAAAGACAGCGAGCTAAAGGAGATGATTGATAAATTTTCAACTACACGAAACGCTGAAGGTCAGGGTGGCAATGTATATGTAAAATTATTCATGTCTAAAAACGGCAAACCTTGTTGTTCGGTGTTTGATCCGAATAGTGAGGCTGCGAAAACTAAGCGGGCTGAGAAGGCTGCTAAGGCAGAGGCTGTAGAGAGTGACTTACCATTCTAACAAACCTCTAATTAAATACATGCGTGTTCGTGTTGCGTTTAAAATATCTAAACGTATACACGAGCGCGATATGTGGATAATTACAGTATTTGATACCCCTGCTGATATCATGCGCTATGCTAAACGAGCTATAGAACAAATGCAACAGGTTATCTTCACGAAGAAAGCTAAAAATAAGGAGCTTATAGTGCGTGAGATATTAGAAGTGGTAGAATTAACACATTCAAAATTAACATTAGATGAACACAAAAGACAACATAAAGTTAAAATGTCGTCAGCTTGAAGATCTGTTAGTTAGAAAGAACGACGCCTACGGGGACTCAGCTTTGAGTCCTCTGGGCGTTTTTTCTTCTGCTACTGCATCGTCGGGGATAAAAATTAGACTTGACGACAAGCTAAAAAGAATAGCTAACGCAGGCTTAGTTGAGGACACAGAAGATACATTAATAGACATCGCAGGGTATATAATCCTGCTGATCATTGCAAAAGAAAATGAAAGTAACGATATTCAAAAACGTATTCGAGAAGGAGGGACCGCATCACATACAGCTGGAGACTGCCCTATTGCGTATACAGCGGGGAAACTCGAAGGATCTGATAGCTGAGGTACGTGGAGGAAACAAAGAAAAAAAGAAAAGGCTTCCCGTTGTATGCTTTAGTGGGGAATTTTCCTCGAGGGCTGATGACGCTTTATTCGAACACTCAGGATTCATTGTTCTGGATTTCGATCACGTTGATGTTAAAGCAACGAAGCAGGCTCTGGCTACGGATGACTATGTTCATTCTTGCTGGGTATCGCCGAGTGGGGATGGGATTAAGGCGCTTGTTCAGGTAACTAATACCGAGAGACATAGAGATCACTTCAGGGCACTAACAACATACTTCACCAAACAATATGCCTTAGAGGTGGATGAGTCAGGTATCAACGAGTCACGAGCGTGTTTCGAGTCCTATGACGAAGACATAATAATAAAAGACGAGTGGAAGAAGTTCGGGGCGTTCTCTAGTGAGCATGCCGAGGCACAGACACCGACGAATGAGGCTTACGACTATACAGACTATATGAAGCTTAACCTTGCGGCAAGGATCATAAGGTCAGCCGAGGAAGGAGACAAGCATAGAGCCCTCGTAAAGGCTTCACGTTTGTGTGGTGGGTATATAGCCGCGGGACGTATGGAGGAAGATGAGGCGGTCCGCATATTGTTCCGTGAGATATCCAAAAGGGATATAGATTCTGACGAACAAGCCAAGGCCACTATAGTTGATATGATTCAAGTGGGTAAGGATGCACCTATCAGGGAGTTAATAGATGAGGAGAAATCAGCCAAGAGAGATATGCTCATTAACGATGGGGACATGTCATTCATATCCTCTGACGATGAGGACTTTAGGTGGATAGACGACTTTTCCCAAGGTAAGATAGAGGTGGGGTTAGACACTGGAGATCCACAGCTAGACGAGTATTTCCTATATAAAAAGGAGTTTGTAATAATGAACGGACATAGTAACGTGGGTAAGACCACAACGGCTTTGTACCTTATTGCCAACTCAACGATACGTCATGATTGGAAGTGGGTGATATACTCTTCGGAGAATAGGACCGCCTCGGTGAAGATGCAACTGATGCAATTCGCAGCTGACCGAAAGGTTGGGGACATGACATATGCACAGCGTAGGCAGGCATACAAATGGGTGAAGGATCATTTCACTATCATTAATAATAACCAGGTGTATAGCTACAGCGATATCATTGTCTTTATGGAGAAGGTTATGAACCAACAACATGTAGACGCAATCTTTGTAGATCCATACAACAGCCTCAAGCTAGATATGAAAGGGAGTAACATAGGGGTACATGACTACCACTACGAAGCGGCCAGTGAGTTCCTAACGTTCTCCACGTCAAATAACGTTGCTGTATGGTTAAACATGCATGCCGTGACGGAGGCTCAGAGACGTAAAGGCGACGATGGATTACCTATAGCCCCATTCGCTGAGGACACAGAAGGTGGTGGAAAGTTCGTAAACAGAGCAGATTGCTTCATCACTGTTCATCGAAAGGTTCAATCACCCGACCATAACATACGGAAGATGAGTGAGTTCCACGTTAGAAAAGTTCGTGAGGTAGAGACGGGAGGCCAGCCAACGCCATTTGACAAGCCATATAAGCTGATCATGAACCTCTCACATACTGGATTTAATTCTTGGGAGACGAGGGAGGCATTATTCCAACCCGTTCATTTTCAGGAGGATGAGCAAAAGGCGATAGATTTTTCTGATTTTATGTCTAAATAAATTAGGAAGGGGACCATTAGCAGGTGTACCTTGCCCTCAATGAAGAAAAACAAACGCAAAAGTTCACTCAAAAAAAAACCCTTAGGAAAATTCGCGTCTGCGATAGAGCTGTACTGTTCAGACAAGTTACGTGAAGCGGGCATAGATTTTGTCTATGAAGGAAAGCAGTTCACCCTCATGGATTCTTTTAGGTTTGAGCACAAGTATTTCAAGATGACGAATAAAAAGAAACTCATGTCTGATAGAACCGCCTCCATACAACAACCGATTAGGTATACTCCTGATTTTGTTTGTAAGGATAACAAGTGGATAATAGAGACTAAAGGGTATCTACCTTCTCATCATGATTTTCCGATGCGTTGGAAGTTGTTTCTGAATTACATAATGAAGAATGATCTAGGGTACGACGTGTATCTAGCAAAAAACAAACAACAAGTTGACCAAGCGGTCATCGAGATACTAAAATCTAAGAGTAATGAACCAACCTGATTTAAGCAAGTCCTACTTTAATGCGTGTGAACGTATGCACCAATATGTGACTGCTTTCTATGATGAGTATATGCACACCGAAGATGGTGAGCCAATTAGTGATATTGATCAGATCAATAGAGCTATACTAGAACTAAGGCAAGCAATGAATATCGAGCTAGACCTTATAAGGGAGTTATCAAAAGAATATAACGAATAAACAATTATGGTAAGTAAAGAAAGACGTAAGCAATCCTGGAAGGATGGCGGAGTTTCCGCGACCAGATATGATAGAGCATGTAAAGACGCAAGGAAGTCCTCAAGGGATGAGGATATAAACCTGCACATAGACTTCTGGCACGGAACTGACGGGGTGGATGTAAAGGGTAACAATCTACCTGATGAAATTTGGGTGGAGTTTAGAAACGTAAATGGAAATGTAGGTTGGGTGTGTGGTGAGGCTAAATGGATAGCCTTTGAGATGCCTGAACTAGGCGGTTACCTTAGGGTAGAGAGAGAGGAACTGCTTCAATGGTGTTTGAAGAATGTGGATTTTGAAAACTATGTTCTCTTGAAGCAAGATGCCTATAAAAAAATCTATCAGAGGTTAGATAGAAAAGACAAAATTACCATGTTAGCTCTGCATGATTTACAAGAGCTAAAGAGCTATAAAATTATCCCATATCTGGATACATACATTGATCCTAAGGATCTTACACGGAAGAAAATAGAGCTACCTTAGTAGCCCTTTTCAACAAAACAATTTAACAAATATGAACTATAAAGCAGAAGATACTCCCTGGGGGGAGGTGGGATACGCAACCTATAAAAGAACGTATTCACGCCCTATGGAAGACGGAACGGAGGAGTGGGAAGATACCGTTGATAGAGTGGTAAAAGCCTGTAATGAGCAGCTGGGATGCGACTTCAACGAGACCGATCAGGGTGAGATAAAGAATATGATGATGAGCCTTAAGGGCACGGTAGCTGGTCGATTCCTTTGGCAGTTAGGAACTAAAACGGTAGACAGATTAGGGTTGCCCTCTCTTCAGAACTGTGCGTTCACTGTAGTTGATGAGCCTATCCGTCCTTTCACATGGGCCTTCGAGATGCTTATGCTAGGAAGCGGTGTCGGATTTAACATACAGCGTGAGCATGTGTATCAACTCCCTAAGGTTAAAAAGAAAGTTAAGATAGAAAACGTTAACGATAACGGTGCTGACTTTATTGTGCCTGACTCTCGTGAGGGGTGGACGGAATTACTTAAACGTGTGCTTGAAGCAAGCTTCATTACGGGGGAGGGTTTTACATATGCTACACACCTCATACGTCCTGCAGGATCCAAGATCAAAGGATTTGGAGGGACCGCCTCTGGTAGTAGGGACCTCATCTGGGGCATGCAAGAGATAAATTCTATCTTAAACAATCGCTCTAACAAAAGGCTGCACCCCGTTGATTGTCTGGATGTTATGAACATCATTGGGAAGATTGTCGTGGCAGGAAATGTACGTAGATCGGCACAGCTTGCTCTAGGGGATCACGATGATTTAGAGTTCCTACGTGCTAAACGTTGGGACCTCGGGGGTATACCAAACTGGCGGGCTATGTCAAACAACTCTGTTGTATGCGACAATGTGGCTGATCTCCCAGAAGAGTTTTGGGAGGGGTATAAGGGTAACGGTGAGCCATATGGCTTAATCAACCTTGAGTCATCTAGACGTATGGGGAGAACGGGTGAGACGCAGTATCCTGACTTAGATGTTATGGGGTATAACCCATGTGCTGAGCAGTCGTTAGTGCCTTATGAAACGTGTTGCCTTGCTGAGATATACCTACCAAATATAGAGTCTGAGAAGGAGCTTAAGAAAGTGGCTACATACCTGTACCGAATAAACAAGCACAGCTTAGCTATCAAGTGTGCCGTGAAGGAGACAGAGGAGATCGTACATAAAAATATGAGGATGGGAATTGGGGTGACGGGATATCTTCAAGCTACAGAGGAGCAAAAGAGTTGGCTTCAATCTTGTTATATTTACCTTCGTGAATACGACAAAGAATATTCAGCTATTGCTGGATTCCCCCCATCTATTAAACTTACTACAGTCAAACCCTCTGGAACGCTGTCTTTACTTGCTGGCGTTACACCAGGAGCACACCCTGGATACTCCGAATATTACATTAGACGAATTAGAATGTCTGCAAATAGTGAGTTGGTCGGAGTGTGCCGAAACAATGGGTTTGACATAGAATATGTAAGGAACTTCGACGGAACGGAGGACCACTCAACGGTGGTGGTAAGCTTCCCATGTAAGTTCCCAAAAGGAACCAAGTTTGCAGGTGACATGACAGCTGTGGATCAATTAGAGGTTATAACGCGTTTACAGGCCGAATGGAGCGATAACTCCGTGTCGGTGACCGTCTACTATAAGAAGGAGGAATTGGACGCAATCAGGGCGTGGCTAGGCAGTCATTACCATAATGTTAAATCCGTGTCTTTCCTTTTACATAACGAGCACGGTTTTGATCAGGCTCCGTTAGAAGAGATAGACAAGAAAACTTACAATAGCATGAAGAAGCGGTCCACTCCAATACAATCTTTGAAGGACATAAAGATGGAGGATATCGAGATAAGCGACTGCGATAGCGGAGCATGCCCTGTACGATGAAGCGATTCAATCAATGCTGGGTAACACAATTATACTACTTAAATAAAATACAATGAAAAACAATTTAGAAATTATAGAAAAAATAGTAAAGAATGTCCACTGCATAGTGGGTATACCTATAATCAACACAAGGCAACAACCACACGTTCAATTAAGGGCGGCCATAGCAATGGCTCTAACTCCCAGGTTTAACAGTTTAGAGATTTGCAAGGTTCTAAAAAGAGACAGAACCGCAGTCAATTATTATAAAAACACCCATGAAGCGAACCTGCTATATTGGAAAGATTATGATAAGTACTACAGCGTAGCTCAAAAACAAACAAAATCTGTATTTGATATAGAATCAGACAACTATGACCTTAAAATATTAGACAAGGAAATAGAGATGCTGTTAGGTAGACGCAAGAAGCTAATAGAAGGTTAACCTAAGATTACTTTTTAGCCTTCTCTATAGTTCTACCCGCGAAGTATGCACCGAAGGCGGTCATCATAAGTATCTGAAGTAGATCCACGTAAGAATCTTTCACGGTGAAGGGCCAACCGTCTATAGAGTCGGCTGTCATAGTAAGCATAAACATAGCCATCAGAGCAATAAGGGTTAGTGGTCGTATTAGCTTCGCAAGCTTTACGTCACTGCCCATATCTGCTTTCCAGCGCTCTGTAACGTTTTCCTGGAAGCGTACCTCTGCATCTATCATACGCTGAGCCTCTTCCGAGTCAACACTATCATCTTTATCTATCAGGTTCTTAACCACGCCTAGCGCACCGCTATCTGGTAGCAGATCACCTACTACACCTAATATACTTGGTGCCTTCTCTGACAGCCAAGCTCCTAGCTTAGTGTCTTTAATTTTCTTTTTATCACTCATCTGTTCCTATTGCTTTTCTTATATCGTTTAATGGGATTATTCCCTGTGGTTTTGGGTCTACATATTGACCTCTTAGTTGGTAGTAGATTGCGTTGAACCTCATAACAACCTTACGTTCAGCTTCCTGAAGCATATAGCCCGCGTTGCTTCTATCTATGTAATCCTCTATATCTTTAGCTGCTCTTCGAGCCGCCCATACTTGTTTTAAAGCATCGTCAGTTTTCTTAAGCTCATCCTTTAAGACCTGTACCCCCGTAAAGTTTATGTGTGAAATATCCTGACCTACGTTTTTGCTTAGCTCCTTGACGTGCTGCTCTATATCCCCTCTGTTTTTTTCCAAGAGATCGAAGTCGTAGAATCGAGACGGTCCCCCGTACATTGACTTCAGTATGGGTACGTCAGAAAACTTAATTATAGGGATATCCTCTTTAGGTGTGCTTAGTAGATTGTCTACAAACTCATCGGTATTCATAGATGCAGCTAACTTGTTGTATTTTCTTCTACCTACTTCAAATCCAGCCTTACCCATGCCCGCGGTCTCTTCAACAAAATCTCCAGCACCACCCCAGTAGGATTGCATGATATAGTACCACGGATCTGGATTAATTTCAACACCTCCAGATATATTTTCAGTTCCCCCCGTCATCTCACTTAAAGCAGTAGCCGCCTGCTGTACTAGCTCTGGCGATCTAAAGGATAATTGAGACTCGGGAGCTTCAGCACCCCACGGGTATTGCTCTTTGTATACTGGCGTACCGAAGTATGTTTCGTTAAATCCAAATGCGTCGAGAGGTGATTTAAGTACGGTAGGTGTAACTCCTTTAACTATGGAACCGCCTAATGTTTCTGAGTGACCAAAAGCTATTGGAGAAAATGAACCGTGACCAGCGATAGCCATAAACATCGCTGCATCTGCCCAATCCCTTACGCCCGCAGCAACCTCAGCAAGCATAACCCCAGCAATATTAAATACATTGTAACCATATCCTAATGGGACGGAAAATGAATTTCTTCCATCGTACATTATTTGAAAACCTCTTTCTTTTTTGTAGTCTGGGTATTTATTGTATACCAATTCGTCATCGTCGTCCCTGTCGGACATTGCCATATTTATCATAGTCTGCATAGCAGAGAAAAGCACCGATCCAGCGGCTAACTTCTGCGCACTACTTATTCTAGTTTTCCATGAGTTTAATTCATCTGGGTTGTCTGGAAGCTCCTCTTTAATCTCTTTCCATAAGTCCCTCCCCGCTTTTCCCTGTTGAAAAGTTCTACCAAATCTAGTTACACCCTGAACGGACGCATTAAAGAATAAGAATATGCTGTTTAGCGTAGGTCCCAACTCGCCAGATTTGTTAAAGTTTATTGTTATGTTTTTAGAAAGCTGTGCTGCCCTCTGTTTAGTTACCCCTACTTTTCTTGCCTCTATATACGCCGATAGTCTTATGCTGTTCTCAAAAGACTCATTTTGTGCGGAGACGTATTCAAAGAATTGTTTGGGTTTTTTGAAGGTGTATTCCGCCGCCTCCCTTACTCCGCTCTTTGTCTCAGCCTTTGTTCTCATAGACTCCATGACGTTGTTTATACTTTCAGAGTATGAGAAACCTGTTCTACCCCCTGCAGCCTTCCATTCCTCAAGGTATTCCGCCATCTCTGGTGTCATCTCCCTACCAAAAGCGCTCTCGTTAAGTAATGCCCTTAGGGTAACTGTTGATCCTAAAATTACATCCTTTGTAAACTTCTTAGAGTTTATATTATAACCCTGCATAATACCTCCCTCTCTCTCCACTTCCGCCAAGGCGTTGTACATAGCCCCGTGTAAATCCCTGGAGTAGTTGGTTAAAAAGAAAGCTGGGTTGTACTGGGTAAATGAATTACGCATAAAACCCATAAGCGGTGCCATGGTTTTGGCAACGCTAGAGAGTTTTTCACCAGTTTGACCGTTAAGAGCGTCGGCATGTTCAGATTTCTTAAAGTATATAAAGTGCTGCTCCCCATTGATTCGTATAGGTACCATATTACGTGACGCCTTCATCTCAAATGTATTCATAGGAACCATCTGCCCCGTCTCATCTACCTTCATCTTAGGGTTCTTACCAGAATATACTCCCCACACTTTTTCGTTAGCGTTGTTTTTTACAAGGCTATACATAGACATCATAGCCTGGTCTTTACGAGCTCTTTGCTTAACCATAGCATTCTGCATGATTGCATTAGCTATAAGGTTTACACCCGTTTTACTTGGTCTACCTTTAGCAGCTTTGGTTGTTGTGCCGTAGACAGCCATACCAGCACCGCCTGTTGGATATGAGTTATTATCATTATCCATTTCATCTGCTGCACGCCCGCTAAGCGGTATGTAGTTTTTATATAACCCTTCCCACGTCTCTATAGTTGAGGCTTTCTCTAGCCCTCCCTCACGCATTGTTTGACGCGTATTAGAAATAATATCATACACCAACTTAGATATAGCTACCATCTCTGGCGTCTCAAGTTCATTTATAATCTCCTCAGCTTCCTGTGTTGTCATACCCGATCCGCTCTCCATCTCTGGTCGCTTGTCTTGGATAAAGGCGTTACGCTCTGGGGCGTGTTTAGCATACAGGTAATCAGACACCATCTCAGCCGTATATCCTGCACCCTTTACTGCTTCGTTTATTTTATCAAGCTCAACCTCTAATCTTTCAAGGTCAGTCCTGATCATACCATACATGATGTCCATAGACATCTCAAAGTCTTGAGACTGAGGAACCTTGCTTCCACGGAACGCCTCGATGTCTTGTTGCAGTAACATAACGTCACTAAATTTATCTTGAAAAACTCTAGCCGCTATTGCTAACTGATTTCCAAACGGAGTAGCAGTAGACTGTTCCCATGCGCTGTTACCCTGTGTATATATCCTGCCTGGTAGTCTGCGGGATTTTAAAAGACCTGACGTTGATTGTCTTGGAGTCATTTTAAAAATAACACCATTATCGACAGGCGACTCAAAATTAAAAACAGTTTTGTGACCTCTCACACCATATTTGTATGCTATGTTATCTGCTATTTTTCTAGACATAGAAGATTCATCAGTTTGAGTTCTAAGCAAGAGAGAGACATCATCTATTCTTTTAGCTTGATTTACATCAATCGAAGTTAAACTTGTAACCGAGCCCGACTCAACCCCTTTGTATTCAGGCTGATTTATAGCATCTAAAAACTCCTCCTTTGACGGAAACCCAACATCTCTACCTCTCATACCTATTTTTTTTCCGAAAATATGGTTTGCAAAGTCACCTCTAACATTAAAGCTAGTAGCATTGGTTAGGCGGTCCATATCTAACTGATAAGATTTGCCGTCTACTTGTAGTTGACCAGAGAAAAAATCTAAAATTTGATTTAAACCTTTTGTTGTTTTTATTTTTATGCCATACTCATTTGTGTCAACATCTTTGTTATCTATAAGGGCTTGAATTTCAGCAAACCCAGCAAACACCTGACCGTAAGTTGATCTTGGTGAATTAACAACTTTTACCCATTGAGGAATAGGAGCCTTTGGGTCAAGATCTTTAGCTTCCTTTTTTGATGATTTAGGTATTTGTTTTTCAAAAAACGAGTTTAACACTTCACTTACCGCAATGTCGTATGATGACGTAAAATCCTTTCCTTTGCTGGATTTTTGATTTAAAGTCTTGTTTGATTCATTTAAGTAATACTTTAAAAATTGATTAACAACAGAAAACACTTTTGGGTTTTTTAAACTATTCGCTTCACTTAAAAGAGCAAGTCCAAGAAGATAAGGTCGGGACTCGTTGTTGTTTTCATTGTTCATCTTAACAGTCATCGCCAATGTTTCAACCTGCATAGAGGAACCCATCTTGGTGTTAGTGTGACTTATATCAGATCCATCAACAGCCATTTGAGCACTTCCGTGTGGCCCCCCTGGTAAAAAGAAAGTAAAGCTTTGTGGAGCGCCAGATCTTCCTATTTTAAAAGCTAAAGACCCTTCACCAGTTAATGTTCTATCTATATTATGTAAACTAATGTAAGGTTTTACACCTAAACCTTTAAACAATTTCATTAAATTATCATAACTTCCTATTCTACCTGACTTAATTTCACCGCTTAAAAACTTTTGAATATTATCCGCCGTTACTTCGTTAGAAAACAAATCATTTTCTTTGTTAAGATCCACCCTACTAGATGCCAAGCCAATACCATCAGTTAAGTCTACATCTAACAAGTCCCCCTCCAAAAATTCACCAGCTTTAAGTCTGTCCATCCTGTCAGCCGCATAGTCTAGCTCTTCTTGAGAAGCTATACGTAAATCAGGAATACGATTCTTGTATGATGGCGAATCTTTAGGAAGCAGTTGCCATGGCTGTCCGAAATCTTGTATCTCGTCGTTGATTCGCACTGCCTTTTGCTCAAACGTTTCCGTCATACGTAGCCCACTCATATTAAATATCTCTGGATTGGCTGCTGGGGTAACATAATTCTGAGCCCCTCCCGCGAGCTCTACTAGATCTTCTTTCTCTATAGAAGAATCTATCAAAGCTTGAATATTTGCTGTACCTATTTTATAACTCTCAGTCTCAGCCTCTATCTCCTCCGTCGTCCCAGCCTCAGTAGGGATGCCAGTCATATCCTTATAAACAGGAAGAAAATCCTGAGCGTTGGTGTGGTAGTGTAATTTTTTATCGGATTCATACCAAAGATCCTGCATCTGTTGAGAAGCTTTGTCTCTCTCAGAGATCAACTCTTCTCTATTTTTGATGGATTTCACTCGCTTTCTTATCACTAAATCTGATATCGTAGTCGGGAGGGGCTTAGAAACCAACTTCCCATTTCTTGTTATAGGGTTAGGCGGGTTCATCTCTACCCATTGTCCATCCTTTAGGTATTGCATATTAGATATAGCAGGTCTAGC
>TARA_R110002153_G_scaffold49738_1_pt1 | contig 14409 bp, 14 predicted proteins | sample TARA_R110002153 | Tara Oceans TARA_R110002153 (sample SAMEA4398193) | marine metagenome | biome: Polar Biome; feature: [SRF] surface water layer (ENVO:00010504); material: water (ENVO:00002006), including particulate matter (ENVO:01000060) such as... | depth 5 m
ACGCCGTCTAAATCGTGGGTATAAGAGGTGATTTTGACCCAACCTTTGACACCATAAGGTGCTCCGATTATGCCAATCACTAATGTGTCAGACGCAAGACTCATTGCTTAAACCCTTTGTTGCAACTGCAATTAAGCAGCTGCTTTTTGTGCATCTTTCACCAAGCGTGCAACACGGTCAGATAAGCCTGCGCCTACCCCAACCCAATGTTCAATGCGGCCTAAATCCAAGCGTAAACGCTCTTCTTGACCCATTGCAGTTGGATTGAAAAAACCAATGTTTTCAATAAAACGGCCATCGCGTGAACGACGACTGTCTGCAACCACTACTTGATAAAATGGACGCTTTTTAGCGCCACCACGCTGTAAACGAATAGTAACCATATATGCCTCAGACTCGTTGTAGCGTTAACGTTAACTTAATTTACCTTAAATTCTGACAGTTTATAGCCAGATAAAAGGCCGCCGTATTTTACGGATCTACAGCAGTTATGCAAGTTTAATTATCAGAAGAAGCCAGATAATTGAGTCTGGATTAAAGAAGTGATGTTAAGACATAATTTTGACAGCTTGATTTTGCACATAAACATCAAAATTATTGGATGATTAATTTAAAAAACAAAACCTTAGCTAAAGATAAATAATCAGATTTTAGTTAATGCCTCGGCATAGTTTAGTGCCGCTAATATAGTCCAATCAACAGACTTAATAGATTGCGTAAAAGCCGCAATACGGATAAGGCCTTCAGGCGTTCTCGGGATCAACACACCAACGGCCTTTTCAGTGAAGTTAGATTCCATATTAGACATAAAAGCAATTTCTTGCATATCCTCAAACCCCAATGAAACCTCATCACAAAATGAAAAGTCATGAATAACTTTCTGTAAACGCCGCAAGCTATTTATAAAGGTTTCATCTGCAGTGATTCGCACAATATCCAAACCATCAACGATCCCTGAATACTTAACGTAAATATGATCATCTTCTATAACTATTGAATAACTCATTGCGCGAACCTTTTATTTTTCTGCGGCAGATACTACAGATAAAAAAGATATTTATCTTAGGGAAATATAGCAAAACTTAATATCTTCATAGAATCGATTTACCAAAGAGGCAGTAAAGAAAAACGAGCACAGCACTTTTAAGTTAACCTTCTCAGTTTTACAATTCGTTAACCACATCACAGCCAGCTAGTCTGGCACTTAAGTCCCAGCCACCGAATATTTCTGAGACAATAGCTTGTATAAGGTTTTCCCCTAGAGTTGCTTTGAGATGAACGGTCGGCTTAATAAGTTAGAAAACGATGCTCAAATTCAACATCCGAATGCGAGCGCCATAATAAGAGAGTTAAAAATCAATTTGGTGGGTCTTGTGCTGTATTCTCGTTACCTGAAATGGAGTTGCCATGCCTGAGTAGCGACGCCTTACCCAAAATCGGCTGGGGCTTTCTGAGAGGCTATTTCTTTATACTCATTGGTATTATTTGAATAGCTCTGGATTGTCGTCTACTTTTTTATACTAAATGAGTAAACAAAACGAGCAATTTCGGGAGTTAGATATGTCTGTTTCGATGTCTGAATTATGGCTAGCAATTTTGCTGGCAGGATTATTTTCTTGGGTCGCGAGTGCGTTGATCCACATGCTGATTAAATATCACAATGCCGATTATAGAGGGTTTGCTAATGAAGAAGTAGTATCCTCTGCTCTGGCCGAAAAATCCCCTACACCTGCACTTTATACCTTGCCATACTGTCGTGATATAAAGGCAATGGGCGAAGAAACCATGCAAAAAAAGTTTAATGACGGTCCAGTTGCGATGATCACTATTATGCCCAACGGAATGCCACCTATGGGGAAACTTTTATTACAGCAGATACTGTTTTTTATCTTTGGGTCGTTTTTGATAGGGTATTTAGCGAGCATTTCTATAGCCACTAATGCAGATTTTATGATGATATTCAGACAGGTCCTCATTACCTCATTCCTGACTTATGGTTGGGCACAAATCCCTTTAAGCATTTGGATGGGCCAACCTTGGTCCAACTGCATTCGATATTTAATTGATGCCTTGATTTATGCAATAGTGACCGCAGCCACTTTTGCGCTTTTATGGCCTAATTTGTATTAGACTATCCATGCTCAAAACACAGGGTGCAGTTATCGAGATGACAGTACCCGATAGGGCATAATCTTTAATAAAAAAAGAGACTTTAAAACCTCTAAAATTGTTGAATCAATAACGTTGTTCTAACAACCCCGCCTTAAAACTATCTCCAACAAACGCCACTTCAATCCCATTCAACTGTATCTGAGCAAGCTGCTCAGCTGTCAAACCCACAATCTCCCTCGCCAACTTATATTCATCAGCAATCTCAATCCCCGACACACCCGGATCATCGGTGTTTAAAGTCACCACTATGCCTTTTTCAATAAAAGTTTTAATAGGATGTTCGGCTATATCAGTACAAGCGCCGGTTTGAAAATTAGAGGTTAGACAACACTCAATACTAATGCCATTATTGGCCATGAAATCCATTAATCTGTGGTCTTCACGCGCTGCAACTCCATGACCAATACGCGTTGCGCCTAATTCTTCAATCGCTTGCCAAATACTCTGTGGACCATCGGCTTCACCGGCGTGTACGGTAATGTTCCATCCAGCATCTCTAGCCAACTTAAAATGCTCTTTAAACCGAATGGCAGGAAAGCCTTTTTCATCACCAGCTAAGTCTAGGGCCACTATATCGTCTTTGGCTTTGAGCAGTGCTTGTAATTCTTGATGGCAAGTCGCCTCACCAAAACTTCGACTTAGTATGCCTATAAGGTTGATGGGGATAGCATAGGTTTGACTGCCTGCTTTGCAGCCAGCAATCACAGCATCAACTACTTGCTCAATAGGTAAATTATGCGCCTTTGCCATAAACACTGGCGAGAAGCGTAATTCTGCATACGTCAGCCCTGCTCTCTTAGCATCTTCGACATTTTCATAAGCCACTCTATAACAAGCTTGTTCTGAGGCTAACACTGAAACACCTAGTTCCATTTTCTGCAAAAAAGCCAAAAGGTCAGTGGTTTTAACTTGGACTTGTGTGGCTTGGAGAAGCTCTTCTAGGCTTTGCTGTTCTAATGGGATTGAAAATTCTTGAGCTAGTTGCCAAATGGTTGATGTTCGAATATTACCATCAAGATGTCGATGCAAATCAGTTAAAGGAAAATTGGGGTTTATCACCGCTAACTATTCAGGAATATCTAAATGAGTCAGAAGTAATACTGCTTGAGTACGCGTATGAACGTTAAGTCTTCTGAAAATTGCACTGATGTGAGCTTTGACTGTCGCTTCAGTTATATTTAAGTCGAAAGCAATCTGTTTGTTAAGCAAACCATTTTGCAATAGTTTTAATACTTGGAATTGTTTAGGAGTCAATTCCCCCACAAGTTTTGCAATATCTATAACAGGCGCATTGTGTTCAACACTGATTTGTATGCCTTCTGGTAACCAATTATTGCCACCCATAATTTGTTTCAATGCAACAGCGATGATATGAGTCGCTGTTGCCTTAGGAATAAATCCCTTGGCGCCTAGGCTCATTACTTTAGATATAACATCCACTGAGTCACTTGCAGAGACTACGGCTACAGGTACCAGTGGGAAATCTTGGGAGATACGGATCAAGCCGTAAAAATTATCACACCCAGGCATATTCAAATCTAACAGGACTAAATCAAAATCTGAGTGCTGCTGCAAAGCCTCTAATGTAGAATCTAAGTCATCAGACTGAATAATCTCAACGTTCTCGAACAATGTCCCAAGAGCTAATATCAACGCTTCTCTATAAAGTGGGTGATCATCTGCTATTAAAAACTTTGCCAATTTCCATAACCCTGTATTAAATTTTTACCTTCATTAATTAAGACTAATACTTTAGTCTTAATTAATGAAGGTAAAAATCAATTTTATGCCCTTATTCAATGGATCACTAACCCTAGCAATTAAGTACAAACTCTGTTTTGGGATCCTTTTGCTGCCTAGTCGTCTTTTGCCATGGGCGCGTCAATTGCGTATGGGAAATATGTAAAGGATCTTTCGCATTCATGATGTCTGGCTAGAAAGGAAATTGCTTGGATTAGATTGCACAGGTAGAATTGTGCGATATTTCTATTGAGGTCAACACACCATAATGCAACAAGGTAAAGACACCATTTATTCTCAGCCGCAACAAGTGGGTGAGTTTTGCTTTGACCAATCGGTAGCGGAAGTTTTTCCCGACATGATCCAACGTTCAGTCCCTGGGTACAGCACCATTGTTGATACTATAGGTCAGATTTGCGCTCGATATGCACAACCACAAAGCAATATATACGACTTAGGTTGTTCATTAGGGGCTGTCAGTTTAGCCGCTAGCAAATATATAAAAACTAAAAACTGCCAAATTTTAGCAATCGATAACTCACCTGCCATGGCACAACGCTGTGAATTACATGTGCAAGCCTATAAAGCGGCCACACCTATTAGTGTTGTTTGTGATGATATTCAAAATATTGATATTAAAAATGCATCTTGTGTGGTGATGAATTTTACTCTGCAATTTATCCCACCAGAACAACGAATGGATATAATGCATAAAATATATGCCGGATTAAATTCAGGTGGAGTTTTATTATTATCTGAAAAGCTCAGTCATGACACAGAGCAAGGTAATGATTTAGTGATCGACTTGCATCATGAATTTAAACGCAGAAACGGTTATAGCGAGCTTGAAATAAGCCAAAAGCGTACTGCGTTAGAAGATGTGATGCGCACTGAAACCTTTGAACAACATAAAGATCGCTTAGAACAAGTTGGTTTTACAGATGTAGTGCGCTGGTTTACCTGTTTTAACTTTGCGTCAATGGTAGCGATAAAGGGTTAAGAGCTACGAGCTACGAGCTACGAGCTACGAGCTACGAGCTACACAAAATATTTTTTCACATTGCATTTACTGTCAATCAAAAATGGCATCATTTATTGTAAATAATCCCGTTTGTTGGTTTTTATTTTTTACTCTGCTTTTAGCTCGAAGCTATCTGCTAGTAGCTGCTTTTACTCGTAGCTGCGTTAATAGGAGGCCACTTGGCTGTTAATTGGTTTAATGATTTTTACAAAAGTATCGCTGATTCGCCCTTAAGCCATTGGTTAGAAGTATTGCCTGCACAAATCGCCACTTGGCAAAAAGAGCAATTACATGGTGATTTTAATAAATGGGTGAAATTGCTTAATAAACTACCTGATATCCCAACAAGCTCTATTAATTTACAAGATAAAGTAGCCTTTGGTGATGGGAGTGAAATCAATGAATATACCCAAAAGCAAATAGTTGGTTTACTCAAACAATTTATGCCTTGGCGCAAAGGGCCCTTCCATCTGCATGGCATTCACTTAGATACAGAATGGCGCTCCGACTGGAAATGGGACAGAGTACAACCTCACATTCAGCCACTTAAAGATCGTTATGTTTTAGATGTTGGCTGTGGCAGTGGTTATCATATGTGGCGCATGCTTGGCGCAGACGCAAAAATGGTGGTAGGGGCTGATCCTTCACAGCTATTTCTGATGCAATTTCAAGCCATTAAACACTTCAACCCTGACCCACGTATTCACTTATTGCCAGTAGGTGTGGAACAATTACCTGAACTCAAAGTTTTTGATACAGTGTTTTCAATGGGAGTGTTGTATCACAGACGCAGCCCAATAGACTTTTTGTATCAGTTAAAAAATCAACTACGCAAAGGTGGTGAATTAGTGCTTGAAACTCTAGTAGTAGAAGGTGACGAACAAACAGTCTTTATGCCCGGTGAACGTTATGCACAAATGCGCAATGTTTGGTATATACCCAGTACCGTCGCGTTAACTGTTTGGATGCAAAAAGTGGGCTTTAAAAATATTCGAGTAGTGGATGTGGCGCCCACGTCATTAGAAGAACAAAGAGCAACCGAATGGATGGACACGCAATCCTTAGTTGATTTTCTTGATCCTAATGATCACAGCAAAACTATTGAAGGTTACCCTGCCCCACTTAGAGCAGTGTTGGTGGCTGAGTGTTAAATTAATCTTTAGAGATTGGCAGCGCAAAAGTCACAAGAAAACTAGAATCTGTATTTTTTAGTACTAAAGTTCCTTTATATTTTATTGCAATTGCGTCAAGGATGGACAGACCTAAGCCAGCACCTTGTCTTTCCCCTTTGCGCCAGAATCGAGAAGTTAAGTGAGGAATATCTGCTTGGCAAACATTACCCGAGTTTCTGACCGAAACTTTAATTCCCTCAGTGGTAGATTCAGCCAAAAATATTATTTCAGTTTTAACCGGGCTATATTTTAAGGCGTTCTCCAGTAGGTTTCTACACACTATGGCTAGCAGCGGTTGGGTGATAAAAGTGATGACATGCTCGTCAATAATGTTATAGATTATTCGATGTTTTTCACTCACAAACTCGCGTTGGACTTGATCAATTAGCGAGTTTAATGTCCAAGAAATAACAGGAGCTACCTCCTTTTCTGATTCTAAACGGGCCAAAGCAAGTAAATTTTCTAAGACAGAATTTAGCCGTTGGGCACTGGCCTTTGCTTGTGACAACGCTTTTTCTCGTGCTTCGCTAGCCGACAGTTCTGCCAGTTGTATTTGCGCTAAAATGCCTGCTAAGGGTGTTCTCAGTTCGTGGGCTGCGTTATTAGTAAATTGCTGTTCTCGCTTCATTCCTTCAGACAAACGCGCCATTAAAGCATTCTGGCTAGTGATCAGTGGTTGTAGTTCTTGAGATGGTTTATCCAACTGTACAGGCGATAAGTCAGTACTGCCGCGTTTTTCCACTGCGACAGCAAGCTTTCTAATAGGTAACAAGCCTCTGCCAATAGCTACCCAGAGCAAGGACAAAGATGCTAAAAGTGCAATGGCAGGTGGGATAATAGTACTTTCTAACAGTCTAAAGCCAAGGGATTCTCTTTCACTGATTTTATCTGCAATAGTAATAACGATATTGTTGGTTTTAAGGGTATAAGTTCGCCATTGACCATATTCTGAACTTAAAAAACCGAAACCGTCGCTCAGAGCTGTATTTATCGGCAGTGAGTGAGTATTGCTACTGGCTATGACAGTTCCGTGTAATGAGCTAATTTGACAGGATAAACCTTTGGCATTGCCTAACTCGTTTCCTTGCAGAATAGACGGAATAACTTGTCCTAATTCGTTCTTAGGAACAGTCGCTAGAATATTACTTAACATAGCGGCAGTGGACTGCAAGCGCTGATCCAAAGCCATGTCTAACTCGCTGCGCAAGCCTGTAATTAACCAAAAGCTTGATATTAACCATAAACCGAGAAAAACCGAGGCTATTAATAAGGTCAGTCGTAAACGTAAACTCATAATGAAGTCACTGCAATCTGACCTAATCTGAAACCAAAGCCGCGCACTGTTTCAATGGCTTTGCTTCCTAGCTTTTTACGTAAATTAAAGATATGCACATTTAACGCGTTGCTTGCTACATCATCTGAGACGCCATATAACACATCTTTTAATTGATTTTCAGTGAGTATACGTTGCGGATTATTCAAAAAGGTGGCTAATAACAAATCCTCACTGCGAGAGAGTGATAAGGAGAGGCCATTTAACACAGCGCAACGTTGGTTAACATCATAACTGAGTCCACCGTGTTCTATTAGGTTTGACAACCTGTTGGTTGCCCTCCGCTGCAGGCTTATTAGCCTTGCCAATAATTCGCGAAGATCAAAAGGTTTCAACAGGTAATCATCAGCACCATTTCTTAATCCTGCCACTTTGTCATCAATGCCATCTCTGGCGCTTAGAATTAAAACGGGTAAGGCATGACCCTGACGACGTTGCCGAGTAAGCCAGTGTATGCCATCTCCATCAGGTAGGTTGAGGTCAAGAATACACAGATCAAAATGACTTGATTGTAAAAAAGTGTCTGCTGAGCTGAGTGAGCAAACGTGTTCAATTGCCATGCCTTGAGTGGTTATATATGTCACTACTGCATCTGCAATTACTGCATCATCTTCAACTAACAAAATATGCAAACTTACATCTCACTTAGAACATTCAATTTGACTCAGAGGATACAGTGAGATACTCAATCTGGACAAGTAAATATAGGCCATTAGTAAATTTAAAACGAAAAATGATGGGTCTTAATATTCGCTTAATCTTACTACTTCATTCTATATTGGTGAGTCACAAATAGCGGACAATAAAAACCTTATGTTAAGTATTTCAATCGGATCATTCGCATTGGCTATATCTATGCTGATTACCATAGTGGCCATAGGAGTGTTCTTGGTTATGACTCACTGGTTTTCTCGAAAAAATGAAGAAAGTGCCAAAATCAAAGACGGCTTTATAAGTGCAATCATAATAGGATTTATCGCCGCCAGAGTGACATTTGTTATACGGCTTTGGTCTGAGTACCAAGAAAATATGTGGCAGATTTTTAACCTTAGAGATGGCGGATTTATTCCTTATTACGGCTGGATGATTGGCGTTTTAGTATTAATAGTTTTGTCTCGTGGGAAACGAGCTTTTACCAGAGTTTATTTGAGTGCCAGCTTTGTGACTTTTTGTGTGGTTGTACCCTTGCATTATACCGCGAACTATTACAGTTCCGACATTTCTATCCCTGAAATCCCTGTTCGCGACAGCGCAGGTGAGTTAATCAACCTACAAACTTTTCAGGGAAAACCTTTAGTCATTAATTACTGGGCGACCTGGTGCCCACCTTGTCGCAAAGAAATGCCAGTAATGGAAGCTGCGCAGAAACAACACTCGTCAGTGACATTTTTGTTTGTTAATCAGGGAGAAGATCCTATGACGGCCAAAAGGTTTTTCACTTCTCAAGATCTGGAGATAAAAAATGTTTTTTATGATCCTGCCAGCCAGTTAAGCCGTGCATCAGGGGCCGCAGGTCTACCTACCACCTTATTCTTTGACGCTACTGGAAAACTGGTAGACAGTCATATGGGAGAGTTGTCAAACGCCAGTCTTGCCCATTATCTGCAGTTACTTAACAAAAATGACAATCCACAAAAGGTAAATCCATGAAATATATTATCCTAGTTACTTTTTTAACCATTGCTCCCTGGGCGTCCGCCCAAAAGAGTGCACTACCAGAACCACTTAACTTACTCATACAGCAAGGCGGGGAAGTCGTCGAGCAATTCGATGCGCCAGCCGGTATGCAGGGATATATTGCCGACTTTCGCGGGCAGGTAATAACCCTTTATGTGACCTCCGATGATAAATATATGTTTACCGGCGCTATGCTAGACACACAAGGCAATAACTTAGGTGAGCAAGCAATACAGGACTACATGAGTGGGCCTAAAAGTATCAAAGACTGGAAACAGCTAGAAACCAGTCACTGGGTTTTGGATGGTTCACCTACGGCAAAGCGCATAGTTTACACCTTTACCGATCCAAACTGTCCCTATTGCAGTAAGTTCTGGCAAAATGCAAGACCTTGGGTTGATTCTGGTCAAGTGCAGATCCGTCATATTTTAGTGGGTATTTTAAGAGCTGACAGCCAGCAGAAAGCGGCCGCAATTTTAGCCGCAGAAAAACCATCCGTAGCATTGGCTGAACATCAAGTAGCAAACTCGCTTCCTAACCTTAAACCTTTGCTTGAACACTCAACTGACATAAAAAGAAAATTGATGGAAAATCATCAAATCATGATGGTAATGGGAGCCTCTGCAACTCCTGCCACCTTTTATCAGGATGAGACAGGTGTTGTACAAAAACAAATGGGCCTACCCCCCGAAGCAATGATGACGCAAATATTAGGACATTTAAAAGAAAATTAATTTCCTTAACTTATCAATATCCTTTACTCGAATTCACAATTTTGATCTGAATTTAATGCTGACTTATTGAAGTTCTACTTAATAATGACAATAATAAACAAAGCTTGGCGAACTTTCATTTGGTCCATAAGTGCCAAATAAAAATATTCGAGTAGTGGATGTAACGCTCACTTCGTAGGTTTTTCCATTTTAATTTATACAGCCCCAAAATTCCAAAAACTACACACTAGTACTTTGCTAACTTCGAAATTTGTGAAGGGTAAAGCGCTGATAGGATATCAGTTGGCTGTTAGAACGAGTGTGATAATACTTGTTTAATATAAATCTCTACTATTTAGAGCATTACACTTAGTAAAGTTAGGTTAAATTGATGTTTTATTATAATTTTTTTAATAATTCAGGCTGATAATCCAAGGGCTTAAAATGGCAAAATATATTTGCATAACAACGGCCATCTAGGGGCAAGGGACGACCGTGTTTTAATCGGGCGCTCTCATAAAAAAGCATTTCACCTGGTTGTAAATTGACCTGATGTTGACGGTAATAATTGTCATCTATCGATAATGGCCAGTCCTGATTAACGTCCTGAGCGACATTAATAATGGCACTGATAATATGCGTCTGGTAGCGGTCTCTATGAAGTTTCAGCATGGCCTGATCTTTATATACCCTGATCCCATAAACAAAAGTGGGTTCAAGAGCCTTACCACACCAAGCTTCCATCATGGGTTTAAGAGTGTCATGTAGGGTTTCTCTGAGCTGGTCGGGAAGTTCGATTAAACTGCTACTTTTTTGGCCCTGGTTAATGTTATAAACAAAATCACCGGGTATCTGCTCATCGACTTGAAGGGCTTTATTGAGTTTATAGAATTCGACTATTTGCTTAAACAACCAGTCAGGAAGCCGTTCTTTGACAAACCCCACTTTGGTATAGGCTGGCACATATTCATTAATTTCTTTGCACAGCATTGGCCCAGAAGGCTGATCTAGACTGTGTTCTCTAAACCATTTAGTAATTATTATCTTTTCTCCCTTTTGTACAGGCATTCCTTGATGAAGAGTCTGATAATTCACGCTGCCATCTGGATTAATGTTGTTCCAGATCACTGCCATGCCCTTCTTAGCTTTAAATCCAATTGCTAATTCTGGGAACACTGTGTCTCCCCCTTGTTCTACTTCGTTAAGGTAGATCATAAAAGTGTAAGTGCGCTGCCCCTGAATACCACCATAGTGAGCCAATTCATGGGGTTCAAAATAGTCGGTATGTGGCTTAAATTGTTGTCCAACCTGGTAGTGCTGGCCTTGTATCACTTCTGAGTAACTAGGATCTATGCCCAGATATTGGCATATTTGCAGGTCAATTTTACGGATTACAGGATCTTGCATATTGCCCAGATGACAGGTACTGCTAGTCCTAAATTGCTGGTCCGGATTTTCACTGGTAATAGTGGACGGCTGTTTGGCCTGCTCAATTAAGTCTATTAGCGCTTGGCATTCTTGCGGTAGTAAAAAATCCTCGACACTATATAACTCAATATCAGCGGATCCGCAGTTTTTAGCGCCAGCTAAAAAAAGCTTGGACAAAGACTGGTTTTGACTTTGTATTGCCTGTTGACGAGTTTTCTGTGCGGCAATTTTAAAGGGATTTTGCAATAATACGACAGGGATAGAGGGTTCATAATTCATCTGCTGTTTAATAGCTTGAAAGTCGTACCCTTCATCCAACAGTATTTTAAATATGCCGTCTTTATCCTGACCCGCGTCTACATTTGTGCGTATCCATTGCTGCCAACTTTCATCAAACACCGTTTTCATGACCATTGTTTAACCCATTCCGCATTTTTTGCATGTAGTTATTTAATTCAGAAAAGTTATAGCAGCTCGTTTCGGCATACGTGTGACCAATTCGTACCCTATGGTGTCGGCCCAACTAGCAACCTCATTTGCGGAAAGGTCTTTACTCCATAATATGGTGGGATCGCCAATATTCACATTTTGTAAATCCGTCACGTCTACCGAGATAAGATCCATCGATACTCTGCCCACCAGAGGAGCGCGATGCCCATTAATGAGTACTGGTGTACCTGATTTTGCGCTGCGCGGATAACCATCACCATAACCTACAGCAATAGTGGCGATAATAGACTGTCGCTTCGCAGTCCAAGTGCATCCATATCCCACAGACTCACCTACCGAAATATCCCTTAAGGCTATCACTTGTGATTCAAAGGTCATGGCTGGGATAAGTTGTTTGGCCTGATCGATAACTTCATCGAAGGGACTTAACCCGTACAACATGATCCCAGGCCGATTCCACTCCACTCTGGTTTGAGGCCAAGCTAATAATGCAGCAGAGTTGGCCATACTCAACTCCACTTTTTGTTTAGTATCTGAAACAATTGGCTGAATACATGCTTCAAATCGACTAATTTGCTTTGCAGTGTGAGCTCCACCCACATCATCTGCATGGGCAAAGTGTGTCACTAAAATAATATTTTTAACGTTTCTCGATGCATTCAATTTTGCATAGGTAGATTCAACCTCTTGCGGCAAAATCCCTAACCTGTGCATTCCAGTATCGATTTTCAACCAAACACTTATCGGCGTTTCAAGTGTTGCGTTAAGCAGGTGAGTCAGTTGCAAACTGCTGTGCACAACAATTTCACATTGGTTATTATGAGCAATCTCTAATTCAGCGTTATCAAAACATCCTTCGAGTAATAAAATGGGTTTTCTCAAACCGTTTTCTCGCAAAATCAAAGCTTCTTCAAGACAAGATACCGCTAACATTTCAATTTGTAACTCTAATGCTTTGGCCACTTCAATAGCCCCATGTCCATAAGCATCGGCCTTTACTACTGCAACTGTTTTAGAATGTGAAGCAAGAGTTTGAGCTAAGCGACAATTAGCCTGTATAGCCGCTAAGTCGATTATAATTTTTGTAGGTCGATACATACCGCTTTTTACATTCCATCTATAGTACAGAGAGTGTGTTAATAATTGTGTTTATTGGCAGAATACAAGGTTTGTGCAAGTTGCCAAATATCGCCAACTTTTCCATTGCCTACAGGTTTCCCATCTAGCTCAACTACAGGTGCAATATCTTTACTTGAACTGGTTATCCACAGCTCATCGGCTGCACGCACTTCGTTCATACTGATAACTCTTTCTTCTACTTGTAACGTGCCATCTTTACGCAAAATATCTAATAACATGTGGCGGGTAATACCAGGTAATAATTGGTTATCCAAAGGAGGCGTGATCACCACTTCGTTTTTAACAATAAACACGTTGCAAGCACAGGCTTCTGTCAATTCGTTGTGTTGATTAAATAAAATGGTTTCATGAACGCCAGCGTCTTGCCCTTGTTGAAAATGCATAACATTACCTAACAATGAAGTAGATTTTATATGGCAACGTTTCCAGCGTTGATCTTGGGTACTGGTCACTTTAAATTGTTTAACAAGAGTTTTATCTGCAACTGTGGCCGCTGGAATTTCAAAAGCATAGGCAAAAACTGTAGGCTGAATATCGTCGGGATAAGCATGAAAACGTTTAACATCAGCACCACGACTGACATGAAAATATAGCCCTAAGTTCCCCTTGCCGTTTTGTTTAATTAGGCTTTGTGCAATGTCATGCCAATCATCAACACTTAGCGTTAACTTAATTCCAATGGCATTCAGGCCATCTTGCATTCGCTGAATATGTAAGCCAAAGCCCACTAATTTAGCGTTATAGGATGGCACGACTTCATAGATGCCATCACCAAATAGAAATCCACGGTCCATTGGTGATATTTTTGCTTCAGACATTGGCATAAATCGGCCATTTAAAAATACAATATTGTTATCGTCTGCCATATAGTACCAAGTGAAGGAGGAATAATTAGTCGCCTAATTATGCCATGAATAATTTTATCTACTTAACAAAAAACAAATAGTTTTTATATTTCTTACCCTATTGGTCAGTTACAATATCCATATAATTTCGTTAAAGATAATCAGCAAAACATGTCGCAAGTTGGAAAGTTCAATACCTTAGAAGTCGTCAACGAAGTGCCCTTTGGATTCTATCTAGACGCAGGCGATAAAGGCCAAATTCTACTACCTACTAAAAATGCGCCCTTGGGCTGCAAGTTAGGCGATATGGTGAATGCGTTTATTTATCATGATAGCGATGATCGTCTTATCGCCACCATCAAACGTCCCAAGGTGTTTGTCGACCATTGTGCGTATTTAAAAGTCGTCAGTGTCACTAAGGTCGGTGTATTTTTAGATTGGGGATTAGAAAAAGACTTATTGGTGCCATTTAATGAACAAGATTACCCGATGTCTGAAGGGGTATCCTATGTGGTCTATGTATTTTGTGATGAAGAAACCGGTCGACTTGCTGCTTCTACCAAGCTCAAAGATTTTTTGTATGAAGAGTCGAGTGAAGAAGGCGGCACTTTCGAGCCAAAGCAAGAAGTTGAATTACTGATATGTGCGCAGACAGATATGGGTTACAAGGCCATTATCAATGGCTCACACCTTGGCTTACTATTTAGAGATGAAGTAT
>TARA_R110002153_G_scaffold5929_6_pt1 | contig 14404 bp, 11 predicted proteins | sample TARA_R110002153 | Tara Oceans TARA_R110002153 (sample SAMEA4398193) | marine metagenome | biome: Polar Biome; feature: [SRF] surface water layer (ENVO:00010504); material: water (ENVO:00002006), including particulate matter (ENVO:01000060) such as... | depth 5 m
TGCTCGCTTATCTTTTTCTTTTTTAGCAATGACTAATTCATCTGCCCTTACGGTGATATCCTCCATGACCAATAAAATAATGCGCTCTTTACCTTCAGCTTGTTTAACCTGGCGGGCATTCAACAACATGATCCGCCGACCAATGATGGCAAAATTTTGCTCAACTACATAGTCATCAAAACTGGTTTTTTGCCGTGCAACAGTTTGCAGCAGTTCCCTCAGTACGGGAATATCCCACTGTCTTTTATCTAGTTCAAAGATAAAGTGCCCAATAGTGTTTTCAGGCTTGGATTTAAAAAACGTATAAAAAGAACGGTTTACAGTGACTACCCTTAAATTCTGATCTAGCGTAATTAAGGGCTGCCGCACAGTGTTAATGATACTATCGACGTAGTCCAACATCTCTCTATTGGTTTTCGATTTGAACATTCATGACCTCATTTTACAGTTTTATCATGCGTTAGTTGTTGCCTAATGATTAAAAAAGTATCGTTGCTGTGACTAGCTGAAATCACTATCCATTACGCCAATAAATACGGTTTATCTAGACGAAAAATTATCTGAGCTTAAGCTAGAGACGCAGCTTCTTAATACTTGCTAATTTGTTAACCTCAACATCTTCAGTAGTACGAACGATGTTACGCCCTTCACGTTTTGCCAGATAAAGTGCTTCATCTGCCTGTTTCACTATATCCTCTAACTTGTAGGCAGCAGCTCTAAAGGCCACACCGAAGCTTGCTGTTATATTTAACACTTTATCACCAGCCATAAAGTTATGACGTGATATAGCGACTCTTGCCCGTTCTGCAACTTCATAAGCGATATGGAAGTCTGTATAAGGTAAAAGAATAACGAACTCTTCGCCTCCCCAACGACCCATTACATCAACATCACGTAGTTGAGATTTAATCACTTCGGCAAATTCGCAAAGGATCAAATCGCCAACTGCATGACCATGGGTATCATTGATGATTTTGAAGAGATCAATGTCGGCAATAATAGCGCATACGTGTTGTTTTTCTTTTACGATCTGTTTGAAACGCCAAGCTAAATGGGCCCTATTGGGCAATTGAGTTAGGGGGTCATTTTGATGTTTGCTAGCAAACTCAGCTTGAATGTAAGGTATTGCTATCCGAGCAATTAATAGCCCAAGTAATAATACAAACGCGATGTAAAGTGTCTGTAGAATAAACACCTTTGTGGTTTCATTTTGTCTTACATTCAATGAGTTGACTAAAAAAAACTTCCAATTAAGTACTTTTAAATCCGCTTTGGAAATGAGTAAATCATCGCCTGCAACGCTGACCAACACATTATCATTAGGCTCCTGTCCAGACTGTTGGACAGATGTGAGCGCCTTAAACCAAGGCACTTGCTGTATCTTTTTGATGCCTTTGCCGTCTGCCAGTAAACTTTGATCTGAAGAAAGCACAATATCATCATTGTGATCGACAAAAACGAAGTCGTAATCATACTTGTCTTTAATTTTTTCGAATGAAGTAATGAAACTATCTAGTCTTTTTCCGACACCAATAAAGCCTAAAAAATCGCCTTGTTTATTATAAATCTTGATATCAAAATAAATATGAACATCTTTTCTATTACCAAGTGCAGCCACGATATTTTGTGATGCATTTTTTGCTCGAAAATACCATTCTACTTTTGCAGCGTTTAGCGGTAATGTTGAGCCATCTGAGTAGTATTGAGTGCGACTTGTTTCGCTTGCTACAAAAAAATCCATTGCAAATTCTTCAGACATTTCCGCAAGCATATTAGTAATTTTTTCTTCATCAATCACGTTGTCGTTCATATGTAATTTCAAGGCCGATGCGCGAGCAACGGTCTCGGCAATAAAAAGCGGCTTTAAAATTTCCTCTGAAACGATATCAAAAGCAGGAGTAAGGCTGCGGATTTCCAACAGACTCTGATTTTCAACAGATTTAGACAGAGAGATGATTGCACTCAGCGCAACTGCAAACATCACTAAAATCAACATGAAATAAAATTTTGAATTTAAATACTTTTGCCAGAAACGCATCAAGGGTCACAGATAATTAGGTGACCGGTAATTATACAGTGGTCATTAAATAACCACTATTGGACTTTAGTATATAAAGCAGCGGAATTTGATGACTAATTCAGCATTTACTTCTTATTATGTTTGTTTAAGTAATTGGATTAAGTCAGAAACGGATTGCTGAATAGTTTGATCCGCAGTATCAACTTTTATGATTTCGTTTACCCAAACTTGATATTCACGCTCTTGAACTTGTTTCCATGTAGGCAACGTTAAGTTTGGGATACTAGGTTGTCGAGTTTCCACTCTAAGTTGATGCTCAGATTTATCTGAACAAATCACTTCTATGTTAACGAATTGAATGCCTAAATCCGTCGCAACTTGCTGCCATGCGATTCTTGATTCGGTGACTGAATTACATGAGTCACCAATCACCGATAAACCTAGTTGTAAATTATCTTTAGCAACACAGAATGCCAGTTGATAACCTTCATCATAGATATCAACTTGGTAAAGGTTTCTAAACCCTTGTTCGATTGTATCAACCCGCAAATAAGTAGCACTAAGATGTTTCGCCAATGCAGATGCCAAAGTACTTTTACCTACTCCGGGAAGCCCTGAAAAAATGTAAAGAACGGGCGGGGCTTTATCCATAATATTCTAGCCAATAACTAAAAGCGGGCAGCACACTGATTAGTAAAGTAATACTTATACCGAATTTACTAGGCAAGATAAGCCAGCTTTTGGCGGGATTGGAAGGTTTATAGAAAATACTGACCTTACCGTTGGGGAATGTCTCAACCTTGGAAAGTTGCTTTTTGAGTACAAATTGGGCGTTATGGCTAGCAACAATAACCCAAGGCGAAATACGTTTTCCTTGGTAGGTTTTACCTTCTATTTGATAGCTATAAAGTGCAGCAGCACGGTAATTTTGATCGGTTAATATAATGGCCGCACCAAACTTATCTAAACCAATATGTAATAATTCACCTTTAGTACTTGGCCAACGACGAATAAGCAGCTGAGATAAAGCTGAATAGCTACATACCAAAAAAACGTAAACCGCCGCCCAAAACCAAATGCCTTGCTTTTCTCCTTGTACCGCTAATTCCCACATTTGTAGAATATAATCAAATATTTGCATCTTTCTCCTAGCTATTAGGCTGAATATTAAGAGCTTTAAAAGAGCATTAAACCACAGAGAACACAGAGCGCTTCGCTTCACAGAGGAATAAATTGTTAAGACTAGAAATTCTTTACCTCTGTGTTCTCTGTGCCCTCTGTGGTTAGAATTTCTTTCGCTTTTATCATTTCGCTCTTAGCATACAATCTTATCTAGCTTAATTTCCTGGCCTTAAACTTCCGTCCTTTTAATTTACCTTCGTTAACTTGTTTAAGAGCGCGCTTAATGCTGCGGGTTTTGACTGCCACATAAGAATGAGTCGCTGTCACGTTTATCTTTCCTATATCATCACCGGCAATATCTGCGTCTTTGGTTAACGCACCCAAAATATCACCTGGGCGAATTTTGCTTTTTTTGCCGCCGTCTATACATATGGTTGAATATTCAGGTTGGATTAAACGATTAGCGTGAAAACGCAGCGCTTGAATGCCTGTCCATTTAATTTTCGCTTTTTGATAATCTTCAATGGCATTGGCCCGTGGCATTTCTTTTTTTGTACACAAGGTCAGCGCCAAACCTTTAGCATCTGCACGACCCGTTCGACCGATACGGTGAATATGCACTTCAGGATCTGGGGTGATTTGATAACTAATGACAGCGTTCACTTCTTTGATATCCAGCCCTCGTGAAGCAACGTCAGTGGCAACCAACACAGATACACTACGATTAGAAAAACGGGTTAATACTTCAGTTCTGTCGCGCTGTTCTAAATCACCATGTAAAGCTAATACAGACACACCTAATTTGGTGAGTTCGTCTGCCACTTCCTGACAGGCAATTTTAGTATTACAAAATACTATGGCTGATTCGGCTTGGTAGTGACTTAACATCGCTGCCACCGCTTTAATACGATGGGGCTCTTCTACTTCAAAAAACAGCTGTTCAATACTAGTGGTTTCGTGGGTGGCTTCAACACTAACTTCAAGAGGATTGCGCTGCACATCTCTACTTATCTGCGCAATAGAATCAGGGTAAGTGGCAGAAAACAACAAGGTTTGTCTGTCTAGTGGCACAGCGTCAATCACTTTGGCCATTTCGACTTCAAAACCCATATCTAACATACGATCGGCTTCGTCGAGTACTAAGGTATTCACTTCGCTTAAGTCTAGGCGACCGCGAAACAAATGGTCCATGATGCGGCCTGGCGTACCCACAATAATATGCGCGCCATGTTCTAAAGAGCCAATTTGTGGACCTAAAGGTGTGCCACCACACAAAGTTAATACTTTAATATTATGAATACCACGGCCTAACTTACGGATTTCTAGCGCCACTTGTTCCGCCAGTTCACGGGTAGGGCACATAACCAATGCCTGAACTCTAAATCGCTTCACTTTGAGGTTATGTAATAAACCTAAACCAAAGGCAGCGGTTTTTCCGCTACCGGTTTTGGCTTTGCCGACTACATCTTTGCCTGCAATAATAGCTGGCAAGCTCATGGCTTGGATGTCGGTCATTTCTGTGAAACCCATGGATTCCAAGTTTTCAAGCAAGGCGTTTTTTAAACCCAGTGAAGCAAATTCTTTATTCAAAACATTCTCTATTTGTTAGGCCGGTCAATCAGCTTTAAAGGCTACTATGACGGTCTTTTTCGATACATTCGTCGAGCACTTGCAATAATTCTGCTCGTGCTTTTAATTTTGTTTGGTGATGGGCTTTCATATCTAATTTTGTCATAGCATGTGCAATTGCTTGAACCGTAGGTACAAATTCTGCTTCGCTAACGACCTTATCTAAAAATCCAGCGGTGACCGCTTCTTTCGGAGAGACCATTTCAGCTAAAATCACTGAACGGTTAAAAAATACAGGTGCCAATCGACCGCGGGCTAATTCTACACCACCATAGTGCATAGTCATACCTATTGCGACTTCATTTAAACCAATTTTAAATGCGCCATCAACACCAATGCGATAATCAGCTGCCAGCAACAAAAAAGCTCCTTTCGCTATAGCATGGCCGCTACACGCCACCAAAACAGGATAAGGAAACGACAACATGCGCCTTGTGAGTGTTGTACCTTTTTCGACTAAAGCCATAGCCGAACTCATGCTCTCTTTCATGACTTTTAAATCATAACCACCAGAAAACATGCCTGCTTGTCCTGTTAATACCACAACTGCTTGCGCTTGTTCTGCCTGGTCGAGTGCTTGATTAAGTTCGTCTATCACTTGATGAGAAATGGCGTTCACTTTGCCATTTTGCATTGTAATAGTGGCTACTTGGTTTTCAATTTGACAGCTAACGAGTTCGCTCATATTGATTCTCTTAATAAAATAATGAAGGTGTTATTTATCTTTCATAAACAGGGGCAAGGGCAAGTTATAAATATGCATGGCAAACTATCAACCAAACTTACTCGATTGACAGGTTAGAAAGAATTATCGGATCTATACTGGATTCCACTATGCGGCTCAATTCACCGGAGCTTTTTATTTTGGCTACCGCTTGATTAATTAAAGTCATTTTTGTTTGCCATTGTTGACTAAACGCAAAAGATAACTTCGCCTCCTCGATAGGAAACTCAGAGCGCCATACTTTACGTTTAATGCCTAGTTTATTTATCATCCACGCAGCTCTAAGCTCATTCATATAAAGCACATCACAACGGCCTTTTTGAAATAACTTAACCAATGATACTTGACTAGACACCCTTAAACCTTGAGCTACACCGCTGTCGAAATAGGGCATTAGATTAGGATATGCATAATCTTGACGGATACAGACAGTTTTATCTTGCAACCAACCTCTGGGGCCATCGCCTTCATTAAAAGGTGAAAAACTATACAAAAATTCCCGATGTAATAGAACTGGATCTGAAAACAACAGCAAATCTTCGGCCCCCACCCAATTGGGAGATAACCAGGTCATATCAGCTCGACCTTCAATCACTGATTTTTCTAAGTCTTTTCGTGGTGTAGGTAAATAAGTTAATTCAAGCTCTAACTCGCGACTTAAAGCTTGCGCTAGTTTAGGTAAAACCCCCACATATTCAGAATTATCATCGGTGTAAATATAGGGGGGTTCTTGAATATAGATAACGGCCAAGCGAAGCTTTTTATTTAGAGGACCCATTTCATTTGCCCAAACAGGCTTAATAACTGCCGCCACCCAGCAGAAAACAATTAATATAGTCAAGCTTCGCAAATGTAATAAATACAAATTTATATCACCATAAAAGAGTGTGTTGAAAATTGCGCAGTGATTACCTTACGCTATTTTCCAATCAACTGTTTGCCCTGCAAAAAATGGCACAATGGCTTCACCATTAGGCAAAGTAACAGAATCTGGTACAGTCCAACTCTGTTTAACCAAGGTCAAATTACTCGAGTTACGAGGCAGACCATAAAAATCAGCGCCGTGGAAACTAGCAAACCCTTCTAATTTGTCCAAAACACCGAGTTCATCAAAAACCTGAGTATAAAGTTCCAAAGCACTCCACGCACTATAACAACCAGCACAACCACAAGCATTTTCTTTGGCATGTTTAGCATGAGGTGCTGAGTCTGTACCTAAGAAAAATTGTTTTGAACCACTGGCTACCACTTTACGCAAAGCTTGTTGGTGTGTACTGCGCTTTAATACGGGTAAACAATAGTTGTGTGGTTTAACTCCACCTACCAGCAAATCATTACGGTTTAACAATAAATGTTGCGGGGTAATAGTGGCTGCGACATTATTAGCACTACTTAGAACAAAGTCAGCTGCATCACTAGTTGTAATATGCTCAAACACCACTTTTAATTCAGGAAAGGCCTGTACAATTTTAGCCATATATTGATCAATAAATATCTTTTCCCGATCAAAAATATCCACATGACTTTCTGTGACTTCACCGTGTACTAATAACAACAAACCTTGCTTTTGCATTTCTTCGAACACTGGGTACAAGGCTTCAATACCACTTACCGCTTGTGCCGAATTAGTCGTCGCGCCGGCAGGATATAACTTGGCCGCCACCACACCAGCTTGCTTAGCATCAATGATATCTTGGGTAGATGTTTGATTCGTCAAATACAAGGTCATCAAAGGCTGAAAATTGCTGCCTTGCGGTCGGGCCGCTAAAATACGCCCTTTGTACTCATTGGCTAACTTAGCATTTACCACAGGTGGCACGAGATTAGGCATTACAATCGCCCTAGCAAAACACCTAGCAGTAGCAGGTACGGTTTCGCCGAGCATATCGCCGTCTCTAAAATGTAAATGCCAATCGTCTGGTGTAGTGATAGTAATCTGTTGCATCTTTGTCCTGCTGGAATATTCAATAAAAAACCAATTAAACTAGGTGCCTATTATGCCTCAAATTAGCATTCAAAAACTAAGACTCTAGAAACATTTATTTTTATGCCAACAAAATATGCCCCCTCGAACAAGAAGTTGCTGAATTTTTTAATAAATTAACGCACTATTAGCGACCTAAATCATTCATCTATTTTGTGGAATTGTTTTATGCCTGCAGCCATCAGCCTGCTAAATGTTATCCCTGATGATAAAAAGAACTTTTTTACAAAAATCATCGTCAAATTATTAGACCGAGTTCTTGCTATCAACAAGTTAGATGGTCTGTATCGCGAAAACAACCTACACGGTTTAGACAAAACAAGCTTCGCGAAAAGCCTATTAGAAGGGCTTAATATTCAATTGTTAGGCCTTGAAGAGTTACAAGCTAAAATCCCTAAAACGGGCCCACTGGTTATCGCCAGTAATCATCCTTTTGGTGGTATCGAAGGGGTGTTTTTAGCCTGGGCCATTGAACAAGTGCGCCCCGATATCAAAGTGATGGCCAACCAAGGGTTAAAGATATTTCCCGAGCTTGAAGACTATTTTATTTATACCAACCCACTATCAGAAAAAGATCCGAAAAATGCACCATCCATCCGTACTTGTCTTAAACATGTGAAAACCGGTGGAGCCTTACTTCTTTTTCCCGCTGGACGTGTCAGCTATTTTCATAAAGACACGCGGCGCATTGCTGACCATAGTTGGAATAGATTGATTGCCAGCATCGCCAACCGCACAAACGCGCATTATTTACCTATATTTGTGAGTGGCTTCAATAGCCCCTTGTTTTATCGTTTAGGGCGGATTTATTTTCGATTCCGGATCTTGATGTTACCCCGTGAACTGGTTAACAAACGCAACGCTAAGATAACTGTGACTGCAGGTCAAGCAATCGCCATTAAACACTATGCAAAGGGCATAGATACAGGCAAACAAACTGAATTGTTTAGAGCACAAAGTTATTTGCTTGATCCTGCTTGGCAAAAAGCTTGGCCTGCTGATCCTGTTGCTCAATTACAACCACTCGCAATTGAAACCAGTGGTGCGGTAATTTTAAAAGAAGTACAGCAACTTCCTAGCGAGCAACACTTATTCGATCATAAAGATCTGTCGGTGTACTTTGGTTATCAAAATCAAATGCCAAATACAGTGAATGAAATCGCCCGCCTCCGGGAAATGGTATTTCGTGAACATAACGAAGGCAGTGGTGAAGCACTAGATACCGATCACTTCGACGCCACCTACACTCACCTATTTGTTATGAAAACCCACACAGGGCAAATAATCGGCGCATACCGCATGGGCCAAACCGACAAATTATTAGCTGACGGTAATTTAGAAAATCTGTATTTACAGCGCATGTTTGATTTTGGCCCTGACTTTGTGAATCGCAAACAACCCTGCTTAGAAATGGGACGTTCATTTTTAATCCCTGAATACCAACGTAGCTTTCAAGGTTTGTTTTTGTTATGGCGTGGGATTGGCGCCTTTGTTTGTCAATATCCACAGTATCGTACTTTGTATGGCACAGTGTCGATTAGCAAATTATACGATGTACGCAGTGCAGCCGTTATCCAACAAGCTATGGTTACTCCCACAGACAAAGTTACACCAAGAGCTGCGTTCGAACATCAGTTACCCCCTGAAGTACAGGACTTTGCTGTCCAATATGGACTTAAAGACCATGTTACCGCCCTACTTAAAGGCATTGAACCAGATGGTAAAGACGTACCCATCCTGCTCAAACACTACAACAAACTAGGCGCAGTTTTTCATTGTTTGGGAATAGATAAAAATTTTAACGATACACCTGGATTATTGCTCAGTGTGGATTTACCTAATGCACCAGAGAAATTATTAAAGTTATATATGGGCGAGAGTTGGCAGGCATACAAAAACTAGCTTCGCGCTTCGCAAAAATTATGTTTAGCCTTAAAACTGTCTACTATTTTTGGTGTGTTTGTTATAGCTAGTAGCTCGCGACTCGAAGTTATTAGCTGCTTGTCCCTACACTTAGTTACAAAGATTGCATGGGATTAGCTGTAGTGCCAAGGATTATGGAGTCTGGATAAGGAGGGGCAGTATCAATGAAATAACTGATACTGCCCCCTGTAAGCTAATGGGAGTACTAACGCAATACAATTAATGGAACGTCACAATGTTCCAACATTTTAATGGTATTACTGCCCACAAAAAACTGCCTTAATTTGGAATGGGCAAACGCCCCCATTACCACCAGCCCCACATTATTAGCGGTTTTATACTCCATCAAGGATTGGTGAATATCTCCTTCTACAAAAGAAACACTTACCTCAAACCCTTCATTTTCCATGCGATTTTTAGCAGCGTCAAGTTTGTCTTTTAAATTGCTTTCATTATTCTTTACAGAAACCAAATGACAATGTAATCCATGTAACAGACCTCCATCAATAACCTTTTGCAACGCTTTATCAGCTGTGGCCCTGCCGTCATAGGCAACCATAAAAGAATCGGGTTGTTTAAACTCTGCAGGGACAATAAGTACGGGTTGACTCGCTTTACGTAGCAAGGTTTCAATATGTGAACCTAAAGCATTAAAATTACCGTTATGGCCTTCACCACTTCTACCAATCACAATCAGACGGGTTTTGTCATGTAGATCTGCAGTGGCATCAACAATATCACCATGGCGTTGCATCATTTCTACATTTTTAACTCCTGAACTTTCTGCTTTATTGGCCACTGTAGTAAGTAATTCTTTACCAAGTTGCAAAGCTACTTTGCCACGTTGCTCATCCAGTTTGGTCATTTCTTGAAGCAATGCTGAACGAGCCCCAAGCCCAATAGCACCAGAATAATCATCCGCACCATGTTGCTGTTCTTTTTCCAAGGAATGCAAAAAACACAATGGTTTATCAAGTTTTTTTGAAGCCCAAATTGCAGCTTCTGTGACGGCGACCGTCATTGCTGAACCATCCACACAGGTTATTATTTTTTTCATTAGTGTCCGCCTAACAATTTTTCAACTTCTTTAGGATCATTGTGCACCCCGAACTTGTCGACCACTGTTTCTGTCGCAGCATTCATACCGATAATACTCACGGTTGCGCCTTCTCGTCTAAATTTAATCACAACTTTATCTAATGACGACACAGCTGTGATATCCCAAAAGTGTGCATGGGTAAGGTCAATCACCACGTTTTCAGCTGCTTCCTTAAAATCAAAAGCCTTGATAAATTGCTCAGAAGAAGCAAAAAATATCTGCCCAATGACTTTATAGACCCTGGTGTTTTCTGACGTTGAAAAATCAGCTTTAACTACCATGAAACGCCCAATTTTATTAGCAAAGAACAAAGTAGCGAGCAGCACACCTATCAGTACTCCCAGAGCTAGATTGTGTGTTGCAACCACCACAACAACAGTCGCTACCATTACGATACTTGAGGAGATAGGGTTTTTACGTAAGTCAGTAATTGAAGACCAAGAAAACGTACCTATGGACACCATTATCATTACGGCTACTAGTGCTGCCATTGGAATTAGGCGCAACCACTCATCTAGGAAAACCACCATAACCAACAAAAATGCCCCTGCGACAAAAGTAGAAAGTCGACCACGGCCACCGGATTTTACATTGATAATCGACTGCCCGATCATAGCGCACCCTGCCATGCCACCAAGCAAACCGGCACCAATATTAGCGATACCTTGACCTTTACACTCTTTATTACGATCACTAGATGTATCGGTCAACTCATCGACTATAGTGGCGGTCATCATGGATTCAAGTAAACCTACAACGGCAAGGCCAATGGAATAAGGAAGGATAATAGTTAATGTTTCTAAATTAAGCGGCACATCAGGCCATAAAAATATCGGTAAGGTATCGGGTAATTCGCCCATATCACCCACAGTGCGAATGTCTAATCCCATAAACACAGCGACAATAGTTAAGGATACTATACATACCAGTGGTGATGGTACGGCTTTACCTATAACCGGTAAGTAGGGAAACAAATAAATAATACCCAGTCCAGCCGCCGTCATCGCATAAACATGCCATGTAACATCAGTCAGTTCCGGTAATTGCGCCATAAATATAAGGATTGCAAGGGCATTAACGAAGCCAGTTACCACTGAGCGCGATACAAAACGCATCAATTCACCTAGTTTGAGATAACCTGCAAATATTTGCAGAACCCCAGTTAAGAGCGTTGCAGCTAGTAGGTATTCCAACCCATGATCTTTGACTAAAGTCACCATCAAAAGTGCCATAGCACCGGTGGCTGCAGAAATCATTCCAGGACGTCCACCTACAAATGCGATGATAACCGCAATACAAAATGATGCGTACAGCCCAACCTTAGGATCAACACCAGCAATAATAGAAAAAGCAATAGCTTCGGGGATAAGGGCTAACGCCACTACAATCCCAGCAAGCACATCGCCACGAATATTAGAGAGCCAATCTCTCTTAATGTGTTCAAGCATGTAACAACCTAATAATGTTTATCATCCCAAATTGGGAATTTATTGTGATTTTTATAACTACGAGAGGATCTCGCGATGAACGCGAAAAATTATACCTTAGCAGGCATAGTAAAAAGGGGATATAGCTTAGGGCGGCGTATGTATCAAAGTTACATTCCAAGGCAATTTATATAGGTAGATCTTATACAACCTGCAATTTTTTTACAATGGATTACAGGATTGATTACTTTAAGTACTAATGAGGATACAACAGAATTTGTGTAACTGAGCAAAGCCCAAACAAACTTGGGCTTAACCATCGAGTGAATCTGTACCTGTTAGCCCTGAACTAATCCATCAAGTATCGAGCAATCGGGACTTTCATCACCATTGCAATTATCAGCCAGCTCTTGAAGTGATTTTTTCATTTGTTTTAGTTCTCTAATTTTTGTATTTATTTCAAGCAAATGTTCTTCGGCAAGACTCTTAACTTCACTACTCGCCCTATTCGGATTTTGCCATAAATTAGATAAAGCCCTTATTTGATTCAATGAAAATCCAAGTCTTTTGGCTTGTTTAATAACGCCCAGCAATTTTAATTGCTGGCTGTTATACAGACGATACTGGGCGTCGGAACGAATGGCCTTAGGTAGCAGACCATTTACTTCATAATGCCTGATCATTTTTGCCGAGAGCCCAGTAATATTTGCAGCTTCTCCAATAGTGATTAATTTATTCATAGCTATTTACCCCTTTGGACGCCATCGCTGTAATAATAATGCATTACTAACCACAAAAAGACTACTACATGCCATCGCCGCACCAGCAATCACAGGATTAAGATAACCGAATGCCGCCAACGGAATACCAACAGTATTAAAAATAAAGGCCCAAAACAGATTCTGCTTTATTTTTCGATAAGTTAACTTCGCCATCACTAACGTCGATGCAACCAAGTTTGGTTCACCACGCATTAAGGTGATGGCTGATGCGCTAACAGCCACTTCTGTTCCGGTTGCCATAGCAATACCCAAGTTAGACTGCGCCAAAGCGGGTGCATCATTGATACCATCACCCACCATTGCCACATAAAATCCTTGTTGTTGATATTTTTTTACAAAAGCCGCTTTATCGGCAGGCAAAACTTCTGCGTGATATTCATCTAACTGCAAAATATTAGCGACAGCTTTGGCACTGGCTTGACTATCACCGGTTAACATTGCGACCTTGATCCCTTGCAACTTCAACTGTTTAACTGCAGTTTGTGCATGAGGTTTGAGCATATCGGTAAAACAAAATAGACCCAGTAATTCTGGCTTCTCAGTACCTTGTCTGGCTAACCAGGAGGCTGACGCACCCCGCACTTCAATTATGTTTTTTGGCAACTCAATTCCCAATCCGGTCATCATCTGCTGACTTCCAAGAAATAACATTGAATCATGCAACTTTGCTTTTACCCCCAATCCGGCAACTACCTGAAATTCTTCAACCTCTAGCGGAGTAATATTCATTTCACTGGCTTTGTTTAAAATTGCCTGCGCTAAGGGGTGTTCACTATGTTGTTGCACCGAAACCGCTAGCTGCAGCAACTCTTGTTCAGACCCAGTCAATGCCGTCATTTGACTTAACGCTGGTTTGCCTTCAGTCAAAGTCCCGGTTTTATCAAACACCACCATATTAATGGCAGTCGCTTGTTCCAGCGCACTGGCATCTTTAATCAAGATCCCAAAACGGGCGGCAGTGCCAGTACCGGCCATAATAGCAGCAGGTGTGGCCAAACCGAGGGCACAAGGACAGGCAATAACCAGTACAGCAACGGCGTTTAGAATGGCTTGTTGCCAATTACCCGTCGTCATCCCCCAAGCTATTAAGGTTATAGTCGCAAGGAACAGAACTACTGGTACAAATACCGCACTGACTTTATCCACTAGTGCTTGTACTGGGGCCTTAGCGCCTTGGGCTTCTTCAACCAGTCGAATAATTTTTGCAAGGGTAGACTCTGCGCCTACACTACTGGCGTTAATCTCCAAAACCCCATCCAAATTAAGCGACCCACCGGTCACCTTATCCCCTGTTGTTTTACTTACCGGCAGGCTTTCACCACTGATCAGCGCCTCATCCAGATGACTTTGTCCTGCAGTAACCAAACCATCAACAGGTACCCGTTCGCCCGGTTTTACTTGCACCCGTTCACCGCTTTGAACTGTTGCAGCCGCAACCTGTTGCCAACTACTCAAGCGCCATACTGTTGCCGTTGTCGGGCGCAAATTCTCCAACGCTCTTAATGCATCGGTGGTGCGTCGCTTGGCTTTGTGCTCTAGGTATTTACCAACAAGAACCAAACTCAAAACTACACTACTACTTTCGAAATATAAGTGCGCAACACTCTGATTTTGAGCACTGAGCCACCATAAATAAACGGATAATCCATAAGCAGCACTTGTTCCTATCGCAACCAACAAATCCATATTGCCAG